>Ga0335397_10002094_pt1 | contig 27128 bp, 25 predicted proteins | sample MAT04_FD_205740 | JGI IMG/M metagenome (GOLD analysis project Ga0335397, IMG submission 205740) | Freshwater microbial communities from Lake Fryxell liftoff mats and glacier meltwater in Antarctica - MAT-04 (spades assembly) (version 2) ... | reverse complement strand
TGCTTTTGCTCCTGCCAGGCGGCGGTAATCTTGCCGGTGCGGTCGGGGCCTATGCCAGACACTTCCAACAGGCGCTGGGGCTGCTGCTCAATCACTTCAAAGGTTTCTTCTTTGAAATGCTCGACAATACGCTCGGCCATTTTGGGGCCGATGCCCTTGATCAGGCCAGAACCGAGGTAACTCTGCATGCCCGCAACACTGGCGGGCAGGGTTTGTTCGCACAGTTCGACCTTGAACTGCGCGCCGTGTTTTGGGTGGGTATCCCACTGACCTTTGAGGCGCACGTGCTCGCCAGGAGAAAGCTCCGGCAGGTTGCCGACGACCGTGGTCAGACCTTCAAAGCTCAGGCCGGGCAAGTGCTGCCCGCGCGAGACTTCGGGGCGCAGGCGCAGGACGGTATAGCCGTTTTCGGAGTTGTAGTAGGTGACGCGCTCGACGGAACCGGAGAGACTATCCATGCTGATAGTATACAACAGGGCGGATGAGCATGTTTAATGGCTACCTGTAAACCTAAAACCCGAACAAAAGGGTCAGGTCGTTGACATTGGTGCCGGTAGGACCGGGCTTGAACAGATCGCCCAGCCGGTCAAAGTAGACGTAAGCATTGTTGTCGTCCAGGTGAGTCTGGGCGGAAAGACCGAGTGCTTCGCCGCGCCGCAGGGTTTCACCGCTGACGAGGGCACCGGCGGAGTCGGTGGGGCCATCCTCGCCGTCAGTGGCGAGGGTGACGAGCAGCACATCCGACAAACCGGCAAGCTCCAGCGCGGCAGCCAGGGCCAGCTCTTGATTGCGACCGCCGCGGCCCTGCCCGCGCAAGGTGACAGTGGTCTCGCCTCCAGCAACGAAGCAAAACGGGCGCGGCAAAGCGGATTCCTTGAGGCGCTGGCACAACTGCACGGCCACCTGGCGGGCTTCGCCGTGCCAATCATTGCCCAGTGAGGCAACATGAAAGCCTTCTGCCTGAGCGCAGTTCAGGGCGGCCTGCGCGGCCAGCAGGTTGCTGCCGACGATGACATTCTGCACGCGCTGGAAGATGGGATCAGCTGATTTTGGAGTTTCGGGAGATTCTTCAAGCACGCGGATGAGCGCGGGGGGGAGGCTGGCGCGCAGGTTGTATTTATCCAACACCATCAGGGCAGCGGCACGGGTGGATGGGTCGGGGGCGGTTGGGCCAGAGGCGATGGCTTCGAGCGGGTTGTTGACCACGTCCGAGAGGATCAGGCTGACAACGCGGGCCGGGAAAGCGGCGCGTGCCAGGCCGCCCCCTTTGAGCAGGTCGAGATGGCGGCGCAGGGTATTGATCTCGTCGATGCGCGCACCGCAGGCCAACAGAGCGGAGGTGAGCGCGCGCAAGTCGGTGAGAGTCAAGCCCGGGCGCGGGGTGCTGAGCAGCGCCGAACCACCGCCGGAGATCAGGCAGAGCAGCAGATCGTCTTCGCGCAGATCTTTGAGCAGTTCGAGGGCTTTTTGACCGGCGAGCAGGCTGTTTTCGTCCGGGATGGGGTGCCCGCCGGGGGTGACTTCGAAACCGGAGATGGGTTCAGGCGGGGCCAGCTTGGGGATCAACAGGCCGCGCGGGGAATGATCGGCCAGCATTTCGACGAGGGGCAGGGTCATGGCACAGGCAGCTTTGCCCAGGCCGATGATTAGAATTCGATTGATTGCAGAAAGGGGAATTTCGTGCCCGGCGACCAGCAGCGACTGCCCCTGGCGCTGGACGAACCGGCGCACGGCCGCGCCCGGCTCAACAGCATCAACGGCGGCAGAGAGAATGCGGGCAACAGAATCGCCACCAGGATGGACAGAAAGGGTGTGAGTGAGGAAAGATGATGGAGGCAAGGTCATGTGATTTTGTTGTATATCTGACAGGAGCAATTTATCTATAAAAGGATACCGCGAAAACATATTTTTGCCTATAATAGGGGTAAGGTTGGAATCATAATTTCCTTGATCCTATTAAAAAAGAGGTGGGCACATGACAAGTAAAAACCTGGATAAGTATCGCGGATGTTTGCTGGGGCTGGCGGTAGGAGATGCGATTGGCACAACCGTGGAGTTTCAACCGCGCGGCAGTTTTGCGCCGGTGAAAGATATGATTGGTATAGGTGTATTTAACCTGCTGCCCGGTCAGTGGACAGATGATACTTCGATGGCGCTGTGCCTGGCGACCAGCCTGGTGGAAAAGAATGGCTTTGACCCACAGGACCAGATGGAACGCTATTTGCGCTGGCTTGATGATGGCTATCTTTCGAGCACGGGCAGATGTTTTGACATCGGCAACGCGACACACCAGGCACTGGAACGCTTCCGCAGCACGGGCAACCCGACCAGCGGGTCCACACATCCATCCCAAGCAGGCAACGGGTCGCTGATGCGCCTGGCGCCGGTGGCGTTGTTCTATGCGCCCAGTGAGAGTCGGGCAAAAAGCTTTGCGGGCAAAAGTTCACGCACCACGCATGGCAGCGCGGAATGCGTGCAGGCATGCAGCCTTTTTGCAGTGATGCTGGTGCGCGCGCTGAACGGGGACGATAAGGAAACAATCGTAAAGCTGGAAGATTCAGTAGGGAAGTATCCGGAAAAAATTCTGGCGATCGCAAGGGGAGAATATAAAAATAAGCCCATTCAGCAAATTCGCGGAAGCGGTTACGTGGTGGATGCGTTGGAAGCGGCTTTGTGGTGTTTCTGGAAAACAGAAAGTTTTTCTGATGCAGTTCTTGCGGCTGCCAACCTGGGCGATGACGCGGATACAACCGCCGCGATCTGCGGGCAAATAGCGGGGGCGTATTACGGTCAGAGCGGCATTCCAGCTCACTGGCTGGAAAAGCTGTATATGCGGGAAGAGATCATCCAAATTGCGAATAAGCTGGCAGAGCACTAAGCGCGCGGTTTTATGAATTCAGGCCGCCGGGAAGATTATCCGCGAGGATGAGGGGCGCATCCAGGAAGGGATGGTCGATAACCTGCACAGGCCAGCGATAGGCTTCGGCGATGATTTCAGGCCGCAGTACCTGCCGGGCAGTGCCGAGCGCCTTGATCTGCCCATCGACCAGCAGCGCAATCCGATCGGCATAGCGAGCGGCCAGGTTAAGGTCATGCAGGGCAACCACAACGGTAAGCCCATCATTACGCACCAGGTTGCGCACCAGGTCAAGCAAGCCCATCTGGTGCTGCAAGTCAAGATGCGTGGTGGGCTCATCCAATAAAAGGATGGGCGTAGACTGCGCCAAAGCGCGCGCCAAAAGCACGCGCTGCTGCTCGCCTCCCGAAAGTTCGCCAATGTAGCGGTCGGCCAGGGAGAGGGCATCCACTTTTTCCAGCGCGCGCCGGGCAATTTGCTCATCTTTTTCAGAAACTTGCCCGAGAAAATTGGTATAGGGAGTACGCCCAAATAAAACCGTTTCCAACACGCTAAAGGCCGGGGGCAATACCGCATTTTGCGGTACGACAGCAATCCAGCGAGCACGCTCGGCGGGATGGAGCGCCAAGATGCTTTGCCCGGAAAGACTCACTAAGCCCTGGGATGCGGGTAAAATCCCGCTGATGGTGCGCAACAGGGTGGATTTGCCCGAGCCGTTTGGCCCGAGCAACGCCAGAACCTGGCCTTTTTCGAGATCCAGGTTGATATTTTTCAAGACAACCCGGGTACCATAGTTTACGGAAAGATTTTTAACATTTAGCATGGGAACACCTATTTAATCACGGTTGGAATTCCGGCAATCATAAAAATCACACGCGATGCGGCGCGGGCCAACTTCTGGTTGGCCCAGCCCAACGCATCACGATAGACACGCCCCAGGGGGTAAGGCGGAACCAGACCCAAGCCGACTTCATTGGAAACCAGCAGCCACTGACCGCCGAACCGCGCCTGGGCATCGATCAAGGCATCAATCTCGAGCTGCACAGCGAGCATGACCTGTGCGTAGGGGGTGTTTTCTGGGAGAGAGAGCAAAACATTGGTGACCAAGAGGGTAATACAATCCACTATTACGACTTGGGGCAAAGGCGCTGAAAGGTTTTTGCCAATTTCGAGCGGCAGTTCGAGGGTCTGCCAGGCAGATGGGCGTGAGGTCTGGTGAATGCGGATACGCTCGGCCATTTCAGCATCGCCAGCAGTGGCTGTGGCGATAAAAAGGACTGGCTGGCCTGATTCGAGCCCAACCTGCTCAGCAAGGAAACTCTTGCCACTGCGGGCACCACCCAGGATCAAAGTCAGCGCATTGGCTGGAATATCAGGATTCATGCGTTTGCCTGCTCCAAGGCTGCCATTGAAGACAAAAAATCTTCTTCTGAAAATATCTCGAGTGTAAAGACGCCTGTGTAATTTGCACGGGCAAGCTCAGCCAATACGGCACGCAGTTTTTCAGGGGCGACATGCGCCAGGGATTGGTGATCACGCTGAGCAATTCCGTGGATGTGGATTACGCGCGTTCGCGGCAAAGCCTGTTGAAGGTACGCCACCGGGTCATGCCCATCCAACCATAAATGGCCTACATCCACAGTCCGGCTGACATCGATGCGTTCCAAAACAGCCTGGTAGAAGTCGAGAGGGTAGCCTTCCAGGTTTTCAACAGCCAGCTTAGGCACGTCACCCGTCCAGCCTGCTGCAAGCTCGAGAGCCTGCACCGCCTGGTCCTGCCAATGCCTGATGTTTTGCTGATCGAGGCTGCCCAAGATGGATTTACCGTCCAGATGGACGACATACGCCCAGGGATCAAGCGGACGCGTGCATTCAATGACCCGCCGGGCCTTTTCCAATGAAATGTGCCTGGGGCTACCGTCATCACCCAGCCGCAAATCAAGGGGCAAATGCACGGTATAAGTTAGATTGTGGGCAGCCGCCAGGGTGCTAAGTTCAGAAATCTGGGCAGGGGTGGGCACGTTACTGGTAGCATCATCCACTTCAAATAAAACAAGTTCAACATCCTGCACTTTACCGGCCAAATATTGAACATTGGGCAGGATATCAGCAGGAATGATGTAAGAAGATGTGCCAAGCCGGAAGGAGAAGGGGGTCATTTCACTCCAATGGTAAACGAAAGCAATGCAACTGTTTCGGTTACTTCAACCAGCATTCCGAAAACATCGCCAGTCACGCCGTTTAAACGTGTTTTTGCCAGCCAGCAAACCAGGGCACCCGCCAGTAAAGCTGCCAGCACAGCAGGAACTGCGGGCAACCCGATCAAAAATAGCAAGGCAAGCGGAAGCAATGCCCCCAACACAATCGACGAGCGGCGCAACCCAACAGAAAAATCCGCACCCATGCCTCCCGGCCGCGCCAGTGGAAGCAGCCCCGCAGGCAAGATACACCAGCGGCTCAGCACGGCAGCCAACAGAATGCCCAGTCCGGCCGAAACCGGCAATGAACTCAAAACAGCCACCTTTAACAAAAGGACAATCAGCAGCCCCAGGCCGCCGAAGGTGCCCAGGCGCGGGTCTTTCATGATTTCCAGCCGTCGTTCGGGTGTGGTGGATGCGAACAATCCATCACAACAGTCCGCCAGGCCATCCAGGTGCAGGCCGCCACTCAATGCCACGCCAACCAATAGACTCAACACACCGGTGACCAAGGGCGGGAAAATGATTGAAAACAAATGCCAGGCCAACCAGGTAAGCCCGCCAATCACCAAACCCACCAGCGGAAGCCAATGCGCGGCCCGTCCGCTATCACCAGGCTGCCAATCTGTGGATTGACCAACAGGCAGGATACTGAACATCCCAAAGGCAGTGCGGAGGGCCCTGAATTCGCGCATGCTATTCTTTACCGCTCACACCGGCCTCATCAAAGGTAGCCATTTCGCGCAAAATCCGTGTGGAGGCTTCGATGAGATGGAAAGCCAGGGCTGAGCCGGTACCCTCGCCCAGACGCAAATTAAGATCCAGTAAGGGGAGCAACCCAAGGTGCTTGAGCATGGCCTGATGGCCGATTTCCACGGATTGGTGGGCGCTGAAAAGATAATTGCGCACATCGGGTACCAATCCGACCGCAATCATGGCCGCAGCTGTAGAGATAAAACCATCGACCACCACGGGAATACGGCGTGAAGCAGCGGCAATCATCACCCCGGCCAACCCGGCAATTTCCAAACCGCCAACTTTAGAAAGCACATCCAACGTATCATTTGGATCTGGCTGGTTGAGAGTAATGGCCTGTTCAATGATTTTTATTTTTCGTTCCAACCCGGCATCATCCACACCGGTACCGCGTCCGGCGACCTGGCGGACGGGCAGGCCAGTAAGAACGGCAACAATCGCCGTAGACGGGGTGGTGTTGCCAATCCCCATGTCGCCAGTGGCAAGCAGGTCGAGGCCTTGCTCAGCCACTTGCGCCAGCACATCCATGCCTACGGACAGTGCTTTTTCCGCTTCGACGCAGGTCATAGCCGGGCCCTGGGCCATGTTGCGGGTGCCTTTGGCTACCTTGCGGTACAAGAGGCCTGGCAGGGATGGTTCAAAGTCGCTGGCGACACCAATATCAACGATGGTCACACTGGCTCCAGCCTGGCGAGCAAGCACATTAATTGCTGCGCCACCATGCAGGAAATTTAACACCATCTGGAGCGTCACTTCTGATGGATATGCGCTGACTCCTTCCATGGCAACCCCATGATCGGCGGCCATGACGATGACAGCCTTACGGTTTACAACCGGAAGAGGGGTGGACATCATGCCGGCCAGCTGGATGGAGATGTCTTCCAGGCGTCCCAGGCTTCCGGCGGGCTTGGTCAAATTATTCTGGCGCGCTTCAGCTTGCTGCGCGGAGAGGGTGTCAATCGGTGGAATTACAGGATAGTTCATATTTTCCTTTTTTTACCAATGGCCCAGGCTTTTGGCCCGGCGTAAAACCCAAAGGAAAAACGGCGCGCCTGCCAGGGCAGTGACAATGCCAACCGGTAACTCCTGCGGGGCTAATAGAATACGCGCAAGCACATCGGCCAAGAGCAGCGCACCCGCTCCGCACAGAATGCTGAGGGGAATGAGGCGGCGGTAATCCGGACCCCAAAAAATGCGCATTACATGCGGAACGATCAGGCCGATAAAACCAATAATGCCTGCAAAGGCGACTGCCGCGGCGGTAACCAGCGAAGCTGCCACAATAATAATGAACTTGGCGCGGCGAGTATCGAGGCCCATTTGAGCGGCCTGTTCATCGCCAAATTGCAGCAGATTAAGCGCTTGCCCGCTCAGGCTCAACACGCCCAATCCGACAGCCAGATAGGGGATGAGAGCCAGTATGGATGACCAACCCACCAGGCTGACACCCCCCAGCAACCAGCTCAGCGCGTGGCGCAGTTCGCCGGTGGAACGCAGCATCAGGAAGGAGGTCAGCGCGCCAGTAAAGGAGGAAACCGCCACCCCGGCCAGGATAAGATTTGTAACGGGCACGCTCGTCCCGACCCGCGCAAAGAGGTAGACCAGTAAAACTGTTAGCAAGCTGAATAAAAAAGCCGCAGCAGGGATGGCGAGCAGACCGAGATTGGTATAGGGCCAGTGGATTGACATTGCCAGCACTGCGCCCAGGCCTGCACCGGAAGCCACGCCGATCAAGTAGGGATCTGCCAGCGGATTGCGGAACAAGCCTTGATAGGCCGCGCCACTGCCGGCTAAAGCCGCGCCAACCAGGGCGATCAGCGCGGTGCGCGGCAGGCGGATACTCAACAGAATAGTTTGAACAGCTTCTGTTGAGGGCTGCCCAATAAGCGTGCGCCAGACTTCCCAGGGGGAAATGAATACAGAACCAATCGCAATGCTGGTCAGCAAGGCGATTGCCAAAAATCCAAATGTCCACAGGAAAGGCAGAGACGTTTTTTTCATAAATGGCAGGCAGGCTGGCCTACAAACAGGCCAGCCTGCAAAAAACTATTTGAATAATTCAGGGTGCAGAAGTTTGGCGAGCGTTTCCAGGCCATCTACCAGGCGCGGTCCTGGGCGACTGACCAGGTTGTCATCGAAGGGATAAACCTGTTTGGCGACCACCGCCTTCAGCTTTTCCCAACCGGGGCGCTGCCCAACAGATTCAACAGTGACGCCCCACATCGAATCGCCCAAGATGATTACATCCGGGTTGGTGATAACCAGTTGTTCGGCGCTCACCTGCGGATAAGCATCCTTGATGCCAGCAGCAACACTGAAATCAACGCCACCTGCGCGCGTGATGAGCAAGTCGACAAAGGTGCCGGGGCCAATGCTGTAGGGTTTGGCGGGGTCAGTGGAATCGAGTTCGTAGAAGACAACGGGTTTGGTGGTGACTGCGCCCATTTTTGCATCGACAGCTGCGACGCGATTCTTGAGGGTCTCGATTACTACAGCAGTTTCCTGTTCGTGACCGGTTAATTTGGAGACAATCTCCAAGTTTGCATACATATCTTCGATTGTTTTGGGGTTTGAGAGATAGAAAACTGTAAGCCCCAGGTTTTCAAAACCCTTGACCTGCTCGGGATTGTTAATCTCAGCCATAAGAATCAAGTCTGGCTTGAGAGCCACAATCTGTTCATTGTTGTATTTGTCCATACCGCCGATCGAAGGCACATCTTTAATTTCTGCCGGGAAATCAGAAAAATCATCACGACCTACGACTTGTTTGCCAGCGCCAACCGCGAACAGAATTTCGGAATTTGAGGGAGCCAATGAAATTATTTTCTGTGCAGGGCCAGCCAGCTTGATTGTGCGGCCCAGACCATCGGTAAAAGTGAGGCCAACAACGGCTGGCACATCAGTGGCAGTGACGGGCGTGGGTGCTGGAGCTGGTGCAGCGGGAGTTCCGCAGGCACTTAAGAGAAGGGCAAAGGTTATAAACACAAACATTAACTTGCGCAGCATGTTAAATCTCCGAATTTCAAAAATTGTTGAATAAAAATCCCCTGTCGGTTGACAGGGGAGGGGGAGGCGATTGCAGGGTAGACGCCGTTCCCACCTCCTTTCTGCGAGAGTGTGGTGAATCAACGGTGAGGGCGGACGACCTGACTTATCAAAAACCGGCATCCTGAAGTGGAGCCTGATCCTTGAATTACAGTTGCGCGACAGTGCCGGACTTACACCGGCTTCGCCTTTAAGTCTTTCCCCGCATCCCGGAACAATAGCGGAAACGCATGAGGAAGTAAAAGACACCCTGACCGTTCTTTAATTGAGATTTTGATTGTATGCCGGCGAGGCAGGGACGTCAATAGGCTGGCGAAAAATAAGGATGAATGTCACTATTCCAGCCAGTACAAGCAGAATGTTGCCTTCGCGGCCAAGGGCCAGCGCCAGCCAGGGTAGGAAATAAGCCAGCCAGGCGCACCTTTCGCTGCGCTGCGCCAACCAAAAGAGCGGGACCAGCAGCAGGATGTAATCGTAATTTAGCAAGTATGGATCGACCAGCAGAGTCAGAACGCTGGAGATTGCCATCAAAGCGAAAGGCTGCATGAGCCAAGAGCGGTAACGCCAAAAGATCAGCCCGCAAAAGGCGAGCAGCAGGGCAAGACCAACCCCTGCGCCAACAAAGGTATTTGACTGCCCGGTAACCAGTTTGACCAGCGCCACTGACAGACTGGCGCACAACCCACAGGTTTGCACCCCGGGGATATCCCGATAGCGGCCAAGCGATTGGAGATAGGTTAACGGCCAGCGCGGGTCTGCCAGGAAACCCAGCCCCATCAAAATGATCAATCCGGCAGTGGTAAACAAAATTGCGCGGCGCGCGAAAGACAATTTTTCATAAACAAGCCAGCCAAACCCGGCCAGGAAGAGCAGCCCACCGATATGCGGCTTGAAGGTCATCAACAGCAGGGAAACGGCCGCCCAAAAAGCAGATTTGCGCTGGATCGCGGCCGGGAAAAGGGCGGCGCCCAACAGCACCGGCGCTGAGTACTGTCCCACAACCAGCAAGCCAAAGGCCGGGATAAATATCAGCGCAGCAAAAAGCCCCAGGATCCGCCGGATAGGGAGCCAAGCCGGCGTCAATAACCAGGCCGAAGCACAGAGCATGGCGATGTTGAGGAAAAACCACAGGCGCGCCGCAGCCTGGATGGGTAAAAGTCCAAGAGGCAGGGTGAAGAGCGCGTACCAGGGCGGATAAGGATAGGGATGGAAAATAAAATTGGGGGCGGTAAGGGCCCTGACAAAGCTCAACTGCGCCGGGAAATCGTAAATGGGGATGCCGTGTAAGAGAGCCCGGTCGGTAAAATACATTACCGAAAAATCCTGCAGGTAGGGGACCGCCAGGGGCGCAAAGAAAGAAATGGCGAGAAGCGCAGCAAGCGTACCGCAGAAGAGCAGAAAAATAACAAAAATACGCTTCATCACGAGACCCGGGCGATTTCTTTCAGGATGCGGGCCAAGTCTCGCCGGTAAAGGATATTAAGAAAATACCAGCTTAAGAAGCCTGGCAGACCCTTGGGCGCATAAAAAGCGGTCTGTTGAATCAATGTGCCAGCGGCGCGGGGCAGCAGCTTCCATTCGAGCCAGGCATCCCCAGGAATGTTTTGCCTTACATGCAGGCGCAGGCAGTCATCGCTCGAGAAATCGATGCCAAAATTGCGCAGCGCCCCCACGTGCAACAAACTGGTTGCGGCTTGCTGCCGGATGATCTTCATGACCACGCGCGGCTGTGCGGAAACCTGGCACTGGCAATAATCGATGAACATACCCTCATGCATAAGCTGGATGACATCTTGATCCTGCCGGTCGAGCCATACACGTTCCATGTGGGCCGGGTGTGTTTCCTGCAAAGCGCGATGGACAGAGGTTGTGTAGTCCAGCAACTGAATATCTGGAAAGATGCTCATTGGGACGCGATCGAGCACGAGGCTATCGTTTTGCAGTCCTTCCACAAGCGGGAAAGCATAGGAACGTTCAACCGGGGTTAACAGGTCGATAAAAAAGGCCATGAACCACAACGGAACCAGGGGCAACAACAAAGGTAGTCGATTAAGACCGCGAATGCGGGCATATTGATGCATGACATCAATGTAAGAATAGACATCCTGGCCGCCCAATTCAATCACTTTACCGCGCGCGGCAGGCGTGGTGAGGGCAGCGATAAGGTAGTCGAGTACGTTGCTGGTGGCAACTGGCTGGGAACGGTGCTTGAGCCAGGCAGGGCCGATCATCAGAGGGAACTGCTCGGCAATAAAGCGAATCATTTCAAATGAGACTGAACCTGGTCCAACAATCACCCCGGCGCGAAATTCCGTCACCGGAACACCTGCCTCACACAGGGCGGCACCGCTCTCAATGCGCGAGCGCAGGTGCATTGCCAGGTGCGGGTCGGCCGGGTTGGCAAGACCGCCCAGGTAGATAATATGGTCAACCCCTGCAGCCCGGGCAGCCTGTGAAAAATTACGCGCAGATTGAAGGTCGACACGGTCATAACTGCGCCCGGAAGACATGCTATGAATCAGGTAATAGGCAGCACTTACACCCTGTAAAGTATCCGGCAGGGTTTCGGGGCGGGTGACATCCCCGGAGACCACTGAGACGCGGGGATACCAGGTGCGGCCTTTGAGGCGCTCTGGGTGGCGCGCCAGGCAGCGCACGTTGTAACCGGCATCCAATAAGCGCGGGATCAAGCGGCTGGCGATGTAGCCAGTGGCACCGGTGACAAGCAGGGTTTTTTGCATGCTTTAGACTTTCGTGAGATGGGGGAACATCAGGAATTGCTGCCGAGCTGCAAGGCACGGTTTGCAATACCACGTGTCATACCATCGAAGATGAACTTATGAAAAGGCCACATGGCGTACCAATACAGGAATCCGAATAGACCGTGCGCATCAAAGTAGGCACTGGTGGTCAAAAGCGTCTGGCCGTTTTCCTGCGGATCGGCGCGAAACTCGAGCCAGGCTTTCCCGGGCACCTTCATCTCGGCGCGCAGGCGCATGCTGCGCCCGGGGGTAACCGCCTCCACGCGCCAAAAATCGAGCGACTCGCCGACCCAGATCTCATCCGGATGGCGGCGGCCCCGGCGCGTGCCGACCCCGCCAATGATCTTATCCATCCAACCGCGGATACTCCAGGCCCAATCCATATACAACCAGCCGCGAGCGCCGCCAATACCGGTGAACGAGCGAAAGACTTGCCTGGCGGGCAGATCGACCAGGCGCTGGCGCTGCTCAATATACATGCCTTCGATCACATCAAAACGATAGGGTTGAATATCCCCGGCACTGGTGACCAGCGCATCACTCCAGGATGATTCAATATCGCCAACCTCGATCTTTTTCAAGGCATAGCGCACGGCAGTCTCAAAATTGAGTAAAGCGACCTGTGGAAAGAGCTGCCTGGCCAAGCCATCGTTGACAATCGAGTCGGCGTGCAGACCTTCGATGAGGGGCAGGACGGCGTTATATGTAACGGGGGTGACCATGTGCACCCAATAGGCTGAAAGGTGCGGGGCGTTGAAGGGGGTAGGGAGAAGCCAGCGTTTGAGTTCGCGTACCCTGGCGTATTCCAACAGCATTTCAGCATAGGTCAACTGCGCGGGGCCGCCGATTTCGAGTAACGCACCGATACTCTCGGGCTGGCTGAGCGCAGCCACCAGGTAATCGAGCACATTACGGATGGCGATGGGTTGGGCCATGGAGTAGAACCAGCGCGGGCAGACCAGCAGGGGCTCGCGCTCGGAGAGGTAGCGCACCATTTCAAAAAGTACGCTGCCGGAACCAACGATCATACCCGCGCGAAACTCGGTAACGGGTACACGGCCCTGGCGCAGGATGTAACCAGTTTCGTGGCGCGAGCGCAGGTAAGGGGATAGCCTGGCGGTAGTATCGACCAGTTCGCCGAGGTAAATGATCCGTTCAAGACCGGCAGACCCGGCCGCGTTAACAAAGTTGCGAGCAACGCTCATGTCGCGGCCGGCATTAACCTTGCCACCCTGCATGCCATGCATCAGGTAGTAGGCGACTGAGACGCCCGCCAGGGCAGGGATGAGCGTTTCGGGCTGGAGGGCATCACCCTGCACCACTTCCACCTTATCCAACCAGGGACGACCCTGCATCCGGGCAACATCGCGCACCAGCACGCGTACCCGGTATCCCGCTTCGAGCAGACGGGGAATAAGGCGCCCGCCAACGTAGCCGGTTGCACCAGTAACAAGGATGGAATTGGTTTCTGTCATGGTGACAATATATCTCAAGTTGGAAAAGGATGCAACCGAGAGTTGACAGAGATGATGGCTTTTATAAAGAGCAAAATCGCAGAAGGTGTGATGGACTGGCTGCCTTATCGTCAAGGTTGAATCTGGATGGACCAAGGCGCATCCAACCAATAAGAATGGCCCCGCATCTTTTGAAGACGCGGGGCCATTTGGTTCAGTGAGTGTTAATTGGTCGGGCCATTGCCGCCTTTGGGAGCGCGGGGTCTGCGATCACCACCAGCGGGGCCAGCGTGACCGCCGCCGAGGAAGCCGTGACCTGCTGCGTTGTCCTTGATGATCTGATCGGCCTGGGTTTGGGTGATAACGCCGTCTGAGACGGCTTGCTTGACATCCGCTTCAAAGGCGGATTTCATACCGGCCTGGAATTTGGCATGTGCAAACAGAGCATCATGAGCTTTTATGCCATCGGCCTGAGCCTGGGTGATCTGTCCACTGGCTACCTGGGCATCCAAATGGGCGGTTTTGATTTGCTGCCGGGCAGCCTGAAGCTGTTCGGTGGTGACACCAAGGGCTTTGGCCAGCAGGGCATCGTAATTGACACTACGTTCAACTTCGCGCAGCGGGCGGTTGGGCAGTCCATTGGCAGTGATCTGATCAGCCTGGGCCTGGGTCATCAGTCCCTGGGTGACAGCTTCTTTGAGGGCGGCTTCGTTGGCGGTCTGGAAGGCAGCCTGAAGTTTTTCGGTAGTGACGCCGAGGGCGGAGGCAAGTTCAGCATCGCGGGGAGCTCCATCCTGCGGGCCACCGCGTATATCTTGCGGCGAGGTGTTGGGGGCTGTTTGCGTGCCCTGAAGGACAGGCGCGCCAGGGGTGGGAGACTGTGGGCAGAGGCATGGCTGTAGGCAAAGACGCCTCCAAAGGCCATCAGGGCCAGTGCAGCTGAGAGTAGAAGGGTGGTTACTTTTCTTTTAGGCATATGTTGCTCCTTTTGGTTTAGATCCGGGGTTAAGGTTTGTGAGTGGTTCGGATCTATGCCCCCATGATAGCGGTCACTTGTTAATTTCTTGTTTAGAACCTGTGCGGATTTTGTGGGGATCGGATTAATCTTTTTTCATATTGGAGGGTGCGGGTGTTCGCCCGACAGCCAAACATCTTAAAACTTGCAATGATACAATTGAATTCAAAACCATTAATTTGGGTGAAAAGAGAATCAGTATGAGCAATTACCAGCGCAGTACGCGGGAATGTTCGTTTGAAGAGTTAAGGCCTGAGTTTCAACAGGCGTTTCTTGAATATTTGAAGGTCCATGAGCTGGGTGATCTTGATCCTGCAAGTTACCTGTGCTGTGAGACGGTATCCACCCTAAAAAAGGTCAGCGGGCTGCCCGCCTGGCTAAATGGCGAGCAGGAAGCAGTATTTTGTACTGCCATACTGCTTGGTCCCGAAAACCTGGTGTGGGCGCGCGCTGGGGGATCACAAACCCAGGCTGCACAGGTGCACGGCACAAGCTTATCCCTGCTAAAGGTTAAAGAGGTCACTTCGATCATGACACTAGACACTGGCCTGGAGATTTATGGATTAATGATTGACACAAAAAAGGTTGCGCGCGGCAGCATCTACCTGGGAGAAGACCCGGCAGCCAAAAAATTCTACGAGGCTACCATCCGGGCGGTTGCAAAAGCCAACCCCAAGCCTGTTTGGAAACTCCCCCGCTGGTTGGGGGGAGGGTAAATTTCGCTGCGACATCCCACCGGTCAAATTTGATGTAAAATCACCTCGTGAAAAATACAATCACCGAGCAAATATCGGCATCCCCTCTGATCTGGATTTCCGGCGCATTTATGGCAGGCGTTGCGCTGGCGAGTGTGTTTGCATTCTCCACACCGGTCTGGTTTGGTTTGGCTTTTGTGAGCCTGCTAGTGGGGCTGGGATTGCGCCGCCTGCGCCCACAGGCGACGTTCTCTATTTTACTTTTGCCGGGGTTCCTATTTCTGGGGGCGGCACGCTACCAGATGGTCCAACCGGTAATCACACCGCAGTCCATCGCTTATTACAATGATTTGCAGCAAAAAGTGTATGTGACCGGCACCCTGATGGAGCCGCCGGATATTCGCGATACTTATATGAACCTGCATATGCAGGTGGTAAAGGTTGACACAGGGCAGGGCGATATACCTGTGCACGGCGTTTTGCTGGTTCGAGTATCGAACGAGTATGAAGTGCAATACGGCAATCTTTTGCGCGTGCGCGGCAATATCCAGACTCCCAAGGAAAACGAAGAGTTTTCATACCGCGATTACCTGGCCACGCAAGGAATATATTCCACGCTGAGCACCAGCACTGTCACGGTTCTACCGGGGGACTATGCCGAGCCGTTGTGGGGAATGATCTATCGCATCAAAGACAGCCTGTTAAAGAATATTTACAAGCTTTTTCCAAACCCGGAAGCGTCGCTGGTGGGGGGCATTTTGCTGGGGGTGGATAAAAATATTCCGAGCGAAGTACAGCAAGCTTTTCAGAACACGGGAACGGCGCATATCATCGCCATATCCGGCTTTAATATTGCCATCCTGGTAGCAGTCTTTCTGGCGCTCTCCTCGCGTGTTTTAGGCCCGAAGTGGGGAGCAATCAGCACCATCCTTGTAATCGGTTTTTATGTGGTGTTAGTGGGCGGAAGCGCATCGGTAGTGCGCGCGGGGATCATGGGAACGCTCTCGATCATCGCCTTACGCTTTGGCAGGCGCAACCAGGCATTGACCACGCTGGCTGGCTCGGCGCTAATTATGGGGGTTGTGCATCCCTACATCCTGTGGGATGTCAGTTTCCAGCTTTCTTTTGCCGCTACGCTGGGGCTGCTGCTGTATGCGCAACCCATGCAAGCGGCGGTGAGCACTTTTTTAGCACGCTACCTGGCGCCAGACAACGTGGAAAAGTTTGTGGCACCGATCAGTGAATATTTTCTGCTGACTTTTGCCGCACAACTCACCACCCTGCCAATCATCATTTATCACTTTGGACGGCTGTCGGCGGTAGCGTTCATCGCCAACCCGCTTGTCTTGCCTGCCCAGCCCGCGTTGATGCTGCTAAGTGGGCTGGCGGTTGTGCTGAGCCGCGTGTATATGCCGCTGGGGCAGGTGGTGGCCTGGGTAGCCTGGCCTTTTGCAGCGTATACGATCCGGGTGGTGGAATTTTTTGACCGGATACCAGGCGGCGTTTTGGTACTGGGCAGCTTTGGGCTGTTGACGGCCCTGTTGTGCTATGTTTTATTATTTGGCGTTTCACTGGCCTGGCGGCGCGTTAAAGGGACACTCACTCCCGCTTTCACCTTTTCGCTGCTGGCAGTCTTTGCCGTAATCACCTGGCGCTCGGTGCTCAACGCGCCCGATGGGCGGTTACACGTCACCTTTCTTAATGCGGGTTCCGCCGACAGCGTTTTGATCGAAACACCGAGCGGAAAGTTCATCCAGATCAATGGCGGCGAAAGTCCTTCTGTGCTTTCCGACCAGTTGGGACGCAGAATTCCCCCGCTGAGCCGCGGGATTGACCTGCTGGTGATTGCTTCGACACAGGAAAACCAGGTGGCAGCCCTGCCTCGCACCCTGGAACAATACCGGCCAAAATCCGTGCTGTGGGCGGGTAATGCACAGGCATCTTTTTCTTCCGGGCGGCTGGATGATTGGCTGACCACCAATCGCATTAAAATCGAGCAAGCAAAAACCGGAAACGCCTACAGCCTGGGCGACGGGGTTACGCTGCGTGTTCTGGCAGTGTCAAACCGAGGGGCTGTGATTAGCGTTGAGATGGGGAATTTCAAGGCTGTTCTGCCAATTGGCGTGAACTTTGATATTTTTGCGGAATTAAAAAATGGGCAGGGGCTTGGGCCGGTAACTGCACTATTAATTTCAGAAAGCGGCTACGGTCCGGCCACCCCGAAGGAGTGGCTGGCAAACCTCAAGCCACAGGTCGCGATTCTGAGTGTGGCGGCCGCCGATCCGAATGGACTACCATCCAAAGACCTGGTTACAAGCCTGGAAAAGTCGACCCTGCTGCGCACGGATCTTTACGGCTGGATTGACCTCTCAAGCGATGGAGAGCAGATGCTGATCACTACACAAAATCAGAAATAATCTTTACGAGACCGTGCGGGACGTTAAAGTGTCCCGCGGCCCACTAATGCCGTTTTATGTCATTAGCAGCAGGGAACTTTATGCGGGAGCCGCTCAGATGACCATCGAAACATGTCCTTACCTCAAAGACCCATCCGGGCAGGAGCATGCGCTGGATGGAGAAATCAGTCGTCTTGGGCGCGGCGTGGAGAATGAAATTGTGATTGTGAGCAAACGCGCCTCGCAGGAGCACGCGCATATTCAACGCGAGGGACGGCGAGTATTTCTTGAAGTTATAAGCAGCACGAACGGCACCTATCTGAACGGCGAACGCATCCTGGGAAGGACTGTGCTAAAAGATGGCGATCGGATTGGGATTGGCGAGGTAAATTTTATTTTCCACGATCCAGAAACAACGATACGCGAAACGCCCTTCCCTGAGCTTGAAATCAACCAGGCGGCCGGAGAAGTGCGGGTCAACCGGCAGATTGTGACACTTTCACCAAAGGAATTCAGCCTGCTGGCTTTTTTGCACCAGAATCGCGGCAAGGTTTGTTCAAAAGATGAAATTGGGCGCACCGTATAGGCGGAATACCAATTGGGAATTTATGATTACCAGATTGAAAACCTGGTGCGCCGCCTGCGCACGCGGATTAAGACTGACCCAAACTCAGCCCAACTGTTGATCACCATGCGCGGGCTGGGCTATAAACTGGTTGGCGTGCCAGGGAATGACGGGTAAACCACGATAAGCTATACCCAACGCGGCGACAAATTGCGTTCTTTTTCGAATGGAAAACCGAAATTTGTGCCCGTGGGTATAATATTAGCTGATTGTTAGCTATTCAATAGGCAAGTAAATTGGCCCGGGGGTATGATAGGCACAGATCAAAAAGTTAGCGTGGAAAATACAGGATGTCCCCCTCGACACTTGAAGGACAAATCATCGGCAAATATCGCGTGCTGGAAGCGCTGGGGCGCGGAGGCATGGCGCAGGTTTACCGGGCCTAGCACCCTCAGCTGGACCGCTATGTGGCGATGAAAGTGCTGCGGTCTGACCTGGCTGATGACAAGGAATTTCTGGCGCGTTTTCAACGGGAAGCGCGAGCAATTGCCAGCCTGCGGCATCACAAAATTGTGCAGGTTTTTGATTTTGATGCCCAGGATGAACTGTATTACATGGTAATGGAACTGCTGGAAGGCGACACGCTGCGCGCGCGGTTAAATCATTACCGCACCCAGGGCAAGCGCATGCCTTTGAACGAAGTCATGCGCAGTATGAAAGATGTGCTGAATGGACTGGGGTTTGCGCACGAGCAGGGCATTATCTTTTTCAAGCGAGCAGAGCCGATTGATGCCCCGGTCTCAGTGGAACCAGTAACAGAATAACGGAAGCGCGGATACCAGTATAAAAAAATCCCCAGCGAATGGGGATTTTTATGTATGGAAGGGTTTTTTTACAACTGAGCCAAGAGTGTTTTATATTGTTCCGCATTTGGCGGGTTCATGGACAGAATTTGTTTTATGACCGCCGCGGCTCCGAGCTTATCGCCAGATTCTATCAACCGATCGCCAACAGCATCCAACTCGCTGATGGCCTCACTGGTATGGCCGTTTTTGTGCAATTGCTCTGCGATGGCACGGTGAATCATGACCTGCTCGGGATGATCTTCGGCAAGTTTTTTCAAGAAAGGCTGTATCTCATCCTGTTTATTGGCTTCCAGATAAGAAACGAATGATTCGAGTTCAGTCTGGGCCTGTGGAACCTGCGCCAGCCGTAAATTTAATTCAATCAGACTTTCGCGCACAGAAGAATCATCGGGCCGAATGGTACGGATTTGTTCATACACGCGGATTGCCTGGCGCCAATCAAGGCGCTGCATGTCAATATCGGCCATGCGCTGGAGGATTTTGATACTCCAATCGAGGTTGGAGCTGGGTTGCTGAGCCATACGGAGCGCAGTGGTATAAACCTTGCGCGCCAAATCCAACTCAGCCAGGCGGTAATAGATATCAGCCAGGTCCAGGTACTCAGCCACAGCATCATCCAGCTGGCCGCGCGCGGTCAGCTGTTCGATCAAGCGGTTGCGCGAAACCAGGTCCATTGGAGAAAGCTGAATGACGCGCTTTAGAACAGAGGTGGCCTGGGCTGCTTCTCCACGCACGCTGTAAGAATTGGCAACCATCGTGAACTTTGTAATGGCATCTTCTGTACGGCCATCGCGGATGAGCAATTCTCCGATCAGGATGTGCAACGGCAAATAAGTAGGCGCATACAGCAACGTGTGAAAAGCCTCGTCCATGGCCGAACGCAGGCGATTACTGCGCGCCAATTCATTGACGGTCTTCATGGCTTCAATCACCTGACTGGATTGGGCTTGAATGATAATTTCAGCCAGCGGTAAAGCCTGCTCACCAGACTTTGGCATCTCATCACGCATTTTTACCAAGTACGCACGCCAGTTGACACGCATCAGCATTTGCTCAACATTTTCACACAGCTTGATATGCGCCCTGGCATCGGTCTCGCGTCCGGCAGAATCAATCAGAGGCTCGTATAACTGGCGGACTGCCTCGGCATGGTCGGGAGCGACCACGGACACATCGGCAATTTTTAAGGCTTCCAAATATTCGGCGGCGGCTTGTTTGTCTTGATTGAGACTGCGCAAAATTTTTCCACTTAACATGCGGGCAGCCAGAGCAAAATCATTGTGTTTGACACACTGCTGCAAACTGTGCAGGGAGTCTGCCAGCTGGTTGGTTTTGAAGAGCAGCAGCCCAAGGTCAAAATAAGCAGCAGGGTGACTGAAACCGTTGTCAATGGCGTGGCGCAGCTCGTCAATCGCGAGGGAATCATTTTCCTTGGTCTGTGCGTCAATTGCTTCGCTGAGATGCAGCAAAACCTTGGTCTGCTCGACCTGCTGCACATTAACCTGGTTGGTATTCTTTACAATGGATGCAAGACCACGCCGCACTACTGCATTATCGCTATCATCTTCCATATCAAAAAGGACATCAGCAAAGACTCTTAATGCCTGCTGCCTGGCTTCGTTAATCGGGTCGGGGCTCTCCTGGATCAGTTGCCGGGGCGCCGATAATTCTTTGACCGCTGCCATGCGCAGAGGACCTGTCCCGCCTTTGGGACGGGTGGGTCTGGGTAAAACCTTGCCCTGCCTGACCAGGTTCAACGCTTGCTGGAGTTCCCCGCTCTGAGGGTCGATCTGCGCAGCATGCTGCAAAATCTCCACAGCTTTTTGTAAATTGCCCGCATTCTGCAAAATACTAGCCAGCGCAATATATGCAACCACCGCCTGGCGGGTTTGCCCGGTTTTTTCGTGGATTAACGCCAGTCTTGAACGCGCCTGGATGTTTTCGGGGTTGAGCTGTATGACGCTCAACCAGTTTTCGACTGCTTTGTCCACGTCTCGAAGTTTGAGGTGAAGTTCGGCAGCGTGCAAAGCGGACTGCATGGCATCTTTTAAGTTACCCAAACGCTCATTGATCTGGGCAATTTTCTCAAAAGCAACCGGGTCATCCGGCGCAACCCTGGCACAGCGAATATAGGCTTTAAGCGCATCATCGTATTGCTGAAGCTGATAAAGTGCCAGGGCATAACTGTTCAAGGCCTTGGCACTCTCAGGAAATTCTGCCAGAGCCTTAAGATATGCCTTCGCAGCCAGATCCCAGTTTTGGTCCCAGGCTGCGGAATGGCCTTCATTCATTGCTTTCTGAAAAACGTCTTCGCGTCCTGCCATAGTTTCACCAGTTCTTGCCAGTTTTCACTGCATTTTCACGACAATACCTGCATTGCGCCCCAGCTTTTTCCTGAACGAGCTTCCGTTGATAACGGAATGCTCAAAGGGTAAGCCGTTTCCATTGTTTCTTGAACAAGTTGCGCAGTTTGTTGTAATTCAGATTGAGGGCATTCTATCACAATCTCATCATGGACTTGTAAAAGCATCTTTCCGCGCAGCCCGGCCTGCTTTAGCGCCCCAGGAATGCGCAGCATGGCCAGCTTCATGATGTCTGCGGCAGTACCCTGGATGGGGGCATTGATCGCTTCGCGCTCTTCACGGTTGCGAAGCAGGGCATTTAGCTGGCCCATGAGGGCCGGAAAGTAGCGCCGCCGACCCAACAAGGTGGAGACATAGCCCTGGCGTGCTGCCAATTTTTTTGTTTCATCCAGGTAGGTTTTGATTCCCGTGAAGCGCGCGAAATAAGCCTTTACAAAATTCTCGGCTTCGCCCAGGGTCAGGTCTGTGGTGCGGGTCAGACCAAAGGAGGACATACCATAAATCAACCCGAAGTTAATCGCTTTGGCATGGCGGCGCATATCCTTGGTAACCTGTTCCAGCGGTACGCCGTAGATTGCGGCTGCCGTGGCAGTATGAATATCCTGCCCGGCGCGGAAAGCAGCCAGCATGGCTTCATCACCTGCCATGACTGCCACAAGGCGCAGTTCCACCTGTGAATAATCTACTGAAAGCAGTACGTTACCATCTTCGGCGATAAAGCCGTTGCGCACACGCCGCCCGGTTTCGGTGCGAATGGGGATATTCTGCAGGTTAGGGTTGTTAGACGAAAGCCGACCAGTGACCGAGCCGGTCTGGCTGTATGAGGTGTGCACCCGACCAGTATTGGAATCCACCGCAGCAGGCAGCGAATCGACGTAGGTGGATTTGAGCTTGGCAAGTTCGCGCTGTTCCAGGACGAGATCAACCACCGGGTGCTGCCCGCGCAGTTCTTCGAGCACATCTGCCGAGGTTGAGAAGTGCCCGCTGGCTGTCTTACGACCCCGGTTGGGGGGAATGAGTTTGAGACGATTAAACAGCACATCCGATAGCTGCTGGGTGGAGTTAATATTAAACGGTTTGCCAACCTGCTCGTAAATCTGTTTTTCGAGAGATGCCAGCCCGGTTGTCAATTCTTTTGAGAAGGCGTGGAAAAAGTCGAGGTCGAGGCGCACACCGAGCATTTCCATCTCGGCAAGTACGCTGACCAACGGCATTTCAATGTCATCCATTAACCTTTGCAGGTCAGCGCTTTTTAGCTCTGATTGCAATTGCGGCATCAGGCGTAAACAGGTTTCGGCATCTGCGGCGGCATAGGGCGCAACGGATGTGACCGGCACCTGAGCCATTGAGATCTGATTTTTACCCTTCCCTATCAGTTCTTCAATATGGGTCATTTCTTCGCCCAGGCGGATGAGAGCCAGGTTTTTCAGTCCGAGGTGACGTGAGTTGGGATCAATTAACCATTCAGCGATCATGGTGTCAAAAGAAAGCGGCGAAACACGCAGCCCATGCCTGGCAAGAACCAGGTAATCATATTTGACGTTGTGCCCAATTTTTGGAATTCGAGGATCGGTAAGCGGGCCTGCCAGAGCCTCCAGAACCTGGGCGAGCGGCAGGTTCTGCGATTCGAGATGCCCTACCGGAATGTACCAGCCGTAACCGGGGCGGGTTGCGAGTGAAATGCCGACAATTTCTGCCTGCATTTCTGAGACAGAGGTGGTTTCAGTATCGAAGGCAATCAATTCGGCCTGGTTAAGCTGCTCAACCAGGCTGGACAAGCGTTCGACTGTATCCACAATTTCGGTTTCAGGGCCAGAGACGGCAGCAGTGACCTGGACGAGCGCAGCAGGCGCCTCTCCAAACAGGGAAAGCTGCGCGCCTTTGGCCGGTGCAGCCGGTGGTTTTGCGGCAGACCCGCCAGCGCGCAAGGTGGCAACTTTGGGGATAAGCGTGCGAAATTCCAACTCGCGGAAGAAATTTTCAACTTCATTCACATCAAATTGATCTGAGCGAGCCTGTTCCAGATCGAGCTTGATGGGCAGATCTGTGCGAATTTGCGCCAGGTTCTGGCTAAGATAAGCCATCTCACGGTTTTCTTCCAGTTTGACACGCACTTTGGCGGGGATTTGATCGAGGTGGGCATAAATATCGTCGAGGGATGAAAAGGTTTCAAACAGGCTTTGAGCGGTTTTTTCGCCCACCCCTTTGACCCCTGGAATGTTGTCAGAAGTGTCGCCGACCAGTGCCTTGTAATCCACCACGAGATGGGCAGGAACACCAAATTTTGCGCGCACGTCGTCATCGGTCACGAAATCCCTGGCATCTGCCAGTTTGCCGCCCTCGGGCAAATTAACCATGATATGGTCGCCCACAAGCTGAAGCAAGTCACGGTCACCGGTAATGATCTTGACGCCCAGACCCTGGGCAGCAGCCTGTTTTGCAATTGAACCGAGTACGTCATCGGCTTCGTAGCCTTCCATTTCCAGGCGAGGAATGTTGAAGGCATCAACCATCTGGCGAATACGCTCAATCTGAGGGCGCAAATCTTCGGGCATTTTGGCGCGCGTGGCTTTGTAAGCCGGGAAGAGCTGATCGCGGAAGGTTTTGCCCGTATCGAATGCCACCGCTATGTAGTCGGGCTTATCATTTTCGAGCAACCGCATCAACACTGTGGCAAAGCCGTAGATACCGGCTGTTGGCTCGCCGCTGGAGGTTTGCCAGCGTGAGCCGGCGGCGCCGCTGGTAAGGGCAAAAAAAGTGCGGTAGGCCAGGGCATGTCCATCAATAAGATAAAGTTTTAGAGGCATGGTGTTAATTTACCATAAAACAGGGTAGGTGGGACGAAGAAAAAAATACCCGGCAGGAAATCCGCCGGGTGACAAAGCAATACTGGATGTAAGAACGGAACTACAATCCCTGGCGCGAGCGCGTGAGCTTGATGTAATCGCGAACAAGCTTTTGGGGGTGCAGTTGGGGGCTGCCCATAATGAGATAACCCGGCGCCCAAAAGTCACCAGATGGGTTTTCATTTTTGAAACGCGGGAACTCGGCGAAAATACGATCAGAGGTATGCTGACGTATGATGCGCATGAGGTAGCCAGGAGCGGTGGACGGCGGCACCCGCACAACCCACTGCAAGTAATCGGGGCGAACAGAGATATGCTCGAGGCGCCAACCAAAAGCAACACAAATTTGCGGGATCCAATCGTTCAAACGCGCGGCAAAATCGCCAACGAGGTGATGATTACTGAAACGAGGAATCAACAGGCAGGCATAGATAAGGTTGGCAAGGACCGGCGAGGCAGGTTCCAACAGAATGCTGTGAGCTTCCAAAGACATTGGATCGGGCGAGGCCTGCGGGCGGGTCTCATTAATTGAGTTAGTATGTGAGTGGACTTCCTGCTTGCGGGTCATCTGCATTTCGGCGTCCAGCTCATATATGCCGCTATCCAACCTGATGTTCGTTTCTTGGGTTGGAGCCGGGGAGGCAAAAGTCTCATCCATGGCAGGCAAAGGACGTTTAATCTCTTCGCGTCGAATGGGCGGAGAAACTTCGCGGCTGAAATGCTCTGGCAGTGACTTTTCTTTTGTTACAAAAAAAGACGGCGGCAGGGAAACGTCAACCACATCGACATACTGCTCAGGAGCGGTAGCAGCTTTCTGGCCTAAGGAAGATACGCTCTTCACGACTGTCCTGGGAGGAATGGGAGGAGGCACATCACCGAGCAATTCCGAAATGGGGGGAAGCTCGTCATCCTCGTCATCATAGGCTGTCGGTGCAGTTACACTACGTAAACCGGCGGCCAGTACCGGGGTTAATTCCTGCGGCGTGGAGGCTGCATCTGGCGTTTTTTCCAATGCTATGATCGAGCTTTCAGCGAGGTTTTTAACGAGCTTGCCAGCCTGGGAACGGATGGTGCTGAAAGGCGTTTCAGCATCAAAGACAAGCGCCAGCATCAAGTTTCCTGTAATCCTGCGGGCATAGAGCATGTGCTGAGCTTCGGTGGCCTGCAGGCGCACAAAACGCATCATTTCACTATCACCTTCAGCATCTGAATAGCGTTGAATTAATTGGGTTAATTCCTGGGCAGCATCACGGGAAAGCTGCCCGGCATAAGCCCAGAGTTCATTCTGTTGAGTGATCAATGCGGCTTGCGCAGATGATTCCAGGGTAAGACGGGTAAGATGCTGGGCTGCCTTGCTAACATCTCTCAGCCAGACCAGGTGCGAGTTAGTATCGTCAGCACGCTGTCCAGCGCCATTCCCGTCTCGAGAAGGCAAGCCATAGGCTGGTTTTGTGCCAATCGCTGGCGCTAACAAACCTTCGACCAGACGCTCTAAATCGGGCAGCGAGACAGGTTTCACAAGGCTGGCAAGCGGGGACAAGGAAGCCGAATCCACCTTTTGCCCGGCGGCACCAACGATGATAAATTGTATTTCAGGCTTGACCTGCCGCAGAGCAAAACCGATATCCATCATGGAAAGTTGGACATCTTCCAGTTCGGTATCCAGAATCACCAGTACGGTTTTGTTTTTCCGAACATAATTAATGGATTCGGTGAAATCTGAAGTGGAAAACGCATCAAACCGCGCGGGGTCAAGACCCTGGCGGAGGTAGTTACCAAAACTTGCCTGAGGAGTAACAATCAGCAATGAGTGCGGCATGGATTAAAGTTTATCACGGTGGCAAAGAGCATACAAGCCGAAATTGAATTTTTTAATATTTCAATATCGTATCAAACTGCACTTTTGTTCTTGGTTGAGAGCCCCGAAGTTTGGTTCAATGAATGCAAAGCGCAGGTAACAGAATTAGTGCAGGGGCTGCCAGAAAAGGCAGCCCCTGCACAAGCCTAGGAAGCAGGTGGAATGGGACCGTTATAATTCTGCTGAACAGGTACGGCAGCAGGCTTGTTACGGAGTGTGAAGAAGCCGACAGCGAAGGGGATGGCGATCAGGATGACCGAAAGGCACATCAGACCAATCGCCAGCGGAGCGCCCATGGGTTGGGTGCTTGTATCTGTTCCAAGCGTGGTGGTGATCGGAACATTGGCAAGGCCCATGACACCAAAAAGACAAGAAAACAGACCCGGGCAAGCACAGCACAGTGTAGTGACGACAGTAAGAATAATCCCAGTGGTTCGGTTCATAGCATGACCTCCTTATATTTAAAACTTCCTGATAAGAACATCAAGAATAGTATACAACAAATTATTGCTTGCAATAAAAAATAGGACAACTAAAAATGGGGATTCAAAAAGTAACCTGCCCACAATAACTTTTAGTGTGTTACTGCGACATTGTTAATAGCACTAAATCCACTTATCAGGAGGAACCATGCAGAAAAACAAAGTGCTGTTTTGGGCGACGGTACTAGTATGCACTGCCCTGTTATACACAGCAAGCGGGGCCGTTGCACAGGGAGGGCTGCAATCCATGTGGAGCGGCAGCCCATCCTAATCCCAGCAGAACATTGTGACAGGCGTGATCCAGGCCAAAAACGGGAATGTATGGACTGTTGACGGCACGAATTACACGATTGATCTGCTTACGGTGAAGGGTTCAGCGAACATCGGAGACTACATCGAATTAATTGTGTCCGTTGCGAAGAACGAGCCTGCTGCGCAGGCTTCCAGCCCCAGTATGACGCCGCCTTCCGGCACCCCGGATCCGAGCGCGACGCCCCCTGCAAAGCATGATGATAAAAATGAGGTTAAAGGCGTGGTGACTGCGATCACTGAGACCACCATCACCATCGACGGTGTGGTTTATAGCCTCAACGCCAATTCTGAATTCAGCAAGGATCTAAAGGTGGGTGACACTGTGAAGGTTGAGTTCTCAACCGCCAGCGACGGGAGGCTGCTCATCGAAGAAGCCGAGATGGTAAAAGCCCCGCTGCCCGCCGGCACTGAAACTGTTAAAAAACATTCAGATAGACATCATGATGATCAAGACGAGCAGGGTACTCCCGGCATGTCTGAAGGTGATCATAACAGCGTCTCTCAACACGAAGCTGACGAAGCTGATGATGATGATGATGATGATGATGATGATGGATCGGGCGGTTCCGAGAATTCCGGGCATGATTAACATCTGTTAATTGTGCTGCCTTTCAGCAAGCTGATAAAAATTTCCCGCAGGTCAAGTTGACCTGCGGGA
>Ga0335397_10002087_pt1 | contig 27217 bp, 26 predicted proteins | sample MAT04_FD_205740 | JGI IMG/M metagenome (GOLD analysis project Ga0335397, IMG submission 205740) | Freshwater microbial communities from Lake Fryxell liftoff mats and glacier meltwater in Antarctica - MAT-04 (spades assembly) (version 2) ... | reverse complement strand
AGCGAATGATGACTCATTGGGCGCATTAACGGCAGCGAAAGTAGGATTAAATGTTTATTTGTCTGGAGGAAATAATTGTCGCCGCAATTCCGGATACATTTTAGCAACCATTGCTGAATAGTGTAATAGGAAGAACCTATTTTTACTCATTATAATACAATATGAAAAAGAAAAAACCGGAACTAATGGCACGTATAAGCGGATTGAAGAAACTTGCCTTTTGCCTGGTCCTTGCCGGGCTTGTATTCTCGGTTCTTTCTTTATGCAAGGTTGATTTTATGAACAGAATGATTCTTGGTTGGGATACGTTTTCTTTGTCAATGATCATACTAAGCTGGATCCTGTTCTTTTCAACTTCTTCGAAGGAACTGAAGTCCGTCGTAGAAAATCAGGACGATGGACTCAAGGCTATTTTTGCCATTGTGTTGGTGGCAGTTTCATTCAGCCTGTTTGGAACTGTCATTCTCCTGACCAACCATGAAGCTTCATCCGGGAACAAAATACTGCAAACACTTGTCTCGATGTCGCCCATTTTATTGTCATGGTTTTTATTGCATTCTATTTTTACTATTCGCTATGCTCATCTTTACATCGATCATAACCGCCTGAACACCGGAAGTGATATTGGGGGAATTGATTTCCCTTCAGACCCTGAACCTGATTATCTCGATTTTGCGTATTTCTCGTTTGTCATCGGCATGACCTTTCAGGTGTCCGATACGCCGATCAATTCAAAGGTCATCAGGCGTTTTGTTCTTCTTCACAGTATTATTTCCTTCATCTTTAATACGATTATTGTAGCGCTGACGATTAATATAATTTCGAATTTGAGTTCGTAGGTGAGGGTTTCAGTCTTTCTATAGTTTGCTTTGGCAATTTCGTCCTAAAGACTAGAAGGGCTTTGGCAGATTTTATTATGAAGTAACTTTCACCAACAACTCGACGTCTTTATAGAACTTCTTATTTTCAATCTCATAAGCCAAATGAATTAGGATTTTTGAGTTGTGAAGCTCTTTTCCTCTGTTGTATTTTTGTGGCAAAAAGGGCTCTAAGATTACCCGAGTCTCCCCTTTCCTATCCGTAATGAGTTTAGCGTCCGCAGTCGGGAATATCTTCTCTACTATATGTGCGCCGGCGGCAATGGTTGTGTTCGGCTGCAAAGAATTTTTATCAATGTATCTACTATTCTTGTGCAACACCCGGTCCGTTTCGCCATTAATTGCCATGGAAAAATCATCCCATAGAATCTTTAACGGACTTCCGAGTTTATTGGTAAGAGTAAAACTCATTGCATCTACATGAACTTTTGGAGCGGCTAATACTAATTCCATGGTGTCATTTTCATAATGGAGTGTTTCGCTTAATACAGGTCGAATCATCCGGAAGGAGTATTCTGCTGACTGGCATGAGTAAAGTAAGGTTGTAATGGTCAAGGCAAAAAGTATTTTTTTCATGTTGTTCTTTTAGGTCGTGAAGATATATTCTATTATAAGTGGGTAAACTAAATTTGTAAGAAGAATTATTAGGACGGCAGGCACGCTTTACGTTTCAAGTCCACCCACGCGAGGCACGTGGTGAGGGCTTTACTATATCCCGAAACTTCGGGATTGCCGCAATTCACGTTCCATACTGACAATTCTTTTCCATTACAAATTAAGTTTAGCCCTTTGTTGTTGTTTTGTAGAAGATCCTAGCACCTTTTACATGCTCGCAACCCAAGATCTTGCGCTTCTTTAGTCGTCATTTTTTCAATCCTATGTTTACACCTATTCAGTGCATCGCAGTCCCGATTTGTATGGTATACCTCCGTACTTCCATTATTGCAGACATACACCTTTGAATCTCCTGCGAATGCAAGAAGCGAGGTTAACATTAAGACCGTAAGGATCTTTTTCATGTTGTTGTTTTAGTTCGTGAAGATATGTTCTATTTATAAGTTTTTAGTTCGTGAAGATATGTTCTATTTATAAGTTACTCCGTTTTCGTCACCATCCTTCTTGGGAGAAGAACATTGAAATTCAAACTTAATCCCTCCAACCTCCTAAAGCAACAAAAGCCCCTGTGAAGGAGCTTTATTACTTTTGCCTGGTGACCCCGACAGGATTCAAACCTGTAACCGTCAGAGCCGAAATCTGATATTCTATTCAGTTGAACTACGGAGCCTTATCGCACAAATTTATAGTATGCACACAGTAGAAAAAAATATTTAGAGGATAAATTTCGAGGTGTCTGTATCACCGTACAGGTTCTTTTAACAATAATTAATAAAATACTACGTTATATTTACCTCCTGAACCATTGGGATTCCGCATAAAAAGAGTACACATGAAAAATTTTCTTCTTCTCCTGATAGCTTGTTGTATGGCCGCAGGACTTTATGCACAATCAAAGAAAACCAGCACAATCGTAGGATTTCAAACAGGTCTTGTTGCCCCAATCTACTTTTCTAACGCCTCCATCAAAAATATCAAACTCGGACTTCCTACATTTTCTTATGCAGCAAGCATTGAAAAAAGATTCTCGATCCACAACAAACTTAATTTCTCTTTCCAATATTCACTGAATTACACGAAACAAAATAAAATCAAACAAGAGGAAACGAATTATTATCTTAAAAACAAAGGGACCATTTCTACCGGTATTTCTATTAATACGATCTACGAAGCAGGTAAACGAACATCATTAATTGCAGGACTTGGAATGTCAAAAGCCGTTAGTGATTATTTTTCTGAAAAACAAGCCTCTAATAGCGTTGTCAAAAGCAAAACCTTTACGGTAAACGACTTTAACCCTTCGTTGATACTTGGCATTGAGAATAACACTAAAATATTTAATAAGAACCTATATTATTCTCTTCAATACAATATAGGGTTTTATCCATTCAGTAAAAATATTCGTGCCGAGAATGGCGAAAACAATGGCCCTTGCTGCACACAAGGTCTTCAGTTCGGTATTAAGTATAAATATTAAGAACACTATAATTGAGAATTATTTGGGCAACAGACACGCCTGTCCGGCTGATCCATTCAGACGAGCTTTCCGTTTCAAGCAGCTCCCGTCAGGGCTTCGGGATGCGGGCCTGTCTGGCTGTGCCACACAGACAGGCTTTCCTCTTTCCCGAAACTTCGGGATTGACGCAATGCACGTTCCATATTCAAATTTCGCTTAAATAATAAATGTAGTTTCACTAAATGGTAAGCCTTCCTACTTCCGCGTCGTTCCGTAAATTATGCTTTACTATCTTTGAGTCATGAATGCTAAGAATATCCTGATTGCCGAGAGCGGCTCTACAAAAACTGACTGGTGCTATCTTTCCAACGGACGAAAAAAGAATTTTCAAACACAGGGAATTAACCCATACTTTCTACAGGAAGCCGAGATTATTTCTATTTTCAAGAATGAAATCAAACTCTCTCTGACAAAAAACCCTATTGACGAAATCCATTTCTATGGAGCCGGCATTAACAGTGATGATAAGAAACATAGTATCGAACGCAGCCTGAAACAATATTTCAATATTAAAAAAGTGTATTCCTATAGCGATATGTTGGCAGCTGCAAGAGCGACTTGCAATCATGAAAAAGGGATTGCCTGTATCCTCGGAACCGGAAGTAATTCTTGTTATTTTAATGGCAAAAAGATTGCATTTAAAACCGCAACGCTTGGTTATGTATTGGGCGATGAAGGTGGAGGTGCGCATCTTGGTAAGAAAGTTCTTCAATACTATTTACACGGTATTTTTGATAAAGATCTGCAAGATAGTTTCGACGAAATGTTCAATACGGATATCAATACTATCCTGGAACATATTTACCGCAAACCCTTCGCCAATCGATACATTGCACAGTTTACTGCGTTCATCCTTGCAAACCGGGGGCATTTCATGATCGAGAATATTGCAGAGGATTGCCTGAACGATTTCTTTATTAATCATCTGTTACAATATCCTCAGGTCTGGAAAGTACCGATTCACTTCTCAGGTTCTGTTTCTTTTTATCTGAAAGATATTATTCTAAATCTCTGCGAGCAATATGAAATCAACTGCGGGGAGATTATTCAAAAACCAATGAAAGGATTAATAAAATATCACTCAGAGGAATCCGCAGCAATAAAATAATCGGTCAATCAATACTCAGAATCCACCTATGGCGGAAGAATACGGTTAAGTTTAGCCACAGATATATCAGATGGCACAGACCCAAACCAATTCGCTGATTCGCATTTATCCGATTGACAAGTACATCATATTATTTATGAAGTTGTATGTTGCAAACAAGTACCACAACACTTTATTCGACTAAACAGATCAGCGTTATGTTGATTACATATTCTTAATCATGGTTGTAACGACTGTTCTCTCTATAATAAAACTCAATCTTCTCTTTATTATAAATCCTGTACTTAAGGGTGAGGAACACACCATACGCTAAATTAACCGTTGTAGAATGCGTGATCTTATCATCTGTAGGACCATGATATTTAACGACCGTATTGAATATCTTGTAATTGGAAGATGATGAAGGTTCAGTATCATAATTGATATTCATCTTGCTTTGATTTTCGACTGAACTCAAGCCGTAATCAAAGCGGCCATAAAAACCAAAGACCCAATTCTTCGCGATGATAAAATCAAGCCCAAGTGTTCCGAAGGCACACATATCAGTTTTGTTATACATGGGTGATGTCAGCGTTCCTTTAATTTCTGCAGTATCGTTAAGCGTAACATCCGTCTCGTTAATATCAAGAATAAGACGGTCATTATTATAACGGATCAATTCATAACGCTCCTGATATCCTGTCAGAAATCCGATATTAGCTCCTACCGACATGGCAAGCGCCACCTGACGGCGTGGGTTGGTGCCAAAATTAAGTGCCAAACCGGAACGTAAATAATTCAATCGACTATATGCATAATAACTTGTACTGTCTGCATAAAATCCGCGATAATTTTGGCCCATTTTATTATTCGCAAATTGGACACTAATTCCCATTGGCAACATTTTGAACAGGGTAAAATGGTAACCTGCCTCTAGACCCATCGTTGGTTTAAATGTAGGCAGGTAATCGCCATAACCTGCATCGTCTGCATTGTACAGACTGGTCATACTAACTCCGCTAAAGATCCCTATTCTTCCTTCATTTTGTGCCGAAACGCCAAAACAGGTGATCGTTAAAAATAATACTACGAGTGTTTTTTTCATGTTTAGTCTGTGCTGTTAGTAGGAGAGATATTTTCTGATTGATAAAAATGCTCCTGCTGAGAAATTCTTAGTGGGCGGTCTGTTCGGTACGAATCCTAAAGCAACATCGGCTGCGTTAGGAAGTACATACTTCGAATAATAACCGGCCCATTGTTTATAATCGTATTCTTTCGTAATGTCTGAGTCGTATGTTATTTTCAAACCTTTCGTATTTTCCACGTTAGACACACCAATATCAGCCCTAAGATGAAGACCGATAATGGTTCTTCTCCAAAGTCGAACTTCAGCACCGAAACCTACTACGAATCCAAGATCGATCGGATTGTAAATACTTCCGTTCAATTTTGCTTTAATCTCGCCTGTCGCTCCTTCTTCAAAGTTCTCGCCGCTGATTGTTTTATCATAGACTGTCTTTCCTTCCTCATTTTTGAAAGAAACATTCTCACTATATGAGCTTAGCACAGCCACATAAGGTCCGAAAAAGGCACTGAATCGTGTTCTTCTATCAGGATAATATCTGTTATATGATTTAAAATGAAACAGCAGTGGCACTTTCAGATAGGTAAGATCTGTCTTTCCCGTCAAACTTAACTTACTAAAGGTATCCTTGCCGGTATAGGCAGCTCCACCCTTCCAGTAAAGAACTTGTCCGCCAAAACCTATCGTATTTTGAAACCAGTAAATAAATTCAAGACCTCCCGCATAAGAAAAATTCATCATTTGAGGATCAAGGCGCTGGTCTGCATTAATATCATCCCTGTTATTCATTAAAGAAGTAAAACCTCCTCCAACAAGGCCGACTTGCATTCCCATCACCGGTACATCATTCCTTCCCGTTGGGGTGTAGTCATATTGAGCATTTGCCATATAACCAATAGTCATCAAGATCAAACTGAGTAGTTGTTTTTTCATCGACATTTTTATTTCGTGCTTACAAATATATAAAATTTGATTACAAATCATACTATTCTGGAATAACTTCATAAATACCTGAAAATAAATACTTCCTGCCGCTGATGATATCCTCGCATTCGAACCGGGTACGTCTTTTCGAAAGCACTTTATAAACCTTCCCTTCCCGCGTACGGAAATGGCCGCCAATAGCAATATTTTCTACCATAGATAGCGTCTCTTTATGAGTGTCATATTTGTGTAAAACCCTGAACAGGACCGGATCGCTACAAGTACTTGCTGCAAGACTATTCATTGATCCCGTCAATGCGGCATGTATATCAGCAGGAAACACATTTTTTACTGTAAAGCGTTTCAATAGTGTGGCAAACACCTCCTTCCATTCTTTACCATGTGGCAATACCTTACGGCCATGATTCAAATGGTTCACAAGATGGGCCACTTCATGAATAAAAGTTATCAGGAAATGATATTTGTTGAGTGAAATATTGAGCGATATTCGATGCGGCTTCCCTTGATGTGCCGGTCTGTAATCTCCTAAAATACTTTTCCTGTCCCGACGAAGGCTCAGATGAATCTTATACAATTCCATGAAGTAAATCACATCATCCAATGTATTCTCGGGAAGATAATCTTTCAACGCATCCAGCCCATGTGTCTTTAATGCCATGCTATTTCTAGATAACTGCGTTTCTGACTCTTACTAATTTCTCAAGCAGCTCTTTCATGCCATCAAGTCTTAGCATATTAGCGCCATCACTTAAAGCCTTTGAAGGATCAGGATGAGTTTCGATAAATAAACCATCGGCACCAGCTGCGATGGCACACTTTGCGATCGTTTCTATTAATTCCGGTTTGCCTCCTGTCACACCACTTGGTTGATTCGGTTGTTGCAAGGCATGTGTGCAATCCATGACAACCGGTTTCCCGAATTTCTTCATGATCGGTATTCCCCTGTAATCCACAATGAGATCCTGATAACCAAATGTGGTGCCACGCTCTGTCAACATGACCTTTTCATTTCCTTGAGACAGCACTTTTTCCATGGCAAATTGCATGGCATCCGGTGAAAGGAACTGTCCTTTTTTAATATTTACTACTTTTCCAGTTTTTGCGGTAGCAATCAATAATGAAGTTTGTCTGCACAGGAAGGCAGGTATCTGCAATACATCAACATATTGCGCAGCCATTGCCGCATCCTCCTCTGTATGAACATCTGTTACCAACGGAATATTAAAGGCTGTTTTTACTTCTGCCAAAAGGCTCAATGCCTCCTCCGTTCCTATCCCGGTAAAGGAATTTACGCTGCTGCGGTTTGCCTTTGTATAGGAGGCCTTAAATACCAGTGGAATATCCAATGCTGTACAAACAGAGACAAGTGTTTCTGCTGTTTGAAACAATACATCCCTGCTTTCTACCACACATGGCCCGGCCAGTAAGAAGAAACTCTTTGCTGAATATTTTTCCCCGAATAATTCTTTTAAAAATTCCATGGCGCAATTTAATACTTCCTTTGTATTTTCACCTAACTAAAACAATAGCCTTGTATAAAATCGGGATCACGGGTGGAATAGGGAGCGGCAAATCAACTGTATGCGCGATCTTCAGAACATTAGGCATTGCTGTATTCGATGCGGATACGGAAGCAAAAAAACTTTATGACGAGGATAACGAGCTAAAGAAAACGATCGTTCAACTATTTGGCGAACACGTTTATACAGAAGGGATATTCAACCGTAAAAAAATGGCGGAACTGGTCTTTCATTCGCCTGAAAAACTAAAGCAACTAAATATGTTGATGCACCCTTTGGTGCAACTACAATTTCAGGATTGGATAGACAAGCAGCATGGTCCTTATGTGTTGAAAGAAGCAGCATTATTGATTGAATCCGGCTCTTATCATCAACTCGATACTTTGATGCTGGTTTCTGCACCATTGGACATAAGGATAAACCGTGTGATGAAACGTGATCATGTTTCTGAAGAAGAGGTCCTGCAACGAATAAGGAAACAATTACCAGTAAAAGAAAAACGCTCATTTTGTCAATATGAAATTTTCAACGACGACAAGCATCTGCTGATTCCTCAGGTATTGGAACTGCACAACGAATTTCTGCGTTATGCAGCAACTTCCGGCAACCACAAATTCAAAAATGGATTTGCTTAATCTGTACATAGTCTGCGTACAATTGCCCTAAAAAAAATGCCTCCAACGCTTTATCTTCAAGGTTTCGTTCAGACATTGAAAAACAAGTATTCACTCATTTCCTGTTTCCTCATTTGCGTTTCAATTATGGTAATTCGTTTTGCGTATACCGACCGGCAAGCACAACTTCCGGTGAAAGTGACAACATGGGACGCCCTCGGTTACTATATGTATCTTCCTGCGCAATTTATCTATCATGATGAAAAGAATCTTAACTGGTTTCCGAAGATTGATAGTTTGTATGCTCTTACAGGCGGTAACCTTTACCAGGCAAACAAACAGGAAAACGGCAACTATGTGTTTAAATATCTTGAAGGCGTCTCTATCCTTCAGCTACCCTTCTTCCTGATCGCTTATTCAATTACCGGTTTTACATCCTATCCCCAGGATGGATTTTCATACCCATATCAATTGGCAGTAGCCTGGGGATGTATTATCTGGTGTATGATCGCGATCTTTTTGCTTCGCAACATTCTTCTTCGATATTATAATGATTGTACTGTAGCAGTAACTCTTGTACTTCTCCTGATTGCCAGTAATTTTCTACAGTATGTCTCTGTTGAAGGAGGCCAAAGTCATGGTTATATCTTTCCCATGTATGTATTTCTTCTCTATTTCACTATCCGATGGCATGAGAAAAGATCGTGGCTATCGGCATTTTTTATTGGAGGTATTATTGGACTTGCAACCATCTCGAGACCTACCGAACTTGTTATGATTTTTATTCCGATCTTATGGAATGTAAGGAACGGAAAGGACTTCAACGAAAAAGTAATGTCCCTTTTTGAGTATCCTTCGCAAATGATATCTGTCGCAGTTGGTTTCTGGATAGGAATTCTGCCGCAACTTCTTTATTGGAAACGGGTGACTGGCTCCTTTGTTTATGATGTAGGCAGCAAATGGGATTTTCTGAATCCGCATTTTCGTGTGCTTTTTGGCTGGGAAAAAGGATGGTTTATTTATACGCCTGTTACACTACTTTTTGTGGCTGGACTATTCATGTTACGTGGCAAAGAATTTAGTCGAGCAGTGATGACGTTTTGTGTTTTGAATATTTATATCATCATCGCTTGGCATATCTGGCGTTATGGTGGCAGTTATTCTTGCAGAGCACTTGTGCAGAGTTATCCTGTTTTTGCATTCCCGTTGGCGGCTTGTGTTTCTTACCTGCTTGAAAAAAAGTGGCGATTAATATCGATATCCATATTTAGTTTTCTGGTTATAGTTAATCTCTTCCAGATCTATCAGTATAACAGAACTATCATTCATTATGATGACATGAACTTTGAGTATTACAGAGCCATTTATCTTGATCCTGATCCCGATGCCTTGGATATGAGTTTATTGGACACAAAAGATATTATAAAGAATGAAAAAGACTTTCAGATGACAACGCTTTTCTCCGGAAAAAAAGACGAGAATATAGAGGATGGCGCAGTTCTCTTTGACGAGATGATTTCTGTTCAGGGAAATTCAGAAAAAGGAATCTGGTATAAAATAATCACGACAATTTTTGTTGAACAAGGCCTTTGGGGAAGCAGTCTTCAAGCCACACTTTCAGGCAACGGCAACACGCAAGAGATCCATTTCAGAATGGCGAATGCATTGACCTCAGAACAACATCTAAATACCTATTCTTTTTATATAAAACCGGAAGATAAAATGCGCAATGGCCCTTATCATTTCCAGATAATCGTTTCGGGCAATAGTTCCTTTAAAGGAAAGCTGAATACCTTTGAAGTGCTATCATTTAAAAAGAACTGAAAGAACTATTAATTGGCTAAACAAAATTTGTAATGGAGGTGAATTGTCAATATAGAACATGTATTGCGGCAAGGATTGAAGTGGAAATCCTTTTTTCCTGTCATTCGACTAACTAATGATAAAACGATACGTTTAATGACAGGTAAAAAGATTGAAACGTAAAGCCTGTATGCCGCCCAACCGCCGCGGCGGCCTCACTAAATTTTAGTTTAGCCATAGAAATTTAGTTTTGTCTAATTAGCAATTAATGTATTTTATAAATCTCTTCTACCCAGTTAAGAACATGCAGAAAATCGATCTTCAAATCAATCAGTTTCCCGGTATGAATATCAAATACCCAACCATGCACTTCAATGCCACGTTCATAGTAAGCCTGCTGAATGGCGGCAGTTTTTATAAGGTTCACACATTGCTCATGGACGTTTAATTCTACCAATCGCTCGTACCGTTTCTCTTCATCGGCAATCGCATTGAGTTCGTCTTTATGCAACCGATAGACATCGCGTATATTTCGTAACCATGGATTCAGAATACCCATATCCACAGGCGTCATTGCTGCCTTTACGCCACCGCAGCCATAATGACCGCATACAACAACATGCTTCACTTTTAAATGCTTGACCGCATAATTGAGAACCGACATCACACTGAGATCGACATTGTTTACAAGATTGGCAATATTCCTGTGAATAAAGGCCTCACCTGGAAGAATGCCCATAAGGTCTTCAGCAGTCACACGACTGTCCGAACAACCGATATAAAGGAATTCAGGCGATTGCCCTTTGGCTAGATTTGTAAAATAATCAGGATTGATACGCAGCTTTTCGCTGATCCATACTTCGTTGTTCTTAAATACTTGTTGGAGATCCATATGAGTTCATTAATTTATTTTAGTGCAATTATAACATGATATCATGATAAGGTTGAATTTTTTCAGGAAGATTTTTTTCGCCCAACATCTCCAGCAGATCAATCTCAATATTTCTACAGATGGTACTGATCGGTGTATCGTTGATTCCATTATCAAACGGGTTCTCACTATACTCTCCGATTTGTTCCATGGTATAAAATACCCATGATACCAGGAGAGAAAAAGGAACAGTCAGCCAGATAGTCCAGTCGCCAAGTTGATTCAAGTCTTTCATCACAGACAACATACCGAATGGCAGCAGTGTATTAAACAAGGTCACAAAGATCCTGCTGAAGACACTGTATTGTCTGAATAAAGGTGTCGTCTTGATCCGTTCACAACCACCCTGAAGATTGAACAATTCGCCGAGCAATTTCGTCAAATCAGAATGTTCGTAGGCGTCCAGTTTCTCTTCCCTTTTGAGTTTTGTAATAAATTCAAACTGGAATCTCAGCACATGCGACGCAAGATTATTCATGTGTTTTACCTGTTCAAGAATATCGCTTTTATTATATTTTGCAAAAAGTTCTTCAAGCGCTTTGTCGTATTCCTTGATTTCTTCGGCATCTTTTAATCCGCTTTGATGAAGGTCTTCGCGGCTGGTAGCCCATGGAATAGTTTTACGAAGCTGAAGACGAAGGATATTTATATACACAATATGCTTGGTCAGAAAATATCGTCGTAATTCCGGGTCTTCGATCAATGAGATAAAGGAAGCCGCCAAAGATCGGCTGGTATTCGTGAACCCACCCCATAATTTTCGTGCTTCCCAAAGACGTTCATAGGCCTGATTGTTCTTAAAGCCTACATAAAATGCCACAGCGGTGCCGATAGAAGCGATAGGCAAAAAAGGAATAGCGATAAATTTCAAACACGCAAGATGATAGAGAGATACCGCAATCACACTGACGATAAAGGTGCGGATGAGATTATTTTTGGCGAATCCCCACATTATAGGGATGGTCATTGTTTTTCCTATATACATATATTAGCCTTCAAAATTTATTTTTCTGTGTGTACCGTCACAATAGGGTTTATTAGCAGAAGCCCCGCAACGGCAGAATGCAGTGACCTTGTTCTTACTGGTTTCCTGACCGTCCTTATCTTTGACCTTAATATTCCCATACACCATTAGCGGACCATTCGATACCACCTCAACAATATACTCTTCCATTACTACTTCATCCGGCTCAGGTTGATCATTTTCAAAATAACTAAGCGCACCGGAAGGACAGGCCTTCACTCGTTGAATGATCTCTTCTGATGAAGCCCCTTCCGGGTTGATCCATGGTTTTATCGTTGGATTGAAGACCGATAACAAACCACTTTCTCCCTTCCAGCACAATGTGGAATGGATACATTGGGAAGGTTTCCATACGATGGTGATTTCCTTATTGCTGTATTTCATTTCAATGTCTTTCATCAGGGTAATGCTTATTAGTGACGAGACAAATCTAATAATAAATCTATACTCCCTGTATCATACTTTTATGTTTATTTAAAAGAAGGATCATAGAACTATCCTATCATATATAGCAACATGGACTGAATTTGTCAGGTAGACTTCATCACGGAATATCGACATTTATATTCCATTAAATCAAAACAAAATGAATAATCTTCCACTCAGTATCAACATCCTTTTTATAGTAACCACATTTCTCACGGTATGGCAATTTTATGCTGCCTCCGGCAAATCAAAAACCGTATTGTTTGGTCTGATGGCATGGATGCTGTTCCAAGCCATCATCGGGCTGACGGGATTCTATAGGGGAGTTCAAAGCATGCCTCCCAGGTTTATTCTACTCATCGGGCCGGGCATCCTTTTCACAATCATTCTTTTCATCACACAAAGAGGGATGAACTTTATTGACCGATTAGATATCCAAAAACTAACCATACTTCACACATTGCGAATTCCTGTAGAGATCACCCTCTACTTTGTTTTCATTGCAGGGCTTATTCCCGCAATCATGACCTTTGAAGGAAATAATTATGATGTACTCTCAGGGATCAGCGCCATCATCATTTATTATTTTACGTTTGTAAAACATTTCTTTAACAAAACCACCCTCCTGATCTGGAATTTTATCTGTTTGGGTTTACTGCTGAATATCATGATCCTTGCGATCCTTGCAGCGCAAACACCATTCCAACAATTCGCCTTTGAGCAACCTAATATTGGAGTTACCTTCTTTCCGTTCGTGTGGTTACCGGCTGTCGTGGTGCCGATCGTTTTGTGCGCACATTTAGCCGCGATCCGCCAACTGATCTTATTACTTAGAGATCCAAACAGAAGATCGACGACGTTATAAATTCACATATTAAACCACCCACCTAACATGATAAGTATAACATCCTTTCGTTTTTAGCTATGAATGAGTATCTTGGAGCTGTTACCATTTTACCCATTATATATTCTGATTCTATGAAACCTTTTACTTTACTAATAGCCATCTTATTGATCTGTCGAATCAATGCCACAAGCCAGAAATCCTTATGCGACAATCTGAATGTAGGAACGATTTCCTTTATGAAAAAATCAACGAAACTGGATAAAAATGGAATCGCCATTTTGCGCGTTCTGGCCAAAGACATGAGAGCTAACCCGGCTTGTACGGTAGTGATAGCGGGTGTGGGAAATATGGGCAAAATGGAACAACAATATTCGTGGGACCGGGCCTATGAATGTATACAGTTTATGGTGGAGCGGGAAGGGATAGACAGGGAACGTTTTATTTTTAGCTATGGACAGGATGGTTTGCCAGATCATGTTGATTTCAGAGGAGCGCAGGATGATGAAAAAGGACCTGATAGTGTTCCGCCGCCGTTTCCTAATTTGAGGAGGAGGTAGCTTATTGGAACTCGAATTATTGTCATCATTTTCCTTACCGGTCTGCAAAGCAGTATATCACTCCCCCCATTTCACACTACTATTTCTATTGACTTCCTTCATCCACATCTTGTATAAACTTTATAACACCATTCATGAAAACCTGTTGGTCGTCCCACATCGATAAATGACTTCCATTAGGACAAAAAAGATACCGGCCATTCTTCACCAACTTACTTTGTTCCTCCATTGCTTGAGGGTCCATGGTGTCATATTTGGCGCCTACCATTAATGTCGGAACTGTTATTTCCTTTAATCGGTTTTTGATATCCCAATTTGCAAGACGCCCACTAATACCAAACTCACTTGGCCCTTGCATCTGGGTGTAAATTTCACCGTTGACATGCTTCATAGCGCGGTTAAAACCATCGGGCCATTCTTTCAACCGGCATAAATGTTCATGGTAAAAATTAGGAATGAGTAATTCCATATAACGTGGATTATTAAAATCCTTTTTCAATTCAATACTTTTAATTTCTGCAAGAACTTCTGGGTTCATTTGCTTAGCAAGCACCTCTTCTGCATACTGCCCATACTCGGGTGCACTTGCAACCATATTCGCAACCAACAAGCCTTTTAAGTGCTGTTGATATTTTAAGGCATACTCCATGGCTAAAATACCGCCCCAAGAATTACCAAGCAGGTAGAAATTTGTATTGTCTGCTCCGATCGCCTGTCGCACCTGTTCCACTTCTTCCACAAAACGTTCGGTTGTCCAGAGACTGCTATCTTTTGGCTGATCACTATAGTAAGATCCTAACTGATCATATTCATAAAACTCAAACCCTTGTCGCTGAAAAAAGGTTTCAAAACATTCCATATATTCATGTGTCATTGCGGGGCCACCATGTAATAGTAGTATTTTAATGGTTGGATTATTGCCAAACCGTTTCGTCCACACTCTGAATTCACCAACAGGCGTTTTAATGGGAATCATTCTCACCCCCGCCGACTCAATGGAATCGCCATAATTAAAATAATCTGTAACTAATACCTTGGTGGAAGTAGTGGATTCATTGCAGGATGCAAGAAGTATAAAAACAAAAACGAAATGGAGTAATCGCATACTATTATAATTTTAAATGGTTAACTATATTAAAATTTTAGTGAGCATATTTTGGGCGGCAGACACGCCTGCCCGGCTGAGCTATTCAGACGGACTTTCCGTTCCAAGCCGCTCCCGATCAGGGTCTCGACCTTCAAGACGGGAGGATGCGGGCCTGTCTGGCTGTGCCACACAGACAGTCTTTTCACTCAAATCGTTGCCGCAGTGCTCGTAAAAAATAAAATTCTTCTTCCATTACAAATTTAGTTTAGCCAAATGGTTGTTCTTTTTCAACTACTGAATATGATATTAGCATAGCCCTACTCCTTCACAAACTTCGTCACATACCTCTTTCCTCCATCAACCTGAATAAAATACATACCGCTCGCCAAGGAAGAAATATCCAATTGATAGGTGCTGCTATTGATTCCTTTAGTGGCTTCTAATACCTTACTTCCTGTTGCATCCATTACGGTGATACCGGCTTTCGAAGAAGAGAGCTCCGTAGAAAAAAGTATGCTGAGTTCATGCTGTGCAGGATTAGGGAAAATGCTGAAAGGGGAATTGGTGCTTGCAATTTCAGGTGTTGAAAGTGCAATGCCGTTGATCTCGATATGATCGAAGACCGCGTCGTTAATAGTGCTGTCGATATGACTACAATTCGCCAGTCCCACAAAGACCGTATCATTCATATTGATCGTGGTGCTGTTCAATACATTCCAAAGAACACCATCTGTAGAGAAGTAGGCAGTAAGGGTTGCCCCGATCCTTTCCAGTTTTACCCAGCCCGGTTCTTTACCTGCCGTATCAATATTCGTGCTGTTATCATTGGTATTGGTTCTCCATTGATTGGCAAAACCATTGCCGGGCGTAAGCGCACACATTGAATGTTTGGAATCTGTATTCAGGCTTTCACGTATCATGACACCACCTTTGGCCCAGCCATAAATATTACCAATATGTTTTACTCGCGCGCTGATAGTGATATCTCCATTCATTTTTTTATACAGAAAGTGAAACTGATCGTTCTGCCCCCAGATATCATCTCCACTTGCATAAATCGTATAACGCTGATTGGTGGCATCGTAACAAACACTACCGGCTACCCCTACAGTACCCACATCGGAATGATTATCGAAATCACTATTTAAAGGGTTTGAAGGCGTATTGAAAAAAGATTTATTACTCCATAAACTTGCATCACCGCTGCATAAGCCTCTAACCCTAACTTCATATTTTGTGCATCCGATATAAGAAGATATTGAAAACGAATTCGTTGAAGAAACAGAGGTGGTCCACGCCATTGTGCCGACTTCGCGATACTGAATTTCAAAAGAACTTGCACCTGTATTATTCCAGTTGACAACCACATTAATCCCTACAAAATTTGTGCTCGCAATCACAGGAGCTCCACAAGTATGCGGATTCTCCAATTTAGTTTCCCATACACCACGGCCATAATAAGAAACATAAACACGGGCATCAACACCTCCATCGTTATAGAACATGATGTCGTTGATCGACGCAATAGATGGCAGAACGCCAGAATAATTCACCCAGTCGCTCATGCTGCTGTTGCGGTAATACACACCTAGTGAGTTTCCAAGATAGAGACCATTGTTGCCACTGTAATCATCAAGGAATATTTTTTGTTGCGTGACCGCAGGAAGCGTACCGGTATAGTCTGTGAATGAGGCACCTCCATCGACTGACTTATAGACTTTGGTATTCATGATCATGAAGATCTGGTTCGTATCCACTGATGAGATTGCAATATCACATGTGGATACTGTAAACGGCAAGGTAGTCGCCGCGAAGGTTGGCGTACCGCTCAGTGCATTATGGCTAATAAAAAACTTATTACTGAAGGCATAAGCAAAGATAGAAGGATGTTGTTTGCATACACCCATGGCGCGGACGATGCTGGTACTTGTAGCGATCTGAGCCCAGACAGGTGAAGGTTGTGTGAGGTTTTTTGTTTGCCAGATACCGGTTCCGCTGATATACCCGAGATTCTGATCGTCGGGAGAAAAAACGTGTTTGATATTGGCTGCTGTAATTCCTACCGGCGCATCATAGGCATCGCCACCACCGGAAGGTAACGCCCTGCGTTCAAGATCATCGAAATAATAAATGAATTTCTGCATGGAATAATCCATCTGCATTTTCGTTCCCCAGTCGCCTCCCCTGTTTGTTTTCCAGGCTCCGTCAATAAAAATCAGCTCCCCATTATCTTGGGTACCTGAACTTACTAAACCCGGATACAACGGACTTGCCGACGCATGATAATTTTCTGTCGCTCCGAGGCCATCGCTCTTCTGCGTCCAGGCTACACCGGAGTTTGTAGTCAACCAGACGCCTCCGTCATTGGCCTGGAAAAGGTTATTACTGCTTCCAGGTTGAAAAATATAATCGTGCATATCGGTATGAACTGTTTGCCACCAATTAGTCAGTTTGGTCCAGGTAACACCAGCGTCATTACTTCGCATAATATTGTGTGAACCCAGGAATAGCTGGTCAGGGTTGGATGGATTAGCTTCTATACAAAAATTATAATTGCCTTGTCCGTTGCCTGTAGAATCGTAACCAGTAAGACTCCATGTGGGATCATGATATTGAATGGTAAAGGTCAAACCGGAATCGACACTTCTGAAAATAGTTCCTTCATCATTGACAGTAGCCACATAAACGAGCGCAGGATTCGCAGCACTGGTGGCGATACGTGTTCCGGTTCCAAGCAAGCCTCCGAACCCGGATGTGATCTCGGTCCATGTTTCGCCTCGGTCTGCACTTCTGAAAAATTTATTCATACTGGAAGCAAATACCACAGATGTTCCGGCGCCTTCTTTCCAACGCATATCGGTGAATTGGTTGCCTAATGATTTGTTGATCCAGTTGAGGCCGCCATCTATGGTCTTCCATATTCCATTTGAGGTGGCGGCCAATAGTTTTAAATGATCGGTAGAATCCATTAATAGTTCGACCGCCATGAGAACACCCATTCCTGTATTGGCCTGAAACCAGTTAAGACCACCGTCTATCGTTTTCCAGATCCCGAAATCATTTCCATAATAATTAGGATCGCCACTGCTCAGGTAAATAATATTACTGTTCGTATAATCTATGCAGACGGATGCCGTAGCCATTTTTGGCAGCACATCGGTGCCTAACTGAGACCAGCTTGTCCCGGAGTTGCTGCTTTTCCACAAACCGCCCGAAGCGCTACAGGCGAACATTGTATTCGTATTATTCGGATCGAATTTTAACTGGCAGATTCTTCCGATACCATTGATCTGTCCCGAAATATTGGTCGGAAAATCAGAAGGGCCTGTAAATACCCAGTTGGAAGTTTGCGCGGATGAGGAAAACAAGATGATAACGAAGAGTATTGACAGGCTTACTATTTTTTTCATTCCTTTTGATTGTGTTGGTTATTTTCTATCCTTACGTTGTTGATTCCACAGGACAAGTTGTTCCTCTTTACTCATGATGTGTCCATCTTCCTTTACAAAAGGCAGGACCTGTTGCTGCCAGTGTTTGAACTTTTTATATTCGAATACATAAAGCCTTGCATCTAAGGATTGACTCCCTTTTTTATTACTAATGAAGTCCTCTTTTTCTTTTTCTTCGTTCGTTGCGCTGAACAATTCATGTTCTCCTTTCGGAATTTCCCGGTTCTCCCAATAGGTATCAAAGGCGAGGACGGCTTCATAATAATTCACGGATGGATCTTCCATCAACTGTATCCAAACCGGATATACCTTGTAATGATCCGTCTTATTCGACTGGGCAAATGAGATGTTCGTTATCAGTGCCGCAATAAGGATCAGAAATAATCTTTTCATAATGGTATCTGTATATAGGGATAATCATTGTAATGCGCTTAGAAATCCTCTGCCAGCTATGTATTATAGTCAACGAGGAGCTTTCTGAAATTTATAAAGGTGAGTATTAGTAGATTCGGCATGATTCCACCAGTGTGATCCCGTCTTTGCTGAACGTGACTGAATTCTCTTCACATTTTTTGATGGCTTCTTTCTTCTTATCCCGTATTTTAAATTCAACGGTCGATGAATCCGGTAAGCCTGGAGGATTCCCGGTGTATTTGATTCCGCATTGACAAATATATTCCTGGGTACAGGAGGCGGTTACAAGGAATAAGGATAAAATCAGGAGGGGTAAGATGTTCTTCATTGAAATACAATAATCTGTCAAATATAATAAAAGTAATTTTTTTACAATAAATATATACGATAAATTTACGAATTATTTTAGCTACATGACATTAGACAAGCAATTGGAGAATATTGAGTTTCTCGCGAAGCAGGTAGTGGAAGGTTTCATCATCGGTTTACATAAAAGTCCGTTCCATGGATTCTCCGTAGAGTTTGCAGAACATCGATTGTATAACATTGGCGATAACCTCAAACATATCGACTGGAAAGTATATGGGAGAATCGATAAACTCTTTATCAAAAAATTTGAAGAGGAAACGAATCTTCGTTGTCAGATCGTGATCGATACGTCTTCGTCCATGCATTTCCCGATGGATGCTGATAAGCCAAGTAAACTACAATTTTCCTGCCTTGCCGCTGCTTCGTTGATTACCATCTTAAAGAAACAACTCGATGCGGCCGGTCTTTCCTTTTTTGATAGTTCACTCACTTTTCATACTTCCTGCAAGTCGAGCACCGTTCATAGTAAGATGTTGATGACTGAATTAGAGAAACAATTGAACTATCAGGGCGAGAACCAGTCGACCAATGCCGCCAACGTGCTTCACCAGATTGCCGAAACATTACACAAACGTTCACTGGTGATCATCTTCAGTGATATGCTGGATAAAGTGTCTGATGTCGATGAATTATTTGATGCCTTGCAACATCTGAAATATAATAAGCATGAAGTGGTCTTGTTTCATGTACAGGATGGGAAATACGAAGTGGATTTTGAATTTGAGAACAGGCCTTATGAATTTATTGATATGGAGAGCGGCGAGCGTTTAAGGATGAACTCGACCCAATTGAAGAATGAGTATATTGAAAAAATGAAAGAATACCGAATGGCCCTCGCCTTAAAATGTGGTCAGTTTGGGATTGATATTGTAGATGCCAATACGAATGAAGGCTTTGATAAGATTCTACTATCCTACCTCATTAAGCGGAACAAGATGATATAATCGTTAGTAGATTTCATGACATCGTAGCATGAATCAAAAAAATTACGATCTTTAGACCCATATTTTTACGATCTTTTATGTTAATACACACCATGAAAAAAATACTGTTTCTTCTTTTAACTGCTACTTCCGGTCTGGCGTATGCGCAACCGTTTTCTGCCTTCGTGAATGTCCGCCAGGAATTCTATGTATTTGATAATGGCACCGTAAACAGGATAGAGCCTCTTGCGCCAATTGATTTTAAAGTGGGCAGAAATTCTGTGGCCTATCTTGATAATGCCCGGAACTTTAAGATCTACCGCGACGGGAACATTACACCGATCTCTGATCTCTTTACCACCCAATTTGAAGTGTCTGATAACCTGGTACTCTATAAAAGTGCCAAGATGATTTCTGTGGTCGATGGGAATGATGTGGTCCTGCTTTCTCGTTTATGCGACCGCTATATGATGGGAGACAGCGTGGTTCTTTTCTATGATATAAATACGTCTACGTTCAATGGATATTATAATGGAAAGATCACGGAACTGGAAGGTTTCTTATCGATCAACACCACCGACTTTACCTTTGACAGTACTGTAAAAGTGTCGGATAACATCGGGGCGTACATCAATTATAATGATCAGTTTAAGGTATTTTACGACGATAATTTAGAAACACTCGAAGATCAGGCGGTTCGGAATTTCCAGGTCGGAAGGAATACAGTGGGATATGTAGATATTAATTATCAGTTCAAAATATATCATAAAGGGCAAACATATACGGTAGATCCATTTGCACCTAAATCGTATATGGTAGGCGATGATGTGGTTGCATTTTATAGTAATGATGGAAATTTCAAAATATTTTATAATGGCAATCTGTATAATATAGGATACTATCAACCGAGTTATACAGTGGCAGACCGCGTTGTTGCTTTCGCAGACCCGAACGGATGGTTCAAGGCATTTTATGAAGGCGAGCAGATTATGGTTGATAATTATTATCCTGATAAACTGAAAGCCAGTTACAATTCCATTGCGTATGTCAACAAATCGAATGTGCTTCGTTTATTTTCGAAAGGTAAAGTATACGATATCACCTCGATGAATCTGCAGGATATGAGACTTGATTATGATGTATTGCAATACAAGGTTGGGTTGAATGCATTCAAACTATTCTACAATGGGGAGTTTTACAATTAACTTAACAAGTAAGACGCGCTCAGCCCGTTACTTTTGGCAACTGAATTTACAAACATGAAGAAGTTATTTTATCTCGTCCTCGGCATCCTTTACACATCTGATATCATGGCGGCAAAAATGCTGATTCCCATGGATGAAACCTCACAAAAAAATCATCTTAAGGCTTACGGAATCGCGTATATGGTATTGTCTAAGAATGAAAAAGTCGACTGGCTGCTCAACTACCGAGGAGGTAGTTTTGTCTTTGATTATTTTCAGGAAATAGAGAATGAATGTAAGATTCGTGATGTGAGTTATGAAGTAGTACCGGATGCGAAGTATACAAATATCCTACTCGAAATTTCTGACCCCGATGTGAATATGGATATTGTTCGTCTTGAAAAACCACCAAAAATTGCTGTTTATACACCTGATGGTAAATTGCCATGGGATGATGCTGTGACCATGGTGCTCACCTATGCAGAAATTCCATTTGATAAAGTATATGATGATGATTTGCTGGATGACAAACTGATTAAATACGACTGGCTACATTTGCATCATGAAGATTTTACAGGACAATACGGAAAATTCTATGCCGCGTACAACCAGGTCGACTGGTATATTAACGATGTAAAAAAGAATGAAGCCATGGCCCAAAAGCATGGGTTTACAAAAGTCTCTCAGTTAAAATTGGCGGTTGCTAAAAAGCTTAAAGAATTTATCATCGGTGGCGGATATCTCTTTGCGATGTGCAGTGCAACAGACAGTTACGATATTGCCCTCTCGGCAGAAGGCACTGATATATGCGAAAAAATGTACGACGGCGATGCAGCAGATCCTGCGGCTCAATCAAAATTAAACTTTGACAAATGTCTGGCCTTTAAAGATTTCCATTTAAAGACCAATCCGATGGAATATGAATATTCTGATATTGATGCCACTACCACAAGAAAAGTTCCATTCAAATCGGATTATTTTACCTTATTCAGTTTCTCCGCAAAATTTGATCCGATACCGAGTATGCTTTGCCAGAATCATACCACGACGGTAAAAGGATTTATGGGACAAACAACAGCCTTTACAAGCAGGTTTCTGAAGAGTAGTACCCAAGTTCTGGGTGAGAATAAAGCGGCGGGCGAAGCAAGATACATTCATGGCGATTTAGGCAAAGGAACATGGACCTTCTTTGGCGGACATGATCCGGAAGATTACCAGCATGTAGTGGGCGATCCTCCGACAGATTTAAGTCTTCATCCCAATTCACCGGGATTTAGATTGATACTGAATAATGTGCTGTTTCCTGCGGCGAAGAAGAAGCCACAGAAGACATAAGTGTACTTCTAAAAGCATCTCATCTAAACGAATTGAGAAATAACCATGACCTGTGAACTTATCAGTGGTATACTAAGTTGCGCAAATAACTCTTCACGTTCTGTGCGCAGAATCCCTTGGTTGTTTCTTTGCGAAAAAAAAAATGCGTAAGCGTTTAAGGATTACCATCATTAAAGAACGAAAAAAAACAGCCCGCTATTGGAAAACAAAGAGTTTCTCGCTTAAACCCTCTGCGCTCTTCGCATGGATTCCTTGGATATTTCTTTGTGAAAAAAATCAAACGGCTTTAGCCGTGAAAAAGCCGAATGAAAAGTGCCCGGATAAACAGCAAGCTAAAAGAATAAAAAGATCTTATGGTTAAAATATCAATAGCTTTTATAAGTAAACCATTTACCAATTCACAAATGCCTTATTAAAAATATCATCTGCCAACTGGTCAGAAATTTCGGCAATTAGTTTAGACTCAATATTCTGAATATTCTGATCTGAATTAAAATCTGCAAACCTTGAAAAAGCCTGTGTGAAATTCCCCTTCTCATTCAGTTTATTCTGAAAGTCAATCATCACAATAATGGTGAGACGGTTCTTTGAAGAAGTCTCTGCGCCACTTACCGAGGCAACCGTGATATCATAATTCGTGACATACCCCGAAAGATCATAATCTGTTTTCTCACTATTTAGTTGTGAAAGTGAAGACTGGGAAAGGATACGTTGACGCAATTTCTCAGTGAACGCAGAACTTAATGTCGGCACGATCACCTTCGCCTGATTCTCTATAAAATGAATATTGATCGTCTTGCCTTCAATCGCTGCCCCCGTAAAACTATATACACCGCAGGCATTCAGCAGACAAAAAACTCCTATCAAAAACACGACATACTTATTCTTCAATATCATACTCCTTGATTTTTCTGTATAATGTCCTCTCAGAGATACCCAGTTCGGAAGCAGCATCTCGTCGACTTCGGTGCTTTTTTATGGCCTTGACAATTAATTCTTTTTCATTCTCTGCAATATTCAGCGTTTCGTCTACCTGATGGATGGTTTCCAGTTTTTGAGTATCTGCATTATTCATCATCACAGATACATTCGATTTAGATGGAACAATATCGGAATCAAAGGCAGAATAAGGTTGCGGCAAGGCATCCTCGCCAAATGAATGTCCAAGCGCAGGGTTCTTGATAATCTCAAAGAACATCTTCTTCAGATCATTGACATCCTTCTTCATATCAAAAAAGAGCTTATAAAGAATATCACGTTCGTTCGAAAAATCTGAATGCCCATTGGAGGAAGAAGATGATGAAGATCGTCCAACGATCATTGGCATATTCTCCTGATGCACATGAACCGGTAAAAAAAAGTTTAACTCACTTTCACTGACCAACTTATTCGGTGCCAACACAGATATCTGCTCGGCAATATTTTTTAGTTCGCGGATATTACCCGGCCAGCGATAATTCATTAGTTTATTTCTGGCTTCATCCGTCAATTGGATCGGTGTTGTTTTATATTTATCTGCAAAGTCGATACTGAATTTCCTAAAGAGAATTGGAATATCATCCTTCCGCTCACGCAATGCAGCTACGCGTATAGGCACTGTGCTCAACCTGTAATAAAGATCTTCACGAAAACGTCCTGCATTCACCAGCAACAACAAATCTTTATTCGTAGCGGCGATTACACGGACATTAGTTTTTTCCACTTTAGAAGAACCGACCCGAATATATTCCCCGGCTTCGAGTACACGTAACAAGCGCGCCTGTGTGCCTAAGGGCATTTCCCCGATTTCATCTAAAAAAATTGTTCCTCCATTAACAGTTTCAAAATACCCTTTACGGCTTTCATTGGCACTGGTAAAAGATCCTTTCTCGTGACCAAAAAGTTCGCTATCGATGGTCCCTTCGGGAATCGCGCCACAGTTGATGGCTATAAATTTATTGTGTTTGCGGGCACTTTGCGAATGAATAATCTGTGAAAACACTTCCTTTCCTACGCCGCTCTCTCCTTGTATCAATACCGTAAGATCTGTATTGGCTACCTGTAATGCAACTCCCAGCGAATAATTCAATGAGGGATCGTTGCCTATAATTCCAAACCTGTTCTTGAGCGATTGTAATTCTTGTTCTGTTAGCATGCCTAAAATTAATCTGCCAAAGTTACAGCACATTCGGCAATTCTGTCAGAAAATCTATGAAAGAAATCTCTATTAATTTATAATTCGTGTTTTCTCGGTTGCAAATTCGTTTCAAGAAGAATAATTTATTTTATAGTTAATAATTTGAATTCTAAAAATTAATTTTTATACATTTATATTATCATTTTCCATTTGAATTCTAAAACTAACAACCCAATGAAAAAATTAATCCAAAAATTTAGTGGTCTTCCATTTGCATGTTTGTTTTGAAGTATGCAACATCTTCCATTCTATTGTTTTTCCCAAGGTCCTTCACCAACTCCATACGCATTTGGTTCAGTCGCAACTTGTATAAAAACACTTCTATTACCAATTCATACGGGTAAGGTGTGGCAATCAGGAAATTTATATGCATTCGGTGGACAGGATCAATATTGGTCCTTAGTGAGTACAGACTTGGGTGTCGCACCCTTTTGTGCATTTTCTTATCAAAGTAATTGCGGAGCAATATATAGTGGAACACGGGCTATTAGTGCTAGTACTGGTATGTGTCCCAATAATAGCACCCTGGAGGCAACTTAGCCAGCGGTCATACTATGTACACGTTTAGAAGGCATTTTTGGGTTGATATTCCTGTTGGTACGACGGTAGTATGTAGTCTTAATTTCAATATTATTGTTGATGATAAATTAGATGAGGTAAGATTAAACTCAGTTCCTCTGGGCATGAATACTGGTTTAGGTGCTGCTTGTAACCAAAATAGCTGGACTACAGGGGGAATTCTATTCAGTGGAGATAATTATATTGATGTGGATGTTCTCAATTATGATTTTTCAAGTAATGGTACTACTTCAAGTCCAATGATTTTGGATATGGAAGGTTGGATAAGTTGCTCTACACCAGTTTTAGTAAATAATAATTATTATATCCCAAATACACTTGCTTCGGGATTCGGTATTAACTGTGTTCCAGATAATATATACGACTTGACACCAAAATTTACAGTACAATGTATTCCTGCACCCGGTACAGTAGCTACTGTAACCATAACAAATTACGATGCATCACAATCATACACTACATCTTCAGGCGGTAGTCCTGTGGGCCTCACAACATCCACATTTCCGGGAAGTTTAGGAAAAACCTATACAGTAACTACCATTGCTAATGGGTGTAGTTTTATAGGAACTGTTACTATTACGAATAATGTTCCCATATGTACTCTTACCACAGCAATCCCATGTATTACAAATTCACCGTTTGGGCTGTCAGTAGTAAATTGTAGTGGCACAAACGGAGTTATACCGTATACATTCCAGTACCCATCTACTGGAACTCAGAACGTGCCCAGTTATTTTAATGCTCATGCAGTCGGTACCTACACAGTTCATATTACGGATGCTGTTGGCTGTACTAATACTTCAACTACTAATATAGGAAATTTATTTTCAGTGAATGCTATATGTACTAATGGTCCACCTTGTGACTATAGCGCATCTTCAATTTATAATTTCAATGCTGTTACAAATCCTATCCCTTCAAATTTGGTAGGGAATTTACATTATTCATGGAATGGGGCAACTCCAACCTTAGTAAGCACGCATAATAATACAGGTGCTAATGCATATTCTGTTACTGTGACTGATGATTATGGTTGTTCGGCTGACGCCTCATATTCTATTTTTCATACTCCGGTTGTCGTCGTTTCATCAAACAACGCTCCATGCCAGCCTACTTTTTCATATACTTCAACTATTCCTGCCGTATCACAATATTGGGATGATCCCATAATTGGAGTAAGTTGGTTAAGTCATACATTTACACCAGGATTATCAATTCCTCCCCCCAATACGACTTATACAGTTACAGCGACTGATGCTAATGGCTGTACTGGTTCTTCGACAGTACATTACATACAAGATCCGTTTTGTTGTAATACACAAGTATATAGTATTCCTACGAATAAAAAGTTCAGTTCAAACGGACCTTACAACAATGGAACCTCAACAAATATTTTGAATGCCTTTTATGGGTCTCCCGCATTCTGGCCTGCGGGAAATGTAATTTCAACAACCTATTTCATTTTGCTGGATGGAAACATTATCATTGATGTTCCAATAACATTTTCAAATTGCCCTTACATAGGACTTACAGGTGGAACGGAATTGATTTTGAATCCGAATACGACATTGAAAGTTGAAAATTCTAATATGCGATCACTATGTACATATATGTGGAAGGGTATGTATGCATCGTCCAGTAGTGAGAAAATACACATCGTTAACTCATCATTGCGGGATATGAGCGAAGGAGTAGTGGTTGAGAATGGTGCTAAGATTGAAAGTACATTTGGCACCTATACAGACAATTTCATAGGCATTCAAATTCGAAATGCCCCAATAGGATACTATAAAATAAATCTAAATTGCATAATTACAGACAACACATTTACCTCAACCAATTATTTCCTGTTAC
>Ga0335397_10002084_pt1 | contig 27223 bp, 20 predicted proteins | sample MAT04_FD_205740 | JGI IMG/M metagenome (GOLD analysis project Ga0335397, IMG submission 205740) | Freshwater microbial communities from Lake Fryxell liftoff mats and glacier meltwater in Antarctica - MAT-04 (spades assembly) (version 2) ... | reverse complement strand
TAAAATTATTAAAAAGTATCCTCCCCGGCCCTCCCTGATTTCAGTGAGGGGGTAATTTGTGCCAGATCCTGAATTATCCTTTTAAAGAATATATTTCGTAGCACGTTCTCCCCTGGGTTGCTGTGCGTAGCCGAAGCACAGGGGGAGTCAGAGGGGGTAAAATGGATGATAATAATTTTAAACAGTCTCAGTCGCACTGCGACTAAAGGCTAAAAAACTATCTCCCTCCCGGAGGGCAATTCTCATTCAGGAATTTCCTGCTGATGGTAACCAGGTGTTTCGAGGTGCCTTCGCCTTCGTAAATTCCGTGCGAACGCATGGGATACGCCATCATCTGGAAAGGCTTGTTATAACGGATCAGCTCGTTTATAAGTTTCTCGGCATTGGAATAATGCACATTATCATCACCGGTTCCATGGATATAGAGCAGGTTTCCCTTCAGATTTTTTGCATACATGTAAGGCGAACCGGCAATAAAATCGGCCCTGGTTTCGGCTGGTATTCCCATGTACCGCTCCTGGTAAGCATTGTCATAAGCCAGCTGGTTTGCCACGGCGGCAACAGCAATACCTGTTTTGAATATTTCAGGATACTGGAACATAAGGTTAAGTGTAGATGAACCTCCGCCGCTCCATCCATGAACGGCCACGCGGCTGGTATCGCAGAAATCCCATTTCAGCACTTCTTTGGCACCCATTGCCATATCGCGTATATTCAGCCTTCCTACCTGGCGGTAAATAGATTTGCGCCATTCGCGTCCGCGTGGTGCCTGGCTTCCGCGACAATCCACCGAAACATACAAATAGCCCTGGTCGGCAATATTGCCGCCGAACTGACTGTTGCGACCAATCCTTGCATTGTCGAACACGGTGCAGCCCCATGGCTCGCCATATACATAAAAGAAAACAGGGTATTTCTTCGATGGATCAAAATCCTTTGGCTTGGCAATCCAGCCATCGAGTGTAATTCCGTCTTCGGTGGTTACTTTAAAAAAGGAAACCTGTTTCCCGAACGGGTCTTCTTTCAGGTTCTTGAGAATGCTCTTGGCCTCATCAACCGGTGCATGGGCAGGCATGGCAACCCATTCGGATGCGGGTGAGTATAAGTGGCCCGAGAAGTTATGCTTTGCCCATTTCCCGTTTGGCGAAAAAGTATAATCGTTTGTTCCGGTAAAATCGGCGGGTGTTACACGGCGAGGCGTTTCGGAACCATCCAGTTTTGTAACATACAGGTAACGTTGGGTGGCATTTTCGGGAGTAGCAGCAAAATACACAATATTATTTGGCTCATCAATCAGGCAGATTTTAATAACATCAAAATCGCCTTTGGTAATCAGGCTTTCCTTTCCATCCATTCCGATGCGGTATAGGTGACGCCATCCATCCTTTTCGCTTGCCCAAACGAAAGCCTTGCCGCTTTCGATCCAGTTCCAGCCTGCATTGTCATTGGTATTCCAGGTTCCTTCGATATCAATCCAGGCTTTGTCGGTATCGCTCCACAATACTTTTGATGTGCCTGTAACCGTATTTGCAAGCAATAACTTTGAAACATTCTGCTTGCGGTTCATCTGCTGTATAATGAGTTCATTTTTCGACGACCATTCCATTTTGGTCAGATAATTCTGAGCCGGATCGCCCTCGATGTTTATCCATTTGGTTTTGGCCGTTGCCAGATCAACAACGCCGATTTTTGCAGGCGAAGGATCTTCACCGGCAACCGGGTATTCGACCGGCACTGTAAACGGGTAAATGGAATCGGTGGTATTAAGCATCAGGTAGTTTTGCACTTTCGAGGCATCTACATTCCAGTAAGCAATCCGGGTTCCATCATTGCTCCACCTGAAACCATCCGTACAAAACAGTTCTTCGGAATAAACCCAGTCGAAAGTTCCGTTGATGCTGCGGTCCCTGGTATCGAAAGTCATCTGTTTGATTTTGCCGGTCTTTAAATCTTCGGAATAAATGTTGTAAACCACTTTATTTTTCGTTTTATCCTGATAGACATAAGCAACTTTGGTTCCGTCGGGCGAGAATTTTGGATACATCAGCCCATCGGTGCGCAAGGCCTTACCCAGCTGCTTTATTTTCCCGTCGGTGGAATTGTACACCCACACTTCGCCGGTAGTTTTATGATACAGTGTTTTTGTATTTATTTTCAGCAAAACCTGTTTCTGGTCCTTCGACATACTATACGCCGAAACAGAGCGGGGATTTGCCTCATCCTTTGGAATAAGCTTTTCAAGATCAAATAAAACCGACTTTGCCATGGAAGGCAGTTCCGTTTTAACGATGGAATATTTGTCGAGCGAAGTGTAGCTGTTGCCATTGGGCATCCAGGTGATGCTTCCGCCGCCCATAGGCTGGGCAAAGCAGTAAATACTCACAAGCGTGAGGACAAGTGTGAAGATGTTTGATTTCATTATAGGTGTGCTTTTAATACTAGGTTATAAGCGGCAAATATAGAAAGGATTCAGAATAAAATTGAAATAATTGCTGAAACTGTAAACGAGCGAGATAGTATAAATCAAACACGCCTGAACCGAAAAATACGATTCAGGCGTAATCTGTTTAATTTTATTGAATAAACCCAGAGAATTCTGCTAAAAGCTATTAAAAATCGCCGTTGACTGATAAAATTTGTTTCGTCCCTAACGGGACTTGGTTCAATATTGTATCTTGTTTTCTACCAATATCCAGTCCCTCTGGGACAGTCCCAAAGATTATTTGCGCAAGCAAATAGCTATTGGTAGAAATATAAGTAACCCCATCCAGATAAGTCCCGTCAGGGACGTAATAACACCAACGAGTTCATCCCCATAATTAATTTTTTACCAGACAACAATAATTTATAATATAGATTCAGCAGACTTTGCAAGCACAAGAATAATGCTTATATTTTGTCAAAACCCTAAAGATTCACTCCCTGTATAACCCTGTTCCAATCAAACGCAGGCCCTATATCAACTTTGTCCTTCCGGCAATTTACATGAGTTACAATTCCGGTAAAACTTTTGAAGGCAGCATCTGACATGGCTTCATACCTTCCTGGCTCAGCAGTGAAGTTTTTGGGCAGGTTGTACTTTGCGCATAAAAACCTCAGCAGTTTAATGATAGCATCATACTGAGCCGGGGTATAGGTGGCAAAATATTCCCAATCCCGGTATTTGGTACTCAATTTGGTATAATACTGCGTTTCGGCAAGTGTACAATAGATATCGCTGTTGGAATAAGATGTTACAAGGTTGTCACCGATCAGTTTCAGTGGCCCGATGTTTGAAATCTCAATCCCGACTGACTCTTTGCTCATTTCGGTATTTCCGCCGATTGCTCCCGGACCTAAATGGTAACTCCAGTATTTTGAAGCGAACAAATTGTAAATATTGCCATTTCGCCCGATTACAAAAGGCACGGAAACATGCTGTTTGGTCAAAGTAGCGATGTCGCCTTTCAGATAGCCCATGGTAAAATGCAGGACTACTTTACGTTTGGCTGTTTCTTCCTGGTAAAAAAAAGATTTGTCGCCATTGTCGCGGGCACAGTCCATTATTTTAACGGTTTCAGTCGTGCCTTTTATGGGAAAGGTTCCTTCTTTTAAAATAAATTTCTTCCCGGCGCTGTCAATACCACTGGCCTGGAAAGTGTTTTCGTGATTAATAATGCTGGCTGCTTTCATTTGTTTAAAGATTAGATTATTACTACAAAGATAACCAATCACTTAGCTATTATCAATTAAAGATAAGCCTCCCAAACCTCACCGGCAAACAATTTTCCGAATTTGGAAACTGAGTTGATCGACTCTTTGGTGTTGTCGGCATTAATAGCCTTCATGGTTTGAAGTTGCTTAATGAAATCGCCTATGGCAATTTTCAGAATTCCTTTGCCTTTAACATTGGCGTTTTCATCCGAACCATCGTAAACCGTTATATACAAAGTAGTGGTATCACTCCACATATCAAAACCTTTGTCGTCCTTTATTTCCTTAAAACCATAAAAGAAAAAGGATTCGCCTTCAATCGTGTTGAGATTCATAGCGTATTTCATTTTCTTTACTTTTTCGGTTGCATCTTCATTTACAAAAAGATTAAAAACGCCATTTACAACCGAAACCGGATACTTGGATAAAGCCGGGCAATTTACACTGCCAATCATTTCGGCCTTGTGATTGCTGTCGGCATCAAAAGCTTCCACATCCTGCGATTGGATGGTCATTGTAAAATCGAAGGGCGAATTGTTTTGTTGTCCTTCGTCAAATCCTTTTTTGTAATTTAATTTTTCACCCATTGAAATGAACCCGCGCATGGTTTCGGTAAACGAAACTCCGGCTTCGTTTTCTTTTAAAGGGGATTGCACCACAGGATTAAAATCGTAGCTCAATGTTTTATTGCCTTCTTCGATAATAAGTTTACAATTGCGTTCGGCTACTGCGGAAATAGTAAGCAGCGGATTAGTACCCAGTGGACGGGGAATTATGGCACCATCCATTACATATAAACCTTCATGCAAATCAGTTCCCGAAGCATTGCTGTAAACCTGCCCAATATGATTGGTAACACTGGTAGCAGCATCATCGCCCATAATGCAACCACCTAACGGATGCACTGTTACCATATCATAATCCACCATTTTGTTCCATTGCGGGTTGGGCATATACGTTCCGCCTAAAGCTTTGGTTGCTTCCTGTAGTTTACCATTTACTTTTGCAAATATTTGCTGCTTGCCCACATCAGGCCATCTTATTTCAAGCCTGTTGTTGTTGAGATGTATCGAGCCATTACCATCGTCGTGCGTCATAACCAGGTAAACCTGTGTGTTATTTAATGCACCGTGATAAGGCCCTTTCAATAAACTAACTCCCACGCGTTTCTTTTCGTCAATCCAGTCCTGCCAGTTTTCATCGGTATCCTTTCCCATGAGCTTCGAAAGTGAAACAAAAGCGGAAGTCAGCAGAGGTGCAATTGGCCCTGGAATGCTTCCTTCCTCTAAAGTCATTCCTTCATCGAGCACTTCGCGGTTACGCATGTCGATAATGGATGTAATGCATGGCCCAACGGGTTCCTTATCCTGATCATCAAAATGCTTTCCCAGGCCGATGCCATTCATTTTCACATCATTGTTATAGCCAAAGCCAAGCACATCGCCATTACCAGTAAAATATTTTCCCAATGCCGGTGAACCACTGAGTCCATTTGCCCTGGAGCGAAGTAATATTTCGGTACTACCCAGCGCGCCCGCCGATATTATCACGTTGTCAGCCGTTATCCAGAGTGGCGGGGAATCAAATTTTTCGCGACCTGTATTGTAGAGGTCAAAATACACTACCCATTTATTGTTGTTGCGCCTCAGATACTGCACACCTACCTCACAAAATATTTCAGCTCCGTGATTTACAGCATCGGGCAGGTAGTTCATGATGAGCGTATTTTTTGCATGATGATTGCAGCCTGTTACGCAATCGCCGCAGTTATTGCATTTATGCTGTTCAATGCCAACATGATTTAGTTGGTTATCATACTCAAAATTCACATTGATATCCAGGTACCTGAACTCTTCTTTCATGGCTGCAGCCGAAGTCTTCATGCCGCTGGTTTTTGCAAGTTCAGGATAACCAGGCTTGCCCTCGGGATAAGGTGAAGGTTTAAGCATTTTTTTTGCTTTCTCAAATCCGTCTTTGAGCGGTTGCATATTGTTACGGATAGCAGCAGGCCAGCGAACATCTTCAAAAACACGTGCTTCGGGCTCGATGGAAACATTGGCATTTACATTGGAAGTTCCGCCCAGGCCGCAGCCTTTAAAAACAGTCATTTCCTTGCCCATGTAAAATTCGTACAAGGCCGTTTTGTTGCCAATATGTTTTTTATCCGTATTCACCTGCATTTCTTTTGCGGCATCATCCAGATCCCAGGGATATTCGCCAGGGCGGAATTCCTTGCCTTTTTCGAGCAGACAAACCTGCATTCCGGCGCGCGAAAGGCGCGAGGCAGCAATGCTTCCTCCATACCCCGAACCAATAATGATATAAGTATAGTGCGACTTAAGCGCAGTGATGGGTTTTGATAATTTTTTCATTTTCAGATGTTTTTAATAATTATGGGAGTTTCTATTAAATAATATTTTGCAGTATCAGAGGAAGTAAAACTGATGCCGTCCCCGCTTCCCTCCTGCTTCCAGTTGGTAACTGATTTTTCGATGCCGATCGGGTAAATTTCAACGGTTCCTTGAGGCGTAATATGAATGCGCAGGAAATTTTTATAATGGGGATTTCCAAAGGATGAGAAACTTTCGTTGATATGAATATTGAGAAACAAGCTACAAAACCAAAGGTATAAGCCAAAAACCAGGCTGCCAATCAAAGCACCCGGGATAAAAGTCTCAACCGAATACACCAGCACGTAAACAAGACCATTGGTAATGCCCAGTTTTGTGATATTAAACCAGGAAAATAACCAGATAAATAAAAACATAATGAGCAACTGTAGCAAACCATGCACTGCCCCGATCCAACGGTAATTTCTTTTTCCCGAATTGCCGTCAGCAAACACAAACATTCCAATTACAACTACCAGGCAAAGAATGAGTACAGGAGGATTAAGGAAAAGATGTTGCGATACCACCGTAAGCATAGTCCCAAAATCATGAACTTTTGCCAACTGCTGCATAAAGTTATACGGTTCATTCTGCGATGTGCTTTGCAGCATCCACGCAAGTAATAACTGAATGGCTGTCATGGTAAGCCAGAATGCGACGTTATTGAGCGGAAAGCCTAAAATGTTGGTTGCAATTTCCCTCGATTTTTTTTGAGACGGAAAGCAGGCTTTCATCTCCGGATCTTTAAACTGGGTATTGTTCAGAATGGAATCATCCTTTTCATCAAGCCCGGAAAGCACCACAGGATTATTATGAGTGGGATGCAAAAAAGCACCTCCGCCACCAGCAGTAATCAGATGGTTAATATACTCAACTCCGTTATCCGTTTTTTTATGTTCCTCGTAGCGCGAATAATGATGCAGATCACCTGTAAGCGTGGCTACTAACTTAAACTTTTTACCCCCGGTAAGTTTATACTTATCATCGGTAATAAAAACCTGCTCGAAAAATTTGAGGCGTTTATACGTAGAATCCTTATGGTGCATCACTTTATAAACCCATGCAGGTTCGGCTGTACACATTATTACCTTATCGCCATGTTGCATATGATTTGAAGCTATTTCCTGGAAATAGTCTTTCTGAGGCTGGTCGATGTCGGAGTTCAATTGCACATCAGTGGCCCAAAGCCAATAATTGTTCGGCAATTTGATCGCGTAATAACTTCGGTGCTGCGCTGTCTGCCATTTGCCGATTCTGCGTTTCTGGCAAAATAATTTTATGAAATTTCCAAGTCCGTCGTACCAGTCATGGTTACCCGGAATGGCAAACATCATACGATTAGTATGATCCTGAGTATGATGTTTAACGGATGCCGCACTAAAGGGAATCTTAAACCGTGTTTGGTATTCATCCATTGAAGGCGTAGGGTACACCTGGTCGCCGCCCAGCAGCACCAATTCACCTGCCGGCAAATCCCATTCAGTGGTTTCCTCTTTTCCATATCCCGGATGATCCGGATTTAGTTTTACCTTCAGTGATTGTGCAACAAGATCGGCAACCGTGTAAGTTGAGTTAAAACCGTCGCCGGTATCGGAAACATAGTCGAACCAGATTTCATCGCGCAATTTTTTGCCACCGGCATCCATGCTGCAATCAACAGGTGTTTTTTCAGGATCAAGAGCAGCCTGCAATTCACGCTTATCAGCATAGCTTGCAAAAGTGCCTGAAACCAAAGCTTTAAGCGCAGTGGCTGATAATTGTCGCGGATCGTACCAGTTGACCATCAACGGCTGTTTATATTTTTCTTTTTGATCCATATCTTAAGGTTTATTGTGATACAATTTGTGTAGAATGCTGAATTTCTCCCGCCACTTTCCTAACCATCCGCTGCTGCTGCTTACATGAATGAACGGGATATTTTTTAACCGGCTCCAGGCTTTTTGTTTTAACAGGAATGTGGCTGGTTTAAGCAATTTTTCGCTTGTGATAGTGCAGCGGGTATTTTTAAATTCCATACCCAGCAACAGATCGTAAGGACTTATGAGGTTAAGCGTGCATAGCAAATGATAGATTTCATCATCAAAAATAAAATCACCGGAATAAATCATAACATTTTCGTCAGGAATAACTACGACTTTATTGTTAAAAGTGGAAATCCGGTAAGTACTTTGGTTGAATTGCAAAGATGCATAAGCCCGTAAAACCAAGTCGTTATTTATCAGTCTGAAATTGAAATTGGTATTCAACGAAAGTTTCGCAGGCTTGCCATTCCATTCAATCCTACCATCAAACTGCGCCCTGAAATTGAACGATGCACCCGGTTCATTCATCAGCGAAGCCCTGTAATCGGGCGCAACTCCCTGTTCCTGCTTATTTTGCAGATACGCTTTTGCATCTGCATAACCCCGGTTTATTAATTCGTCAATATTAATTTTGTTGAACATTAAGTCAGGGTCCAACGGCAAAGGGAATTCGGGTTTTATTACATGAAGGATAGTCTTTTTATTTTCAGCTTTTGTGCTGTTGAGCTTTTCGAGTTGTTGCAGTTCGAGAAGCAAACCACCGTCAGCGCTTATCTCAATCATGTGGACATACTGATTAAATGCGCCGTTCAAATACTCGTGCGTGTTCCCTATAGCCCACACTATCCATATTTCATGAGGGTTCCGGTTTAAGGCTTCTGTTACATTTGCATCTTTGATCCACACAGCATCGGTGTACCAATCGTTGTTTATTTTTATAGCGGGCATAAATATCGGCAATGACATGCCTGCCACCAGATGTTTAAGCGTTACATTTTGATTAGTATAAACTTCAACTGTTTTTTTTGAAAAATTGCAGACATTAAAGGTTGCATCAATGGAGGTATTTGCATTTATTTTGTCCAAATCAATTCCTAATGTGGGATACACTTTATTGATCATGCCATCAGCATCGCCAAAGGCAGAAAATGTTTTTTTTGAGAAATAGCTTTGAAAGGAAAGCAATGACGAAAAATTCATAACATTAACTTTCCTCCATCGTGTGGCCATGTGTTTGGGTTCAATTCCGGAACTCAACATGGCAGTATTAAAAATCCCTCCGGATGTACCATCAAAATGGTTGAAACTTAAACCTTCTTCTTCCAAAGCAATCAGAACGCCTGCTTGGTACGAAAGGCGCGCGCCGCCACCGGCAAGAAGCAGCGAACGCTTGATGCCTGATAACCCTGGTTTAGTTATACTATTTTTAGGTAATAACATGTTGCGCAAAAAGTTTTCGTGAATAAAGATATATTACTACCACCCCCACAACTTCGAACCCAAGAAAGAAAAGCATTAATCCGCCCGGAATCCCATCCATTACAATCGAAGTAATTCGCGATAGAATTCCGGCACTCATAATGAAGAGGAAAAGCCTGTTAAATTTCTTCTCAGTGAAAATAATTTTCACACATAGAATAGCAAAAATGCCGAAGCCCAATTCGATTGCTCTTAAAAATCTGTATTGACTCATCATATTAATGCGCTGAAAATCGGGCAAAGTATTGGTATCGAAACTAAAAAGCAGGCGGTAATCGAAATAAGGATTGATAAAAGCGCCCCAGAAACCAGCGACTATTACCAAGCCTATGTAGGCATAATAGAAGAAGTAATTAGCTGAATGCATCACTTTTGAGTGTTTTTAAATAATAAAAGAACAAAAGTGCTGAAAGCAAATCAAAAATGGCTACACCGGCAGCAACCGGAATAAATACGCCATTAAAAATTCCGATAAAAACAGCAACCGATGCTCCAAGCTTCTGCAAACCCGACCAGATTACTGCAATATAGTTATCGTCTTCGTTATACAAGGCATGTATCATCATTCCACCGAAAAGAAACATAAACATGCCTATGGTGGCAAACAATTGTTTCGAATCAGTATCGATTACGGCACCAACAAATCCTAATACAAAGGCGGGTGCTAATCCCTGTAATGCACCGGATAGTAATGTGGTGATTGAAATCAACAAGAGAATCAGACGGAGATATTTTTTCATGTTACCAGTTTTACAGATTAAGGTTTGTGGGCTTTGGCGATAAAGAAGTACATGGTTATCCCCCACATTAGGGTAAGGATATAAAAGCGTATGTCGTTGTAAAACATCCAATCTTTCAAAAGTCCCTGCAGCACAACCTGATCTGTAATTCCGGCTTTAAACTGGTTGTTTATATCCTCAATAAATTTTTGCTGAGTTACCACAGGCACCAGTAAACCAGGTATCCATGCCAAAGGTACCCACCGGAGTTTGCCTTTCCATTCCGTTATCAGCATAATTACCAGGGCAACCATCATGATGGGGATGGAGACAAAAAAGTATCGGGTGGCAGTTTCCGTTTGCGGGATAATTGCGTTGTAATAATTGGCGATGTTAAGTGTGGACGGATAATGCGGGAACCAGAAAAAATGCAATGTCCAGAACATACCGAGGTACACGGATGAACAAAAAAACACATAAGCGTTATTAATGTCGAGTAGTATTTGTTTTATTTTCATAATGAATCAGCTTAATGATGAAACTCAGATTTTAAATTTTTCGTAATCGGTAATGGAAGGTGGCGGCAACCAGTCTTCGTTCAGCACAAGACTAAATACGCTTTCGAAACCTTCGGGAGTAACTTGCGCAGGTTTTTCATCATAGGTCATAAACCAGCTTTCAAAATGATCGTCGAGCACACCGTTGGCCTCGGGCATGTACATGGTGAAAAATGGTTTGCTTTGAATCTGTAAGTCCTGCAGAACTTTAGTACGCGGATGATCGCCTATAAACAGCCTACCGGTTGCATTTTTACCAAACCTGATCCCGGCTTTCGACTTGAAATGAATATACGAAGCCATCAGCATATTGCGGAAGTGGCTATAGTTGACAGCGCTTAAATTTATCGGAAAATTTGTACTTCGTGGCTTGTCAATCTCAATGCGAAAAGCAAACTGTCCGTCCTTTTCATACTGCGCACTTACCTGGCTATCGGTGATTATAAAATCGAGATTAGCTTTATGCTTCGGCATGCCCCAGATTCCTTTCCCGCCTTTCACCGAAATCTCCGAACTTACCGGCAGGTCAACAATAAACTGACCGGTCTTATAAGTTTTCATCAGCAGCGCAGGAAGCATTGCCGGTGCGGGTTTGCTGCCCTTGGTTACAGCAATCGCTAAACTATATTCAATATATTTGCCAATGCTGGTGTGGCGATAATCAATTACTGTAACCATAAAAACAGCCTTTCCGCCAAATGCTTTTACAGGGTGCAACTCTTTGCCAGGAAGTAGTGATTTTGCTTTTTCGTAATCGCATAAAAAGCCCGCCATAAGTGCAGGCGATTGTACCGCATTTACAGGCAATTTGAATGTAATGCCATCAACCATAGCATATTGGCCTTCGTATTTTTTTATTCGTTTCGGGATTGACATATAGCTGGATGTTTTAGAGACTTATTATTAAAATGGTTCTACTGTTATTTTAGTGGCTAGTTTTATTTTGTCGGAAGTCAGAAGTATTCCTAAAAACTTCATTTATCCATGATCATATGGCTTTGTTGATCAACTACCTTTCTTCAAATATTTCCCAATAAATAGGGCAAAATCCCGGTTTGCACTTTCTTCGGTCTTCCGACTTCGGTCTTCCGACCTTTTAAAAACCATTTCCATTTATTTCGTAGTAGATCCATTAAAATCATTAACTTATGCGTTTAATTCATCAATCATTACAGGAAAAATATCTTTGTGAGCATTTTTACCCAGAAAAATATCCAGATGACTATAGGTATCATAAACATAAAGCTTATGAAAATCAGGTTTCAGTCTGTTGAAATATCCAAATGAATTTACCTGGCTTTTACTTTTGAAGCATTTGTTGAGCTTACCTGCAAAAAACACAAAACGCGCATCGGTTGCAGGCTTTGCATCGGCGTAATGTTTCGAACCTGAAACAGAAACCAATGATCCGTTATGGACGCCTTTCCTGATGTGCCTAAAAAAATGTATAGGCACTGGTCCGAATTCATTGCGAATCCATTCCTTGGTTTGGTCGCTCAGATTTTCCAGTTCCCACAAAGCCGGAAATCCTGCCCCGTAAGTAAAGCTCACAAATTTGCCGACCGTGGTATCCTTTTCAAAATGAGTGGCAAGTACGAGTGTTTTAAATAACTTTGAACGGAAATCAGGCGATTCGTCTCCCCAGCGTGGGTTGATATAATCCGTTATGAGACCAGCCATTTCGAGTATCACATCCAGCTTTACACGCGACCATGCAGGCACAACCGGATGAAGCGAAACCGCATTGGTAACAATGGTTTTAACTTGTGGCACCAGGCCTTCAACCGCAGAAATCATAAAACTTGTTGAGCCCTGACAATGAATAATGGCTTTGCATGTTTCACTTCCGGTTACTTCACACACTTTAAGAATAGCTGCCGGATGATCGTTTTTTGCCACCACATCCAGATCCCATTTATTGGCTGGAAATTCCGTGCTGGCACGCCAGTTTTCGAGAAACACATCGTAACCGGCATCGGCAAGCATATCCAGCAAATTAACTTCATTTGGTGGGTTAAAGATATTTGCCCGAACTCCAGCTCCATGAACCAGCATAACCGGACCACGGTGTTTGGATCCATTGTGTTTTAACCGCCAAAGATTGCATTCAAAACCATCGAAGGCTTTAAACGGGATTATATCAAATGTATGGTTTGGCATGCTTTAGTTTTTTTTAGTAAAATTTAGTGTCAGACACCCTGGGGGTGAGCAGACACTGAGTTTAGCCTTGTTTTTTCTCCCTGTCGTCGGATGTAGGAGTAGCAACGGAGCCACGCAATTTCATGAGTCTGTTGAGCAGATCGAACCAGAACGGTGCGCCTAATGAGAGTGCCAATGCTGTAATAATCCAGCCTGCCAGTGATTTTAAAATACAGATAAAAAGACAAGAAGTGCATTTGTAGGAGTCCCACTCCAATCCCAGTGAGTGTTGAACATCGGTTAAGTCCTTTTTTACGAGTAAATCAGCAGTATTAAGCAATGAATCCTTAGTTGCTTTCAACTTTTCAGACAGTGCGAGATAAACTGAGTCCTGAATTTTGGCACTGTTAAGGCTATCATTACCGGCAGTGGAAAGATTACTCTTTTTTAGCTGATCGTTAAGAGAACTTAATTTAGCTTTTTGAGTTAAAATTTCCTTATCCAGATCAGGATGTGACTCAACAAAAGCATTTGCCTGCTGCACAATCTGGTCTCTTAGTTTTGGATCCTTTTCCAGCTTATCTACTATTTTTATGGTATCAACATTAAAGGCGATGGCTACAGCAAAACCAACAAAAAATAATACAATCTGTATATGTTTTTTATACCAGCCCGAAGCACGATCCATAGTTTCATCAAACCAGCTTTCAAGTTTTTTTTGAAATTCTATAACATTACCTTCGGCATCAGCCCATAGTGATTTTAAAAAATCAAGGGTTTGCTCACTAATAACAGATTTACCCCAATTGGTTGTTTTATCATCGAATGCTTTCTGGATTAAAGCCTTTATATCAGCACCTGGCTTCACATCCTTGCCTCGAAGCATATCAATAATAACTTTCGAAAAAGTTTCTTTCTTAATGTATGACGGCTTGCCACCACTCTTACCTTCACCCAGGAACTTAATGAGCGGATGTTCATAAAACTCGTGGGAGGAAGAATCATTATCACCTCCGTTTCCTGATTTTTTAAACATAAAATAAAAACTCTTGAACCTGGTTGCAAATTTCTCTTCATCTTCCAGCATACGGAATATGGACCGCTGCAACATTTTAGCTCTGAATCCGAAGCGAGTGGATATAATTTCCTGAATAGTTGTAATTAACAAACTATACAGCAGGTAAATGAAAACCAGATCAATAACAACGTTTAAAACAACAGAATTAATCATAACTCATTGATTATTAGTGTCTATTTTTATTCCGGATTTTCGACAACTTCGGTTACTTCCTGGACTCATCATTGAAGCATCGAAGCGGGTGATGCGAATAGCATTACTCATCTTTAGTAAAATGTTGGTTCAATTGTAAATACAGAGGGCGTTTAGAGTGCTTTTAAGCAAGCTAAATACAACCTGAAACAACTGAATTTACAATGTCAGAATTGCCTGAAATAAGTTGTTATTTATACAAAAGAAATATTATCGTTCAGAAAAACTGAACTATTGCTATTCTTAAGCTTTAAAATTACCCGAATCTACCCATTCGTTTTTAAGCAGTGACCACCAGTCAACAGCCAGGCCTTTGAGTACAAATTCGTAGGGCAACCAACCATAACCCTGATCGCCCCAGCCTGTACCCCATGAGTTACGGATCAGAAATGCGCCAACAGTTTCTTTTGTCCCTGCAGCCGTATTTTTAATCTTCATTTTATCATCGTATCCGGCCACCACAATGGCATGACCGCCAGCTATTTTTTCGCCTCGTGTAGGGTATGGTATTTTTCCTCCGTTTGCATCCGCCTGATCAATGGAATTATAAACAGTAAAGCCAAACATGGACGGGAAGCCTACCGAAAGGTTAACTTTTAATTGACTTAGCAAATCCTGGGGTTTAGTACCGGGAGGATCGAGCCTGTAGTAGCTGATTGCCTGGTAATTTTGTGCAAAGGCATAACAAAAAGCTGTTGGCTCAATATCAAAATATGATTCAACATATGGCCAATACTCTTCGGGTGGAAGCCCGAACAGCACCATAGCACCCATGGTAGTACGCAGAAAGGCTCCGGTATCCCCGGTTTCCTTCATCAGGTTGCGGGTAGCTTTATAAAGAAACAGCCTCGAAGCATCGGTATGCTTACCAAAAGCCCGGCGTTCGAAATATTCAACCATCCCTACCCCTGCATTGGCGGTACACGAACCCAGTTGACCCTGATCTTCAATAGGCGAAAACCATTCAACTAAGGATACAGATGACGGCAATTTGGCCTTTGCCAGCTTTGTTGTTCCTGCTTTTCCCAGCATATCTTTAACTGAATCAGTTTGCCCAAGTGCTTTCATGCGCTGGGATACATTATCATTTTCCACGGTCAAGTCCCTGAAATCAGGATAGTCAGGCAGCCAACCCAGACCTAATCTTCTGCGAAATGAAGTTACCATAATTGATTTTTTTAATTTGTTTTTAATTTGAAATCTAACTTATTGCTTATAGTAGTAATTGCTGATGAATGTGATTATGCTCTTGCAAAATCGTCGTTTTCGGTTTGTTTCCGTTGTTAAGAATTTTGGCATTCAATTAGTATCGCTATTGAAATTAAAGCAATAAACGAATGCGCCTTTTTCCGGGAACTTCCTCAACGCCTGAGCATAACATATTTTTGAACAAAAACTTTATGATGATTTACTTTGAATTTTCAGGTTAAAAAGATTCCTGTTGGTTCTGTTGCCAAAACCAACAGGAATATTATTGATTGATTACCTGCAGAATGCGATCTGATCCTGTACCGTTGACAAGTTACTGTCGCCTGTAGTTAGAAGGTAAGTTGCATTCAATGTTACCAGGTAAGCACATTTAGGATCTGTAGCTGCAAAAAGGTGAGTGACGGTTCCAAATGTGTCAGGTGTTACTACAGGCATTGGCAGAGCTATTGTCCCCGTTGGCCCTGTTAAAGAAGCGCTTATTGAGCCAAGATTAGGATGAGCACATGTGAATAATACATCAACCTGCGTAGTAATTTTGGCGCATCCGGCCATTTGCAACTGTAAAATATCGAGCATACAAACTCCATATTCATTACCTCCGCCCCAAGGTCCCCATTCGGGATGATGATTCATCCCATTATAAAATGTATTATTAACAGCCATCCGGGTACACCTGCCAGCTTCGGCTATGGTAGTATTATCCCCTTGTTGACGAACCAGCATTCGAACAGCAAATACCTTATCACTTCCTAACGCTTTTCCAGTAGAGGTTGATGAATTTCCTGCGACCAAACCAGCCAGGTTAATGGAAGGGAATGCGGCCAATTTTGCGGAATTCAGATAAATTTGATTTCCGTTGGCAACAAACATTCCAACTCCGGCGGCATTCAACGGATTGTCACTTTGCTGTGGCACCAATATCCAGCCATCTGCATCAACAGGCACTTGTATTGATCCTGGAACAGGCACACTGCTGACGATACAGTTTGTATTGTCGTAGTAATACCATGGATTAGGATGTGAAATATCGGCAGGCATCAAAGTAGCCTTTTCAACATACCCGATATTGGTCTGTTCGATAAGGTTTGATAATACTCTGGTCCAGTTTATAGGATTCCCGGCTCCATCATAGCTGTTTGTATATTCGAAACAATATTCAAGTGCTGCCGGGCCATACGTTTGCGCTAATATCCCGTTGAGCCGCAACGAACTGAAAAAGGCGTAGTTGCCGTTGGTCAAACCTGATTGCCCTACATGACTTTGCATCTGGGTTTCATAATCAATTCCTCCAATCCGCAGGAAGGCGGGAATAGGCACGGGTTGAGGAGGCCTGTCGGTTACGTCAACGCATAAAGTAACGCAGGTACAATTGGAGGCATTTTCTCTTCCTGATGAATGGCCTTTCGATCGGGGTTCCTTAAGGAGAATTACGCCGCTGCTGTTTTCAACGCTGAAATACAGATCGGGTCCGGCAGGCCATTCGAGATTGAGCCAGTTGAAAAGAGTTTTACTGAAATCGGCTTCTGTAAAGTAAATCCTGAAATTCCCGTTAACATCTGTCATACCTTCGCCAAGGTAATCATCCTGGATAATGTCAACATCATAAGCCTTCACTTTAACGTTGCTGACCGGCACCTGTTTTTTGCAAACCTCAACATGACCGCAGACAACATAAACCCTGAATATTTTTAACAGCCAGCACCAGAATTTTGCTGAAATGGCGTATTCCCAATATGCTGAAAGTATTTGTCCCTGCGAGGGCATTTCCCTCCATAGCGGCTGAAGGATTGTAACATGAACCTGAACAGGATCGTGCGGTTTAGGCGGATTTTTGGGATGGAAAAGAATAGGTACGTTGCCACATCTGAAGTCAATTTCAAAAGCTCCGCCGCTGTAGTTTTTTTCTGAAAGTTCTACTGTAAAATTCCCTGCTTCGTCGGTAACAGCTTCAGCAATCAGTCGTTTTTCAAGCGACTTTAATTCGTCAGCACTACGTTCATGAAAGGTTTCCTTTTCCCGGGCAACAAGCTGTCCGGTGATGTCTGTATTTTTATCAACTGCGTATATTCGTACATTGGCGCGGTAGAGATAATCAAAACAATCTCCGCAATAGAACCCTCTCAGATTTCCTTTAAAGATATATTTCATGGCTTTTTGTTTTTTTCGCCTACTCTTTGATTGGATTTTCGGCTTTCTCCATAGTCATTTTATTTTGTTCAGCTATGCTCTGCAAACATTGCTGTTACAGGTTTATTAAAGAATTTATTGTGTTTTTACGTAATAGAATTCAGGTATCACAAATAATTTAATACAAAAAAAATGACTTATTTTTAGGTGGCAGGAATGGATAAAGGTTTCTGTTGATTCAGCATGTAATTTATTGGTTGACAGAATATACATTCATCGCATTGTCCGAATTATCAATGATAAAAGGTTATTTTGCAGTATTACTATGAATGAAGTTTATGCCATACCAAAGTTACAACTCTGAAATACCCTTGCGCAATAGCACAAACGTGTCATTTTTCAGGTAAGAATTTTGAAATTGACAGGTTTAAAACAAGTCTAAAAATGTGATTGAACAGAAAATTTTAAACATAATAATCCACTCAATACTCACAAAATATTGATTATCAGTTCAGATCAAAAATGAATCCGCCGAATAGCTTTCCGTTAAGGATTTCAGCTTTCCCGGATCTTCGCTCATTTACCATCCAACCATTGTCGTTGATATAAGCGATTCTGAAATACTTCATCCGGAAAGCAATTGAATAGCTCATCTGTTTTAAGGCGAATCCTGCCGAAATCAATGCGTTATTGAAAGGCACATAGTTAGCACCTAATGTGGCATCATACAATCCATCAGCGTTGAAAAGCAAATCTGTTCCAAAATTGAAGCGTTGCCATTTATAAACTAAGCCCAGACCAAATGAACGCTGGTTTTGCAAAGGAATAACAGGCTGCCCCGGCACAAATGCATCAGCGTACAATTCAGTACCTGCCAGGTTCATCAGGTTTAAACCTATCTGCAAAGCATTTGTAATCTTATAACTCATCGAAAGATCAATATCAAAATGTTGTTTTTTTAGGATGCTGTCAGTAAAGGTTGCTGTAGTAGTATTATCATCATTTAATCCAATAAATAAATTGTCTGGAATATTGAAATTCTGCCATATTGATTTCAGCGTAAGGCCTGCACTCAGCCTGTCATTCACTTTATACACCGGACTCAGAAATACGGCATATTCATGAAGTCTCATTTTAGTGGAATCTACTTTTAAAGGATTATTCGGGTCATAGTTTGTCTCACTTACAAATGATGATTTTCTTCTTTCGTCCTGGAAAGCATAAATGCCCCCGGCGGCAAGAGTAATTTTTTCATTGATCCGGTAGAATCCTCCCAACTTAACCGTATTCTTTAAATTGGTGAGTAAACTTATATTATTCCGTTTTCTGCTATGGGCAATAGCCGATGGATTCCAGAACATGGCCTCTGAAATATCGCGTGAAGGAGCAAAATTAAAACCTGTATTGGCTGAATTCATTATCGGTGATGACAATAAAAATTCGCCGTAATTAATCTTTCCTGGATCAAGATTAAATGCCTGGAAAGGTCCGGCATTAGAAAACACACCAAAAACAGGCGTTATGGTTGTTAATAAGTTTAATAATGCCGGTGCACCAACCAGAGAGGTGGCGGCCGACACTTTATCCAGGTTTTGATCGGGTTGCCTGGAAATTATACGTAATACACTGTCGGCGGCAAATGGTTTAAGTTCAGCTTTCTGACAATTGGCATTCAACATCCATTCTTTGACGGTAACATACTTTTTTGAGTCATTCCGGTTCTGCCTGTCCTGGTCCTCAGAAATAAATACTCTTTTAGCCACTTCCTGGCAATTGGCGCAGCGTGAAATTGCATAAATCGTTACCTGTTTGTCCTGGAGTTTTGATATCGGAACTCCTGTGTTAAATTCGAAATAACCTGATGGCTCTGAAGCCGTTATAGTAGCCTTTGATGGCATAAAAGCGGGAACAATGACAACATTTTCAGCCCCTTTGGTTGAATTCTGCGACTGATTCAGGCATTTCACTTTCCCTTTTATTATCAGCGACTGGCTGTTTACCAATTGGCATTGAACGAAAAGGAAAACACAACACAGAGCTATTGTTTTCATAGTTACAGTTATTTATGAAATACCGGGTTTAAAAAAATATCCTGATTTTTCATCTCCGGCGTATTGATTCTGAGTGAAAAGGTTTTATCTTCAAAATCCTTATGTGAGGTAGTGATAGAAATTTCGTCGCCGAGAGTATATTCCTCCAGCCTGAGATTGTATGATCCATCAGTAATGGATTTTGAAAAGTATCTGGTACCGTCAACGCTTATTTCCACGCCCCGGATCGGCATTTCGGAAGCCGTTTTTACCCTGCCTGTTATAAATACAACAGTAGTGAGCGGTAAGGTTAGTTCAAGCGGTTTTGAACTTGTAAGCAAGGTATCAAAACTTTTTGTGGCATAGCCGGGGCTCGAAACTTCAATTTTCATTTTATTTTTAATCATTTCGGCAGGTATGCCACTAAAAAGGGCTTGTCCCATTTTATCAATCGACTGGGTTCGGATATATTCATTTAGGTATATTTTTACGTCTCCCTGGGTTACAGTATTTTTTTTCCAGTCGAATATCCGGATGGTTACATTTTTCTCCGAAGTTGTATGAGGCAGTAAAAAGCCACCTAAAACAATGAGAACGACACCAACACCAGGGCCTGCCATTTTAAGCATAACATCATGTTTTTTGCCGGTGAGTACAGCATAAGTGTTCATTACGCCAAACACCAAAGCACTGGCCGAAATCCCGAAAAGGATAAGTATAAGGTAAAAAATACGCTGATCTACTTCATCGGATACTTTGCCCTGTATATACTGAAGGTAATAATACACCACGGAAATAGAAAGCACAATTCCAATACTCGAAATCACGGCATAGCCGTAAACCGGGATACGATGCGGTGGTGTTGGATCGGATAAATCCTTTTTTGTGGAACTGCTCATAGTATCCTTGTATTTTTACATAGGTTGATGCAATTGTTTTCTGATTAACCGATTAAAATATTACTATTAATGCAGGAGAATCATTGTCCTATTCTGATATATCGGTCTGTTCAAAATTCAAACCCTCAGCAAGCCACGAAAACCTCTGTTGGCATAGTAGGATTCGGCACCGTTGTGATACACGAACACGGTGCCATAGCGAAAATCAGTAAAAATAGCACCACCAAGTTTTCTGATATCCGAAGGCGTTTTCACCCAGCCCGATGTTTTCGTATCGAAACTCCCAAGTGTCTGCAACTGCCTGTACTGTTCTTCCGTTAAAATTTCGATGCCCATGGCAGCGACCAAATCAAGAGCACTATTTTCAGGTTTATTTTCTTTCCTCGACTCCAGTGCTTCACGGTCGTAACATAAACTTCGGCGTCCTTTTGGAGTTTCCGATGAACAATCATAAAAGATGTATTCGCCTGTGGCTTGATCATAACCAACAACATCAGGTTCACCACCGGTTCGTTCCATTTCACTGAGCGACCATAGCTTTTCAGTATTAGCTTCGAGTTTTGTTTGCACTTTTGTCCAATCAAGGCCTTTATGGCGGTTCAGATTTTTCTCGAAACGGGTTTTTAACGTGCTGAGTAGTACTTCACATTGTTCTGGTGACAATTCCATTTTATGTTTCGTTGAGGGTAAGCATTAAATTCCTTGCTAACAAAGTACATATCGGGTTAAATGGCTTGCCGGACTATTTTTTATTTAGCCTTACTTGCGGCATTGAGTTTCTGAAACTGAATAACATATGAATAATTAAATATGTTCAAAAATTCATTGGCTAAATATATTCGGGAACTAACACAAAAGTGCTATTTTTCAAATCTCATGAAAAATTTATTTGATGGAAAATCTGAAGCATAAAAAAAGCCGGAACATCCAAGTTCCGGCTTTTTCAGATATAAATCCGATGCTATTCCTGTTACGGAATACTAAATATCAATATTAGCGTATTTAGCATTTTTCTCAATAAACTCGCGACGTGGCGGTACTTCGTCGCCCATCAGCATACTGAAAACGCGGTCGGCTTCCGATCCGTTTTCAATCGTTACCTGGCGCAGGGTGCGGAACTGCGGGTTCATGGTTGTTGACCAGAGCTGCTCGGCATTCATTTCTCCCAAACCTTTGTAACGCTGAATATGTATGCCTTTCTCAGATCCATCCTTTGACCATTCCGACATTAACCTCACGCGTTCATCTTCGTTCCAGCAATATTTTTCGGTATTTCCTTTTTTCAGAAGGTATAACGGCGGTGTGGCAATATAGATATACCCATTTTCGATCATTTCTTTCATGTAGCGGAAGAAGAAAGTCAGGATCAGCGTGGCAATGTGGCTTCCGTCCACATCGGCATCAGTCATGATGATGATTTTGTGGTAACGAATTTTAGAGAGGTTCAGCGCTTTCGAATCTTCCTCGGTTCCGATGGAAACTCCGATGGCTGTGAACATATTCTTGATTTCCTCGCTGTCGAAAATACGGTGAGGCATGGCTTTTTCAACATTGAGTATTTTACCCCGGAGTGGCAGAATGGCCTGGAATTTCCGGTCGCGACCCTGTTTGGCCGTACCACCTGCAGAATCGCCCTCCACCAGGTATATTTCGCAAAGTGAAGGATCGCTTTCGGAGCAGTCGGCCAGTTTTCCAGGCAATCCTGAACCTGAAAGAACATTTTTGCGTTGAACCAGTTCGCGGGCTTTACGGGCTGCATGACGGGCAGTTGCTGCAAGTATTACCTTGTTAACAATCATACGGGCTTCGCGCGGATGCTCTTCGAGGTAGTAATTCAGCATTTCGGCCACAAGCTGATCAACAGCTCCCATAACCTCGTTGTTTCCAAGTTTGGTTTTGGTCTGCCCTTCGAACTGTGGCTCCATAACCTTGCACGAAATAACTGCAGTAAGTCCTTCGCGGAAGTCATCACCGGCAATATCAAACTTTATTTTATCGAGCATTCCCGATTTTTCGGCATAGGATTTCAGCGTACGTGTAAGTGCGCGCCTGAAACCGGCAAGGTGAGTACCCCCTTCGTGGGTATTGATATTATTGACGTACGAATGGATATTTTCGGTAAATGATGTGTTATACATCATGGCAAGTTCAACCGGCACATCATTTTTTTCCCCTTCCATGTAAATAGGCTCAGGAATGAGTTTTTCGCGTGTTGCATCGAGGTATTCAATAAAATCGACCAAACCTTTGGTTGAATGAAAAACTTCTTTTACGAAATTGCCATCATCATCTTTTTCACGTTCATCGATAAGAGTAAGCTCAATGCCTTTGTTCAGGAACGCAAGTTCGCGTAAACGGGCTGAAAGTATACTTATATCAAACACTTCGGTGATGAAGATGGTGTTATCGGGCTTGAAATGCACAGTTGTACCGGTATAATCGCTTACGCCAGCTTCTCGTACAGCATACAGTGGTTTTCCCTGTGAATATTCCTGCTCAAATATTTTACCATCGCGGTGAACAGTAACTTTGAGCATGATGGAAAGTGCATTTACACAGGATACACCAACTCCGTGAAGTCCTCCTGAAACTTTATAAGAACCTTTGTCGAACTTACCTCCGGCATGCAGCACAGTCATTACAACCTCTAGTGCCGATTTCTTTTCTTTTTCGTGATAATCGGTAGGAATACCACGACCGTTATCAGTTACCCTTACAGAATTATCAGGAAGTACCGTCACGATAATCTGATTACAGTAACCAGCCATTGCTTCGTCGATGGAATTATCAACTACTTCGTAAACGAGATGATGCAGTCCTTTAACACTGATATCGCCGATGTACATGGCGGGGCGTTTACGTACAGCTTCGAGACCTTCGAGTACCTGGATATTGTCGGCAGTATATGTGCCGTTTCCGTTTCCAATGCCGCTTCCGCTGGCATTCATATTGTTTTCTAATTCGCTCATAATCAATTTGTTGCAATTCATTCAATAATGCAATGCAAAGGTACGGATTATATTCGATATAAACAGGAAAACTGATCTCCGGAAGACAAGAATTTATCAACAATTTTCAGAAACCGGATAAATAGTAAGTATCAGTATATGAATGTATTATAATTTAGAGATGTTTGTATTTACAGCCATCCAAAACACTGGGAAAAAGAGAAAAGGGGAAATAAGAAAATAGTCAGTCAATAGTCAATCAGTTTTCAGTCAACAGCCAAAGAACTCAACCTATGAAACGCTGAAATGTGAAACCAGAAACCGTCAATCCCATCAATCCCATCAATCCCATCAATCCCATCAATCCCATCAATCCCATCAATCCTTTCAATCCCTTCAATCCCCTCAATCCCATCAACCCCATCAATCCCATCAATCCTTTCAATCCCATCAATCCCCTCAATCCCATCAACCCCATCAATCCCTTCAATCCTTTCAATCCCTTCAATCCCCTCAATCCCCTCAATCCCATCAATCCCATCAATCCCATCAATCCTTTCAATCCCCTCAATCCCATCAATCCCATCAATCCTTTCAATCCCATCAATCCCATCAATCCCTTCAATCCCATCAATCCCTTCAATCCTTTCAATCCCTTCAATCCCCTCAATCCCATCAACCCCATCAATCCATTCAATCCCTTCAATCCCCTCAATCCCATCAATCCCATCAATCCCTTCATTCCCATCATTCCCATCATTCCCATCATTCCCTTCAATCCCCTCAATCCCATCAATCCCATCAACCCCATCAATCCCTTCATTCCCATCATTCCCATCATTCCCATCATTCCCATCAAAATATAAGCGCATACGATATCTTTATCAGGAAATCATTTTGCGGATAAGCCTTATGCAATTCCTTTGAATAACCGCTAAAATTAAAAGTCCCGTCAGTTCCATCGGTGGTGCGCCCCTGCGACCAAACCAGGAAAAATGTTGAACCAGGTTTATATTCCCATCTGAAAACCAGATTCGAATGGTATTGAAGGAAATGGAAATCGGGATTATCGAAACTGAAATCGGTTCCATCTCCATCCGTAGCAACGTTATACACATTCGATTCGCTGTCGTATTGTAATTCGTTGGATGCAAATTCATAAAACCTGTCGGAATAAATCGGAGCAACCGAGTTGGTAATGGTCTTGAAATGAGTGTAATTACCCGAAAAGAAGAAAGGCTGCCCATAGTATTGTAACGACATATCAGGCGATAATCCAACATTAATCCGCGCCGAAAGCGAGAATTGCTCACTTTGGAGGCGGGCCATTATATATTTATCGGGCTTATTTCCTTCGATGGTGGTAACATATTGGAGATTATCCTGCGAAACGGAGTATGAAGGAGAAAGCGAGATAGATACTGTATTGACAGGTTTATACGTGAGTGATGCCTCGACAAGTGACATAGTTGAGTTGTCGTATTGGCTCCAGCGTTTCATAAGGAAAAGCTCTGACTGAAGTTTTTTTCTTTCGTCAGTGCTTACACCAATCCTGTAATTAAAAGTACCCGGTGATTTAAGCATAGAGCCACCTCTAAGGTCGCTCGAAGACAATGATTCGCCTTGCAGATTAAACCCTGTAAAAACTTGATAATAATTTTTAAATGTCAGGTTGCCATTCATTTGATATCCTTTAACTACATTCTGTCCGGCAAAATTCCAAACTGTGTAAAAATTACCACCAAATTGATACCGGTTGTAAAAATACTTTGGCTGCCATTCGTTATATCCCATCCAGAAAACCTGCTGAATATTATCAGCTTCCTGCATAAAGCCAAGGTCGTTAAAGTCAAGACCAGGCGAAGACCAGGTGATCCATGAAAGCATCCTGAGGTGTCCGCCGCCAAATTTCGCAAATTCCAGGGTTCCTCCATGACCACTCAGGCTGGTAAGCGAACTATCAACCTTGAGGTGAGTGGCATCCGGCCTTTGGAAGTTATGCGTCGAAATGGTCTGAAGTTCGGTTATTGACTCTTTTGAACCGTATATACTGCTAAAAATGCCTCTGAATGAGACTTGATAGTCCTTGTTTTTCCAGTAGTGTGTCATATTAACACCACCCGTATATGCCGAAGCCGGAAGGGTGATAAAATTATCGCTGTTAATTTCCCTGTTAGTGGAAGTTACTATTCCTCCAACTACAGTATTCCCTTTGTCGATATCCTGCTCAATCCTTGCAACCATATAATTAGTGAAGGGTTCAACGGGATACTCACTATGGGTGCCTTCCTTATAAATTTCGGCATTTTCGCGTTTGGTAAATGATTCGAGCAATCCTATTGATGTGCCTTTACGTGTTTTGCCTGAAAGCTTAAAAGCCCCGAGAATATGAGTATTATCTGGTGTTTTTGCATATTCTCCATCATTAAGGTCGGGCGAAAAATGTGGCGAACGCCCGATACGGCGCGAATAAAACATTCCGGTGCTTGAGCCATCACCATCACCCGATGTCATTCTGAAATTAAAGATATTCCGACCTTCGATAAAAAATGGCCTTTTCTCCGGAAAAAAGGATTCGAAAGCTGAAAGGTTAACCTGCGACGGGTCGGCTTCCACCTGGCCGAAATCAGGATTTACGGTCATATTCAATGTAAGATCGTTGGTGATAGCTATTTTCCCATCAAGCCCGGCTGAAAATGATGTCTTTTCCCCGGTTGAATAGGGATTACCTTCCTCTTTTTCGGATGTGGTTAGCTTTGCCAAAGCAAAGGGGAACAACTCCACGTCTTTTTTGGGTGAAATAGAACTTATTCCGACGAGCGTACCGAAATCACTTACAACTTTATTTGAACTTTTGTGCAATGGTTTCCAAAGCGAAAGTTCACTTTTTCGGAATACATAACGCGCTATCTCCAGACCCCATTGATAATTATTTTTCTTTGTAAACCTGAGCTGCGATAATGGAATACGCATTTCGGCATTCCAGCCTTCGGCATCGGAGCTGGTTTTCACATACCAGATGGGATCCCAGCTATCATCGTCATTATTGTCATTGGTAAAAATCAAATCCTTTTTTGAACCCGCAGCAGTAACATTGAAACCAAAACCGGTCAATTTATCTTCGTAACTGTCAACAATTATTCCTACCCAATCGCCATCATCATCATCACGTCGGGAAAGGCGTTTGTTTATTTTATCCGGTTCGGTGTCGTATGCTTTTATGGCAACATAAAGATTATTATCGTCGTAAAGTATGGCAAATGTTGTCCGTTGGCTTGGCAGCGAATCCTCATACGGTTCGTGCTGAACGAAATCGCCTCCCCAGGCAACTTGTTTCCAGCATTCCTCGTTAAATTTACCATCAATAGCCGGAGGTGCGGAAGTTAGTTTTCGAGTGGTGTAGGATTTATTCTGAGCGAATAGGGTAAAGGGTAAAAATATGATTATCAGAAATGTAAGTTTTCTCAGCATAAAGAGGTATCGGATTTGAGATTGTTATGCAGGTATGACGAAAAAGTGTCAGTTATGTTACAAATTTAGAGTGAATAAAAACATTTTATAACATCATGAATCGCAGTACACCCGCGTAATATACATACCTCCTCAAATATTCGCTGACTTGCAAGAAATGATCGGTCAAAATAATAACACTAAATACAGAATATATGTCAGAATATATCCGGTTGGATACACAAACGGGGAAACCGGTAAAAGACTATTTAAGTTTGTTCAGAAAACAACCAGGTACGAAATTTTCAGCATAAAATCGTTGCGAGGATGAATATCCCACATGTCTTTTATATACTGTCCAAATTCGTTTTCGCCGTTTGATTGTGTGTCAGTGCGTCCCTGCGACCACACCAGGTAAAGCGATGAGCCTGTTTTGTATTCCCATCGTAAAACCATATTCGACCGGTATTGCAGGTAATGGAAGTCGGGTTTGTAAAATCCGTAATCGTCG
>Ga0335397_10002082_pt1 | contig 27235 bp, 23 predicted proteins | sample MAT04_FD_205740 | JGI IMG/M metagenome (GOLD analysis project Ga0335397, IMG submission 205740) | Freshwater microbial communities from Lake Fryxell liftoff mats and glacier meltwater in Antarctica - MAT-04 (spades assembly) (version 2) ... | reverse complement strand
GCGCTTCCTCGTAATTGCCTGCCTGAAAATGCGCATCTGCCGATTGAATGACGGTATTGTATTTACTTTCAAGTTCGGCCTTCTCCCGCTCCTTCCGTTCTGTTTCAGCCAAACTTGCCAGCCGTTGTTTTTCATTGATTGCTTCCCTGGATTGCTCTGCTATTTTTAGTTTTATTTGCGCAATCTGTTCATCCGGCCATGGCTTTTTGATAATGCTTTTCGCTCTTGTATATTCCTCCTGCGCTTCCTCGTAATTGCCTGCCTGAAAATGCGCATCTGCCGATTGAATGACAGTATTATATTTATTTTCAAGTTCCTGTTTCTCAAGCTCCCTCTTTTCTGTTTCATCCTGATTACCTAGCCCCTGTTTTCCATTTAAAGATTCTTTTGATAACTCAGCTTCTTTTAATTCTATTTTTGTAATTTGTTCATTTGGCCATGGCCTGTTTAAAATACTAATTGCATAGGTATATACAACTTTTGCTTTTGCATAGTCTCCGCTCTCATATAATTGATCAGCTTCACGGATAATGGGATTGTACCTGTTTTCTAATTCCAATACCTCTCTTTCCTGCCTGGTTATTTCAGCCTGCTTTACCAGTTGTTGTTTTTCCAACACTTCATTTTTTGCCTGGTAGTTCAGTATTTTATCAATATCGGCTAACTGTTCCATGGGCCAGGATCTTTTAAAAATAAGCAATGCCTTATTGTACTCAATTTTTGCTTTGCTATAGTCACGCTGCCCGTATAATTTATTGGCCGTCTCTATAACCTCCAGGTATTTATCTTCCATGTCGCGGGTTTCCTTTTCACGTTGATCGACATTATTGACCGGTTTGACATTCACCGCAGCTACCGGATTACCTTGTTTAGTTACCGATGCCGGTTCAACAGTGACGGGCAATTCAGATGACTGGTTTTTATCCACTATTTTTTCACTCTCCCGGGAGGTAGAGGGTAAACCGGTTGTTGTTGTTTCATCCTGTATCGTCTTCCGGCTATTTAAAATTTTATTTATTTTTTCAATTTGGTTGATAACATACATATCTCCCTGTCGCATTTCAAGTGCCTTTAAATATGCTTCCTTTGATTCCGCATACTTTTTTGAATTTAAAAGAGCAATTCCATCACTTGTGAGTAAGACGTATTTTTTGTTTCTTTCTGCATCGGCAAGCGGATTATTCAACTTTGTGTTTATTTCTACCAGGCGTTGTACTGGCAATTTTTCGCCAGGCATCAATTCGCCGGCACGCTCAAAGTTCAGCTTCGCTAAATCATACCTTCGCAGTTTAAGGTTTTTCTCTCCCTCTTCAACAATCATATTGTATTTTACAAGTTCTTCATTATCTACAACTTCAGAAACATCATATTTCGAATCATTGTCAGCTTTAGAATCTGTTCTATTAATTTTATTTGTAGCCAGCTCATTCATTCGCATTTCCAATTTGGCTTTGGTTGAATAATCAAAAAAAAGTTCCTCTTCAACAAGGTTAATATTTTTTTTATATGCCAATACTAACTGATGAACATTGTTTCCCTCCTTTATTAACAATAATGCAGGTTTGGTATTTTCCGCTTTTGCGCTAATGATAAGGCCAGATGGAGGCATAGAAGCTAAAGTATAAGGAGCGTTACCGGGGACAGTGCGATAATTAATTAGTGCAGATGGAAATTGTATTGTTATGACTGCTTTTTTATTTACAAAAATAGTATCCTCTTCTATGGATTGCCCATAGGAATTATAACTGTTAGCGATGGCTACAAAAACAAAAAAACAAACTAACCGAAGTATACATTTCTTCATGACTGCAATATAGTAAAGTAAAATAATAATAAATACCTATACCTGTTACTTCCATAATCGGGAAAATGGCGCAAGGAACACCTGAGACAAATTTAAAAAATAAACATCATTTGCCCGCTTGAGGAAAGCCAGCAAAATTAGCCTTACACGAAACTGTATTAAAGATACTATAGCTTAATATTTCTTCTACCGTCAGGGTTTTTTATTTAGTTTATTCCATTTTTACTTGCAAAGCCTGCTGAATATTTATGTAAATACCTGAAACTATTTATACCTGCCGTTGCAGTTGAGTTAAAAAAGCTACCAATTTTTCATAATATCCCGGTAGCCCCTGCCAATGGGAATAGCTACACCATTTACCTCAACTATTTCGGCAGTGTATGATTCAATCCTGCTTATTGAAATGATAAAGGACCGGTGAACGCGTTTGAAACTATTTGCAGGTAAAAGTGCCTCCATTTCATGCGTACTCATTTTTGAAATGTAATCTTTTTTTGTGGTAACAATTCTAATGTATTCCCTTTGGCTTTCAATGTAAACAATCTCCGAAAATAAAATCTTCACCTTCTTTTTTTGCACGTTCAAAAACAGGTAGTCTTTGTACTCCCTGCTTTCGGGTGCTATTGGTGTAACTTTTTCTGCTGACTTTACTTTAGTCACTGCTATTAAAAAACGTTCAAAATCAAACGGCTTTAACAGGTAATCTGTTACGCTTAACTCAAACCCTTCCACGGCGTATTGATGATAGGCTGTGGTGATAATTACAGCAGGTGGATGTGTAAGTGTTTTTAAAAAAGCCATCCCTTTTAATTTGGGCAGATGAATGTCTAAAAAAATAAGGTCGGTTGTATAATTCCGCAGGAAATCTGTTGCCAGAATAGCATCTTTAAATATCCCCTGTAATTCAAGGAATGGCACCTGCGAAATATACTCAGATAAAACTTTTGCTGCCAGTGGTTCATCTTCTACTATAATGCATTTTATGCTAGACATGGCTGGCCAGGTTAATTTTTAAAGTAGTCGTAAATACAGATTCGTCTTGTTGAACAGACAGGTTGAAATTTGTATAAAGTAATTCAAGTTGACGCCTCAGGTTAGAAAGGCCGATGTTTTCTTTTACACTTCGCTCCTCAGGAAATACCTCGGTAGAATTTTTTACCAAAAATACTAACTGCCGCTGATTAACGGAAAGATGAATATCAACGAAGGGCTGGTTTCTTGTTTCAGAAACGCCGTGTTTGAAGGCATTCTCCACCAACGGAATCAGCAACAGCGGCGGGAGGGCCTGTTTCATATCTTCAACGTCGTAATTAAAATTGATACGCAACGATTCATCGTAACGCAATTTTTCAAGGGCAATATAGTCGCTGATAATTTTCAGTTCCTGTTCAATAGCTATGAAGGCTCCACCGGTTTCATACAACATGAAGCGCAATATTTTCGACAGGCGCAAAATAGATTCCGGTGCCAGGTCAGATTTATCTCTTGCCAAAGAATAAATATTGTTTAAGGTGTTGAATAAAAAGTGCGGATTGGTTTGTGATTTGAGATAGTTCAGTTCTGCCTGCTGCTTTTCAATGAGCAGCCGCTGTGTAGCCTGCTTTAATTTTACATAATGATAAACATGCCTGGTAATTCCAAAGAATAATAGGGATGCCATACTAAATCCCATGTGAAAACCAACCGCCTCGTCAATAGTTTTGAAAGTTGTTAAAGCTGTATAAATGTGTACCCCTATCCCAAGATTTCGCCACGCATACAAGCCGTAAGAAAAGAACATCAAATGAACAAATATCAGTAACAATGCCCAAAGAATTCTTTTCCAGCTTTGTTTTATAAATGGCAGTGTGTATTCGAATAAAATAAAATTGAGCATAGCTACGTAAATCGTGTTCCAGGCGTAGTTGGCTGATCTTACTAAAAATTGTTCCGGATAATTGATCAGCACGCTGAATAGCCACATCAATAAAAAGGCAAGCCCCGTCAATAGATAGAATTTAAGCCGCTTTGTATTGATCAATATCTTCATCCTGCTATTTAGTGATAAATTTCGGCAATTCTTCCTGTTTTCATTTTTCACTCTATGCAATTGACTTTATGGTATACCAATAACAGGGAAAGATCAACCACGTAAGTCAATGGTGCATGGTGATCCGATAGCTATTGGATCACCATTGCCCATCGACCCGGCCGCATACATTATTGCGTTGTTTGTGTACCATCATCCGCTGTTTATTGACACCTGCAATCCCCGCCTGCTTTAATTAGATATTCTTGTATCAGCATCGCTGGAATAGTATGCAAACATTTATTCAACCAGTTTTAAAAATAAAAACAAAACCAAATCTATCAACATGAAACAAATTATTCTTTCGATTGTGATTACGTTTACTGCATTAGTGGGATGGGCTCAAATGGAGACCGAGTGTAAGTCAACCCTTTATGAAGCAGCCAACTGGGGTACCTGGTTATTAGACAACCCACAACAAATAGTAATTGCTGCTCCTCCAGCTGCTGCGCAAACAAATGCTGAATTGCAAATTGTTAAACAGAGAGTGGGTAAGCTGGATAAAAAAAAGTTGGTGGAAATAAAATACTGGGATGCCGGGGCGCCCGCCTATCGCTGGAACCAGATTGCACCAAACCTGATTGACCAGAAGCCGGAACTGATGCTTCGCATTCCGACAGCATGGATGAACCTGGCTATATATGATGCCACCATTTTAGCCTGGAAACAAAAGGTAAAGTATAAAAGGAAGCGACCTGGTGTTTTTGATCCTGCATTTAACGCTGTCATCAATGCACCGCTCACTTATTCCTATCCATGTGAACATACCGTAACGGCTGCAGCGGCGGCAACTATGCTGGCCTATTTTTTTCCTGAAAAAGCAGATTCCATTTTGCAACTGGCGCATGCTGCGTCGCAATCACGTATTGATGCAGGTGTACAATTTCCCAGTGATGCAGATGCAGGTTGGAAATTAGGCGAACAGGTGGCAAAACAAATGATAGAGAAAGCAAAGCTGGATGGATCGGCAAATGTTTGGGATGGTAAAATGAATAAAGATCCAAAAAAATGGACCGGCAATTACCCGATGGGTATTACACTTGGTACATTTTCACCCATTGTATTGCGTTCTGCTGATCAGTTCAGGCCTGCCGCTCCGCCCGATTTTGAATCAGAGATGAAAGCCTTAAAAGAATTCAGGCAAACTTTTAAATCCCGTTCCCTGGCTTTTTACTGGGCAACGCATGGTGGATTTGACTATTGGTCGGATGTGGCCGCACTGAAAATGTTTGAATATAATATGATGGATGATGCTCCTGCAGTTGCACGTATTTACACCGTATTGCATACCGCTTATCATGATGCTGCCATTGCTATCTTTGATGCCAAATACAGGTATTGGGGAATAAGGCCATCGCAATACGACAGCACTTATCAGCCGCTGATTGCAACGCCACCTTTCCCGGGTTATCCATCGGGCCATGCATTAGGTGCCGGAGCAACCAGTACCGTAATGGAATATTATTTTCCTGCGGATGCAACATATTTCCGGCAAATGGCCCAGGATTGCGCAGACTCAAGGTTTTATGCAGGCATTCATTTTAAAACTGACAATGAAACAGGACTGCAAATGGGTAAGGCTGTAGGGAAATATGTCGTTGAAACCTTTATGAAGAAATAAGCGCTGTCGTCCGGTCAAAGTGTGCTGGGGTGCATTTGATCCAGGGAAAAAAATATGATCTATCAAATCATTTTCTACCCTGCATAATTAAATAAAGATTGTACAGGGAAAGAAAGAATCCCATGGAAGAAATAACCAATGTTAACCAAAAACCTGTCAACCGGTAATGGGTTAGTTTAAGCCTTGCTTCCAGCAATTGGTCCTTTTCCTTCTGATGTGGTTTTGCGACAGGATCAACCTTCTCCTTTGTATGATCTTTGATATGATGCCCTGCTGCTAAAAAGGACTCATACCCCCCTTTTATTATCCAGAATTTACCAAAGTTGGTAATATTTAAACCGGTATGCAATGCATCGGAGTACACGGCAAGCTTATCCCTAACCAATTGGTCGCACCATGATTTTGTGTTGGCAAACTCATCATTTTGAGTCGTAAAACAGGCTGTAGCATAGTCATAAACATTTAGTTCTTCTTTGTCATACAAAGCACATAACAGTTGTTGTAAAAATTCTTCCTTAAGCATAAAAACGATCTTCTGGGTTTACAATTGGATTGAAATAAATTTCAGTTTTTTCTTGCGTGTTCAATAAAAATATCCATGACTTCTTTTTCCTTTTCTATTTGTTTAAAAAAACTGTTCAGGTAATTGCTCATATCCTTTCTGTTATCCGGCGTAAGAAGTTCGAAGTTCATCACCAGTGAATCAATACGCTGACGTTGGCATCTAAAAACTTGCAGCGCCGATTGAACCTCTTTCATCGACCTTGGAAATCCCCTGTACACCCTTTGCCTAACAGAAATGATCGATAGTTCGGGTGGAGGAACGGCGTATGATGCATTTACCAGGCCGCAATAGTCAAAATCATAGGGCACAATGATGGGTACAGAAAAAGTATCTGAAATATTGTGCATCAATTTCAAATTTTTATACACGGGAACTGCCCAGTCTATGTTTCCGACCATGTATTGAAATAAAGCCAACAGCGTAGTTTGCTCCCTGGCCGTTGACTGGGTATGAAATACTTTCGATTCAATCTCCACGCAGTTATTTCGCTTTGCCATCTCATCCACATCTTCAATAAAGAATGAATAGCGTGATTGAGATTTTAATTTGTCATTGATATCCTGATACCTCATTTTTACCAGCCGTACACCAAAACTCTTTTCTGTTAGCAGGTTATAAATTTTATATACCAGGTATTCCTTTAATAATAACTGTTCATCATACTTATTACTTCCGCATGGCCAAACCAATTTAAGGCGTCCCAGGGAATTGAGAACCCCTTTTTTGGGAGATTTAAAACTTACCATAATGGGAGGCATATAGCATTCCCCTCTTCTGAATTCTCCTCTTGCCCTGATTGCAATATCTTGAGTTACTTTTAAACTATCGGTAAAAAGGCAGGTGATTGTAGCGGGCAGAAAATTAGTTTTATAATCCTTTCTCAATTTTTCATTGATCAATTTCCTGAAATCCGCAACCAGGGTCATTTCCAAAATAGGTTCATCGGTAAAAAACTTCTTTTTATCAACAAAAAATGATTGTGCTGAGGCTACACTGTTGCCCAAAAATAATAGAATAGTAAATACCCGGATAATGATATTCCGATACAAGGTTTTGTTTGACCGGCCTGTTTGCAAAAACGATTGATCGTTGTGAAGATCGTGTAGCGATATTGGCCGATGTATTGAATTGAAACCGAAATTTCCTTTATATGCTGCTGAATGATTCATGGTATTTATAGGGGTATATTTTTCATCTGTTTTATTTCATTTATTATCTTACCGATGCAGTCTGCCTGGCATCTGAACCTTCAGCATCGTGCCGTGTAGTGATGCGGAGAATTGCTCTTCACATCGATTGCAATAACCCCAGCTATTAATTTGGAGTGGTCTACGGATTTTTGTGTGGACTGCGCAGAACGACTTAGGAACGACATGCAAGGCAGCAATACTTTTGAAGCAATTTTCATGAAAGAGTATTTAGGGAAATACATATCCCCTCATTACAATCAACAATAAAAGTAAAAATATATCCCCTCAAAATAACTGACTTCAGTCAACCGATAAAGAGATTTATATCATCTAAAGCGTTCATCAGCCGCTGTTAACCAGTTTCCGTAGAAAACATAGTCGACAAGAAATGGTAATTGTTTAAAATGGAAATAAACTACAGGCATATTCTGTTAGCAATTGCATGCACAATTCTTCAATCCAAACCGATCAGTAAAATATCTTAAACGGGATATATTGTTGACTTTCCAAAAACCATGATTGCGAACATGCATTGTTTTGATGCCAGTCATTCTTTTGGTTGTTTTTCTGCAACTATCTTTATACAACTTCATTTCACAGTAATGTTTGATATGTTACAATACGGGTGTATTCTAAATTGACGTCTTGAAATACGCTTGTGGGCGGTGGGTATACCAAGCCGGGTGAAGAAAAGGTAATTGTGGGCGTAATAAAAAATGCTGAACCACATTACCGGTTCAGCATTTTTATATTAGTTAATTTATTTTAATTACTCATCACCAGTTGGATCTTCCGGCAACCCGGTTGCTGGTTCGGCGCCTGTATCATCGTTTCCTTCAGTAGCAATATCAGTGTCAGTCGCTCCGTTCTCCGGATTTACTACCGCATCATCTACAATAGTTTCACTAGCTGTTTCATCCAATATAACATCTTCCGGTTCTTCATCCAATTTTGTAATGGCAGCTATTTTATCTCCATCATCCACCCTTATCAATTTCACTCCCTGTGTAGCCCTCCCCTGTTCACTTACACTGGCCACGCTCATTCTAATGGTTACACCACTTACGCAAGTGATCATCAGGTCCTCTTTCTCGGTAACATCCAGTAAACCCACCAATGATCCGGTTTTATCCGTTACATTGATTGTTTTAACGCCTTTACCACCACGATTGGTAATACGGTAGTTGGCTTCGCCGGTTTCCGGATCGTCGAGGAAGGTACGTTTACCAAATCCTTTTTCACTCACCACCAAAATAGTCCGTGATTTATCCTCCCTGTTTATACAAACCATTCCTACCACTTCATCCTTTTCATCATCTACTTCAATTCCAAATACTCCAATTCCACCACGGCCTGTTGATCGCACTTTTTCTTCAGGGAAACGGATGGCACGGCCACTTTTAACTGCCAGCATGATCTCCGAATTTCCGTCGGTCATTTTTGCCTCCAGTAACTGGTCGCCTTCCTGTATATTAATGGCATTGATACCATTTTGCCTTGGACGGCTGAAATCTTCAAGATCCGTTTTTTTGATGATCCCCTTCTTGGTACACAAAACGATATAATGATTCTTTACATATTCCTCATCATTAAAATTCTTCACATCAATGATTGCCCTTACCTTATCATCCTGCGGTATCTGAATCATATTTTGTAAAGCACGGCCCTTACTGGTTTTATCTCCTTCGGGAATTTCGTACACTTTTAGCCAGAAGCACCTTCCCTTTTCGGTAAAAAACATTAAGGTATGATGCGTAGACGCCACAAAAAGATGTTCAATATAATCTTCCTGGCGGGTGCTGCTACCCTTTGATCCACGGCCTCCCCTGCGTTGTTGGCGGTATTCTGCCGATGAAGTACGCTTGATATACCCGAGGTGCGATATGGTCACCACCACATCCTCTTCTTCAATCAGGTCCAGCATATTGATTTCATCACCAACATACACGATTTCTGTTTTGCGCTCATCGCCAAATTTGGCTTTTACTTCCGCTAATTCAGTTTTGATAATATCATAGCGCATTCCCTCATTCGATAAAATCAATTTCAGGTGTTCGATCAGCTTCATAATTTCCGCATGTTCTTCCCGGATCTTATCAATCTCCATACCGGTCAAACGTTGTAAACGCAATTCCAGCACAGCTTTGGCCTGTATCTCGGTCATCCCGAAACTGGTGATCAATCCGTCTTGTGCAATATGCGGGGTAGATGATTCACGAATCAGTTTAATAACTGCATCCAGGTTATCCAGGGCGATGATATAGCCTTCCAGTATATGCGCCCTTTCCTGTGCCTTGCGTAATTCAAACTGCGTTCTGCGAACTACTACCTCGTGCCTGAACAGGATAAACTCGCTGATGAGATCCTTTAAATTCAAAATTCTGGGCCTGCCTCTCACCAATGCTACATTATTGATACCATAAGAAGTTTGTAATTCTGTTTGCTTATACAACTGGTTAATTACAACCTGTGCCACGGCGTCCTTCTTCAGGTCAACTACTACCCTTGTTCCTTCTTTATTGTTACTTTCATTATTTACATCGGAGATACCTTCAATGTGTTTTTCATTGATCAGCTCACCAATTTTTGCAGTCAGTGCATCCCGGTTTACCTGGTATGGCACTTCGTAAATAATTACTTTTTCCCTTCCGTTTTTGGTGGTTTCAATATTTACCTTTCCACGCAATACTACTCTTCCCCTACCGGTATGAAAACCAGCTTTAATACCTTCAAAACCGTAAATAATTCCCCCTGTAGGAAAGTCGGGCCCTTTTACATGCTTAATCAAATCGTCTATTGAAATTTCCCTGTCATCAATGTAGGCAACACAGGCATCAATCACCTCGCTAAGGTTATGGGGCATCATATTGGTGGCCATTCCAACTGCAATACCGCTTGATCCGTTTAACAATAACTGGGGTATGCGGGTAGGCAATACAGTAGGCTCCTGCAATGAATCATCAAAGTTGAGCTGATAATCTACGGTTTCCTTTTCAATATCCTCCAGCATGGCTTCTGCAAATTTTTCCATACGAACCTCTGTGTAACGCATAGCTGCCGGTGGGTCTCCATCCTGGCTACCAAAGTTACCCTGCCCATCAATCATGGTATATCGCATAGACCATTCCTGCGCCATACGTACCATGGTATCGTAAATGGAGGCATCACCATGGGGATGGAATTTACCCATTACTTCTCCCACAATACGGGCACTTTTTTTATAGGCCTTATTGCTGTAATTACTCAGCTCGTTCATGCCAAATAATACACGCCGGTGTACTGGTTTTAAGCCATCCCGAACATCCGGTAAGGCACGACCAACGATCACACTCATCGAATAATCGATATAGGATGTTTTCATTTGCTCCTCAATATTAACCGGAATAATTCTACCCCTGTTACTTGCGGCTCCACCATCATTTGGCGGTAGCATTTCACCATTTAAATCTTCGTTATTTTCCATATAAATTTATAGTGTGCAAAAGTACCGATTTAAACCCACTTATCCTTGTATAAAACAATGCTTTATGACGTTTTTTTTACACATTTAATTCAGATTTATAGGGAAGGTTTACCGGCAGGATTTTCAACCTGCAGAATTTGCAAAATGCGCATTGCTTTAGGGTATTGCCCTTTATGTTTAAATGCCTGGGTAACCATATTGCCTGCCGTTGAAAATAAACATAAAAATGCCAAAGGAAACTTGCGTACAACTTTGAAAAATGTCCATTGTTTTGGAACTAAGCAATAACTTGCCGGATTAAAGGATAATTATCGTGAAAAAAATATTGCTTTTTGGTGCCGGAAAATCTGCCACCGTGTTAATTGATTATTTGATTGCTGAGGCCCCTGCCAATAACTGGATCATCATCATTGCGGATGCAAACCGGGAACAGATTTTACTCAAGACAAATAATTCAGCTTTGGTGGAAGCTATTCAAACAGATATTACCAATGATGCCCAGCGATCAAAATTAATAGAGCGGGCGTCAATCGTAATTTCGATGATGCCTCCCGCCCTGCATTTTTTGATTGCCAAAGATTGCGTGGAATATGGCAAAAATTTATTAACCGCTTCTTACCTGGATGGCTCGATAAAAAGCCTGGAGACTGAAATTCAAAACAAAAAATTATTGTTTATCTGTGAGATGGGACTGGATCCGGGAATTGACCACATGAGCGCCATGAAGATAATTGATGACATAAAAGCAAAAGGCGGTGTAATTACGTCTTTTAAGAGTCATTGTGGTGGTTTGGTAGCACCCGAAAGTGACGACAATCCCTGGCATTATAAAATAAGCTGGAACCCCCGCAATGTGGTAATGGCGGGTAAAGCAGGTGCCGAATATAAACTGAACGACCAGGTGCAACACAAAAATTATAAGGAATTATTTACTGATTGCGCCGAAGTGAATGTTGCTGGAATTGGTAACCTTGCCATCTATCCCAACAGGGATTCATTGAGCTACCTCCCGGTTTATCATCTCGGAAATATTGCCACATTTATACGAACCACTCTACGGTACCCGTCATTTTGCCCTGGATGGAATGCGATCGTTCAGGCTGATCTTGCAAATGATACAACGCCTGTAAACACACAGGAACTAACCTTTGCAAAATGGTCAGCTCCGATTGTTCCGTTTATAAATGACAGCAATATGAACCTGCTGAACTTTCTTGGTTTATTTAAGGAAGACCTGGTGCCATCAACTGCCAAAACATCAGCCGATGTTCTGCAATATTTGTTGGAAACCAGGCTATCCATGAAACCGACAGATAAAGACATGATTGTAATGCTGCACGAAATTGAATATGTACATTGCGGAATAACTTCCAAAATAGAAAGCAGTTTAATAGTAAAAGGTAAGGACCACCTGCGAACCGCTATGGCAAAAACGGTTGGATTGCCATTAGGCATCGCTGCTAAATTAATTTTAAACGATACCATCCGGCTTACAGGAATTCACATTCCAACAATCAAAGCTATTTATGATCCTGTTTTAACCGAATTGGAAAAGGCAGGCATCTGCTTTACCGAACGATCGGTATAAAATATTTAATGGTTGCTAAAATCACATTAAGCTTTGATGAAACGGGTGTAACTAAAGCCAGGCAATACGCTGTTGATAATAATATCAGCCATTCACGCCTTTTCGAATTTTTAAAAACAAAGTTACCAGCAAAAGCTACCAGTCTTTAGAAGATTTTCCTATTGCGGATTGGGTAAGCATGGTTGGTGAAGGTGCAGCCGTTTATCAAACGAAGCCCAGCAAAAATAAAGCGCTGAAAAACGAATACTTTAAAACTAAAAAATGAGAATATTTTTAGATGCAAACATTTTAGTATCCGTGCTCAACAAAGAACAACCCCAGTTTGTTTGGCCTTTGATTTTTACTTTGCAGAAAAAAATCCGGTACCCAACTGGCAAAGCGAAAAATTGAAATGGTAGTAAATAAGTTATCCATCACAAGTATCGGTAAAAATGAAGTGCTTCAGTCTTAACAAAATAAAATGGTAAACGATTTTGAAGATGGCATTGAATATTATGCTGCTTTAAATGCCAAATGTGATGCGATTATTTTAGAAGACATTAATGATTTTTATTTTTCATCGCTGCCTGTCCTGAATTCCCGGTCGTTTATTGAAAAACATTTGATTCAGGCTTTTAATAATTCCGTTAACACTGCCACACCTTCGGTAGCCGCCTTCTCAATAAAGGTAATATTTGGAGATTTGTATATTTCAGGAATTTTCTTGTCTATGATAAATTTTGGAAGATACGGTGGAGCATATTGCAACAATGAAGCGGCCGGGTATACCTGTAAGGAAGTTCCTACCACCACAAAGTAATCACAATCGTACATAATATTGACTGCAATATCCATCATAGGAACTGCTTCGCCAAACCATACTATGTGCGGCCGAAGCTGCCCTCCGTCTTCGGCTAAATCGCCCATATTAATATCGCCCATTATCGGGTACAGTTTTTTTTCGCTTTGTACGCTTCGCATTAAAAATATCTGTCCATGCAGGTGTATAATTTTTGTTGATCCTGCCCTCTCATGAAGGTCATCAATATTTTGGGTAATGATGGTTACATCAAAATCCTTTTCCAGCGCAGCAAGGCCAAGATGGGCAGCATTGGGTTTTGCAGCGGCCACATCCTTCCTTCTATCGTTGTAAAAATCAAGCACCAGTTTGGGATTTTTTTGCCAGCCCTCTGGCGATGCTACTTCATACACATCATACCCATTCCATAGTCCATCGCTGTCACGAAAGGTTTTTAAACCGCTTTCGGCGCTGATGCCAGCACCGGTTAGTACTACAATATGTTTCTTTTCCATAGGTCAAACTTACGACTTCTGTGAATTGGTTTTTAAAAACTTCATTTGTTTATACGCAACCAATCCGCCGGCAGAGATTAGCAATAACGGCCAGATGGAGATCAACGCAATTAACAAATCCGCTAACCATTGTGCCCCCTGATTTAAATGCATGACTTACACGGGTACAAAAGGCGGGTCAATATCTGTGGGTTGATATCCAACGACAGGCTGGTAAAACGTAAGGTTGATTACCCTATCTACTTCATCACCGCTTCTCCCCTGCCATCTCCATCACCACCTTCCATTCTTCATTGGTAACCGGTTGCACCGATAACCTACCTAATCTTACCAATGCCATCTCACTTAAACGCTTATCCGCTTTTACCTGCGCCAGTGTAACAGCCTTCTTTAATTTCCGAACGGCTTTTAAATTAACCACTACCCATGCATCATCCTCCGTTGTTGGGTCTTGATAGGCTTCTTTAGTAACCGCTGCTATTCCAACAATTTCTACTCCTTCATTGCTATGATAAAACAAAACCTTGTCACCCTTCTTCATTGCACGCAGGTGAATTCTTGCTGAATAATTGCGAACGCCATCCCAAAATGTTTCCTTGTCTTTAACAAACTGATCCCAACTATATTTGAAGGGTTCTGATTTAACTAACCAATATGGCATGATATTTATTTTTAAAAAATGTAAAAAAAATTCCCCGTTTGCAAACTTATGAATGATGAATTACTCTTTATAAAAAAATATAAAGATTAAGGCACTTATTTACAATCCAATGTTGTCCTTCTGTCGTAGTTGTGCAGGAGTAGTTATTTACTTAACAGGTTTTAAAAAAAAATTTCACAACAAAATCAATTCGTTATGCCAACAAAAAATTCATCCGAAAGAGAACTAATTGCAGTGGCAGAAGGTAACATTAAAAATTTATCAAGGAGAAATTTTCTTGGATATATTGGAGGTGCTTCTGCATTGCTACTTACTGCTGCTGCCTGTAAAAAAGACGATGCTCCCAGCATGAACAGTGGAGTAGACCTGGGTAAAGGTGATCCCGGTATTTTAAATTATGCTTATGCGCTTGAGCAGATTGAAGCAGCGTTTTACACCAAAGTTTTTGAATCTCCTTATAGTGGTATTACTACCGCTGAAAGTGCGCTGTTAGGTGATATCCGGGATCATGAAATTGCTCATCGCGAATTCTTTAAAGCCGCATTGGCTGCCGCTGCCATCCCAAAACTGGATTTGGATTTCTCTACTATCAATTTCGGCAGCAGGGATAGCGTATTAGGTGCCGCCAAAGCATTTGAAGACCTGGGGGTATCTGCTTATAATGGTGCAGGCAAACTGATTGCCAGTCCTGATTATTTGTTGCTGGCAGGTAAGATCGTTTCTGTAGAAGCTAGGCATGCTGCCTACATCAGGGACTTAATCATGAACGGAACTTTCGCCAATGATCTTGATACAAATGCCCTGGATATAAGCCGCTCACCAAGTGAAGTATTTGCTATAGCAGGTACTTACGTTAAAACTAAATTAAACATCAGTAATTTACCAACCTCTTAAATTTATTTTATGAAAATAGAAAATATCATTAACGAAATTGAAAGCGTAGATCCGGAAGTATTTGAACGCCTGGATGGCAGAAGGAGCGCTATGAAACAGTTTGCCAAATTTTCCGGTAAGGTTGCTCTTGCATCTTTACCGCTCGCATTCGGTTCTATGTTAAACAAAGCGTACGGTAGTCCTTCCGGTACAACCGACGCGATAACTGATGTGCTCAACTTTGCATTGACCTTAGAGTATATTGAAGCTGAATTTTATAAAGCCGGTTATGCCGCAGGTATTGCAGGAACGTTGGCGATACCGGCAGGTGCACCAATCAATGCTATCAAAACAATCCGTGATCATGAGATTGCCCATGTTGCTTTTTTGAGATCCGCTATCACTTCATTAAACGGAACACCGGTGTCCTTTACCGCTGCCTCATTTGATTTTACAGCAAAAGGAATTTTCCCGACTGTATTTTCAGATTATGGTCTCTTTTTAGCTGTAGCGCAAACATTTGAAGACACCGGCGTGAGAGCTTATAAAGGACAGGCTGGAAATTTAATGAGTAACAATGAAGTATTGACTGCCGCACTTAATATTCATTCGGTAGAAGCAAGGCATGCATCACATATCCGCCAGATGCGCAAGGCAAACGGTTCACTTGTACCGGCTGGTGTGAATGTAAAACCATGGATCACTTTAAACCAAAGTGGCATCGGTAGTTCAGTAGTACAGGCAAGTTATAATGGAGAAGAAATTACAACGCAGGCTGGTGTTAATATTGTAAATATTGGCGGCTTTACTATCTCTGCAAGTGCAGCTTCAGAAGCATTTGACGAGGCACTTACTAAAGATCAGATTCTTGCGATTGTAACACCATTCTTAGCTTAATTAAATTGTATAGTATGGAATGACTGTATTACGGTACAGTCATTCTTTTACCATTCGCATACCCAATCATCGGTTATCAAATCAATATTTTATTATAGCAAAGCAGGTCTTCTAACTGACCACCTGGTTTGTACAAAAAAATTATTATGACGTTTTCATATTCTATCGCATCCATATTTTTAGCAATGCCTGGCGGCATGGAATGGATATTTATTCTGTTGGCAGTTGTCTTATTATTTGGTGGTAAAAAGATACCAGAGTTAATGAAAGGTATTGGCAAAGGTGTACGTGATTTCAAAGACGCCAAAGATTCTGTAAAGAGTGATATAGAAGAAGGGATGAAGGCAAAACCTGCAACTGAAAATATACAAGGTACTGCCAATCATGCATAAGGTAGTTTTATCAAAGTTTATTTAAAGCAATTTACGGAACAGTACAACCATTACTAATTGAATACGCACTCAATAATATAACATTGTGGCAAGCATAGCATCAGAAAGGAAATACTTTTTAAAACGTATTAGCGGAAAAGTGGAACCGAAGAAATTTGAAATGAATTTCTTTGATCATATCGAGGATTTCCGCTGGCACCTGGTGAGAAGCATCATAGCCTGGTTGGTTGCAGCGGTTCTTATCTTTGTGTATGTAGATTTTGTATATGACAATATAATTTTAGCTCCGGCGCGTGAAACATTTATTACCTACGGAGCACTTTGCCGTTTAAGCGAATGGCTACACCTTGGCAATTCATTGTGCATGCCTGCCGTAAAAATAGATTTTCAAATTACAACGGTAAACGGAACTTTTTCCTCTGCGTTGAACATCGCTATGATAGGCGGTATTGTAGTTGCATTTCCATACATATTCTGGGAGTTGTGGCGATTTGTTAAACCTGCATTGTCCGTAAAAGAAAGAAGGTATGGCAGAACAGGAATCTGGTGGATTTCCTTTTTCTTTTTTACAGGTGCCGTGTTTGGATATTATTTACTGGCGCCTTTTACCTTTAATTTTTTAGCAGGGTTTACACTGGGTAAAACAGGAATGATTCAATACCGGCCTTCTGTAAATGATTACATTGATAGTTTAACCAACCTCATACTCGGCTGTGGCATTGCATTCGAATTACCGGTGCTTTGTTTTGTACTCGCAAAAATGGGAATTGTAACTGGTACGTTACTTAAAAAATATTTCAAATTTGCCTTTGTAATAATTTTGATTGTATCTGCCATCATAACGCCTTCACCAGATTGGACGAGCCAGTTCCTGGTAGCAATTCCACTCCTGTTTTTATACTGGATTAGTATATTGCTGGCATCTGGTGTTGATAAACAAAGAGCAAAAGCTGATAATATACAAACTGAATCATAGCAATAAAGGATTTTAACCTGAATCTTATTTGCCGGAGTTTTTCCGGCCTTTTTGTGTAATAACCAAGGAGAAAAGAGTAAGCACTTTGTTTTACATTAAAAATAAATTAAATTATCATTGTAGAACCATTTAATCGTTTACTTCGTAATTCTATATTAACTGTTCAAAAAATTACCAAAATATTAAGCCCATTAGTCTAAACAATGAAATCGGTTTTATCATACATGTTACTGATTGTTTATACAACGCTGCTGGTAAAACCTGTTCTTCCTTTTTTTGTTGACGCTGCTCACCATATTTTTAATTACAAGCAACACATGACCGTCGTACATTTTGAAAACGGCCAATATCATGTACACAATGAATTGAAAGAAAATACAAAAAAGGACACACCTCATAAAGATGCTACCAATTCTAAAAAAGATATTTCCCAGGAAGAATATATTTTTCAAAATGAATTAAAAAATACTTCAGTCACCTACCGTATGCATGTACACTTTCTGATATCTTCGGCCACCCTGGCGAGCACCCATCTTACCAAAGATTACCCTCCACCAAAAGTATAAGTCGATTTATTTATTATTCGTTTGCACTAACTGTAAAATTAATTTTTTGCTGGATAGTCTCCACATTATAATGCTGTATCAATTTGGAAATCCTTTTCAAATAATATTGCAGAGCCGGTATGGCTGTATTTATAATGGTATGCACACTAAACGTTTAAATTAATCAACTTAAATTTTTTCAGATGAGATATCGGAATAAACGATTCGTTTTACTATTTCCCTTTTTGCTCTTTCATTTTTTTACTTTGCAGGGGCAACATATTATTAAGGGCAAGGTAGTTGATATTGAAAGCAGGCAACCGCTGGAAGGCGTTTCCATTACAGTTTCAGATAAATTGGCAAAAAATACTATCACAGACCGATATGGAAATTTTTCCATTCAATCTTCAACGGATACTACATCGCTCTGGATTTCATTGATAGGATACCAGGCTAAACCAATGGTTGTTGGCAAAAGAGAAAATATAAAAATTGAATTACGGGCTGCTACAATAGACCTAAAGGATATTGTTTTAAAAACAAGTCAATCAACAGAGTTTACAACGCTTGGTAAAATAGAACTCGACTTAAAGCCGGTGCGAAATACGCAGGAATTATTGCGGCTTGTCCCAGGTTTATTTATAGCCCAACATGCAGGAGGCGGTAAGGCAGAACAGATTTTTTTACGTGGATTTGACAGTGACCATGGAACGGATGTGCAGGTAAGTGTGGATGGAATGCCGGTAAATATGGTTAGTCATGCACATGGGCAGGGATATGCAGATGCGCATTTTATTATTCCTGAAACCATCAACACGGTTGATTTTGGAGCCGGCCCCTATTACACCCAACACGGCAATTTAAATACGGCAGGCTATGTTGCCTTCTCCAGTTTTAATAATATAGATAAAAGTACCATCCAGGCCGAAGGTGGTAACTTCAATACATTCCGAACGCTGGCAATACTCGATTTACTAAAAAAAAATAAGGATAAGCAAAGCGCTTATATTGCATCGGAGTATTATTATACCAACGGACCAACTATCAACAAACAACACTTTAACCGCTTCAATATTTTTGGAAAGTATAACCTGGCTATTTCTGACAATACACAATTAACGGCGTCGCTTTCTTCTTTCAAAAGTAAATGGGATGCTTCCGGACAGATACCTGAAAGAGCTGTTATTAGTGGCGAAATTGATCGTTTTGGTTCTATCGATCCATCTGAGGGCGGCAATACAGAACGCCACAATGCTAACCTGGTTATTGCTCATCATTTCAACAATGGCATCAACTGGGAGAACCAACTTTTTTACAGCCGGTATATTTTCAACCTATTTTCGAATTTTACATTTTTTGTAAATGATCCGGTAAACGGGGATGGAATTAACCAGGCAGAAAGCCGGAACATTATTGGTTACCTGTCTAAACTGGATAAAAAATATGAAGCAGGCAACTGGCGGTTGCATTCACTTGCCGGTGGAGGTTTACGCTACGACAATACAAAAGACAGTAAACTTACCCATGTTGTAAAACGTCGCTTTTTAGATAATATAAAATTGGGTGATATAAAAGAATTAAACCTCTACGCCTATGTACAACAGCAGGCCAGCATCGGAAAATTTATGCTGGATGGCGGTATTCGCTTTGATTATTTACATTTTGACTATTTCGATAAATTAAATATGCAACAAATGAATTCGCAGGGAAAATCCATTGTTAGTCCGAAGTTTAATATTCAATATACAATTAATTCCGCTGTACAATTATTTGTAAAGTCAGGAAAAGGATTTCATTCGAATGACACAAGAGTAGTTGTGGCTAACCAGGGAAAAGAAATTTTACCAGCCGCTTATGGCACGGATATCGGAGTGGCCTTAAAGCCAACAAAAAACTTTTTTTTATCGGTAGCCATCTGGAATCTTTACCTCAACCAGGAATTTGTATATGTAGGGGATGATGGCAATGTAGAGCCAAGTGGTAAAACAAAAAGACAGGGAGTTGATTTAATTGCCCGCTACCAGTTTAGTAAAACCCTGTTTGCCAATGTAAATATAAACTTAACAAAGCCGAGGGCCCGTGGAGAAATGAAGGGACAGGACTATATCCCTTTAGCTCCTACTGCCACCAGTATTGGAGGAATATTTTATAAAACCAAACGGGGTTTTAATGGCGGTGTTACCTACCGGTTTATTACCGACCGGCCTGCCAATGAAGACAATTCAATTATAGCAAAGGGATATACTTTATTGGATGGGTCCATCAATTATACTCAGTCAAAGTATGAAATTGGATTGGCTTTTGAAAACATCCTGAATGTTAAATGGAATGAGGCACAGTTTGCAACTGAGTCAAGGCTAATGAATGAACCTGCACCTGTTTCAGAATTAAACTTCACACCGGGAACTCCATTTTTTGCAAGGCTAAAATTGGCAATATTTTTCTAGCGGCATGTCACATAAGAAATGACGTATGAGTTGTGAATCTTCTTGGTGCGTCACCCCCAAAGGGTGACTCACCAAGAAGATTTATCTATGGCAAATCGATGTTGACATAACACCATCGTTATTAATCATTCCCTTATACCTTTTGGTCCTATAACTGTGCATTCAAACTGGATGATGACAGGCTTAAAATATACCTCATTCCCACCCGCTGGCCAATACATCCGCAATATGCATCGTTTTCAAAGAAAGCTTTTTGCCCTTGATATAACCGTCAATATGCATCAGGCAACTTAAATCAGTTGAAATAATATACTCAGCCTTTGTAGCCAGTGCATTGTTTATTTTCTGATCAACCATTCCAATTGATATGGCATCAAACTTTACAGCGAATGTTCCTCCAAAGCCACAGCATGTTTCCACATCGTTCATCTCCACCATTTCCAGGCCTTTTACATTGCTCAATAATTTACGGGGTGCTTCCTTTATTTTGCATTCTCTCAGGGCAGCACAACTATCATGGTAGGTAGCCCGGGCGTTTAATTCAGCGCCATAATTATCTATCTTTAATACCTCCGTTAAAAATTCGGTGAACTCGTACATGCGTTTTCCCAACTCTTTTACCTGGTTGGAGGCGGTTGAATTTTCAAATAATTGGGGGTAATAATTTCTTACAAATCCAACACAGCTTGCACTTGGGGCAACAATATAGTCGGCATTATTAAAATCAGCTATAAATTTATTGCAAACTACTTTGGCTTCTTCCCAAAACCCTGCATTAAAGGCAGGTTGGCCACAACAGGTTTGGTTGGTATTATAATGCACTTCGCAACATGCTTTCTCCAACACTTTTACCATATTAAACGCAGTTTGCGGATAAAGCTGGTCTACAAAACAAGGTATAAACAGTTGAACTTTCATGCTTACTTATCTGCTGCCGTTATTAAATCACGGTTAATGATTGAAGTATTATTTATAGCCGGGAAGCTTAATCCAAATTCAATTTTTACTAAGCAGCAGGAACCGGATGAGGAGCAACATTAGTTGTATTAAATGAATGCCTGAGGGAAATCATTTTTAATGCGGCGATGGCGGATTCCTCACCTTTATGTCCATGACGTCCGCCAGATCTTTCTACAATTTGTTGGTGATTGTCTACCGTTAACACTCCAAATATAGTAGGCACAGGTAACATTAGATTAAGCTGAACAACCCCCTCTGTAACCGCTTTGCACACATAATCAAAATGAGGCGTATCGCCTCTTATAATACAGGCTAATGCAATAAACGCATGCGGCCTGTCATCTTTATACTTAAATGCATCCCAAAACGTTTTTATACAAAAAGCAATCTCAAAAGCGCCCGGAACAGTTATCACTTTATAGTGTATCCCGTTTTCTTCCAGCACCTTTTTGCATCCCTCTTCTAACTTATCAATAGATTCGGCATTCCATTCTGTACGTACAATAACAACACAGGCACCCTTTGGTAGTTGGATGCCTGTTGTATTATATAAATTTGATGAACTGGTAGACATAATTACAGTTTAATATTTTTTTTTAAAACAACTTGTAAGAATGATTGCTCCCGGCAATTGCCAGTTGATTGATTACTATTTGAAAATTCCCAACCTTGCCAGGCTTTTTTCTATATCTGAGGTATGTGCATTTTTAGGAAACTCTTCTTTTGTTCTTTGGTATAGTTCAATTGCTTCTTTTGTATTGCCGGTAGCTTCTGCAAATAATGCGGCTTTATATAATGCCTCGGATGTCATAAACTCATCCTTTGTATTTACGGTAGCTGCTTTTTTATAATAATCCAACGCTTCGTCATTCTTTTTTAATTCAGCATTCGCATCGCCCAACATGCTGTAAGCCGCTGTTTGCACCTGCGTAGCGCTGGTAGAAAAATCTTTTAAATATTTGATCGCTTTAGTAAAATCCTTGCTATGTAAATAACAGGCGCCGGCAATAAAATTCGCCCTGTTACCAGCAGGAGTTCCACTATAGGTAGAAGCTATTTTTACAATCCCGGTGGGTATTCCGCTGCCACCATTTAAAACCAGGTTTATTGAATCTTTGTTAAAACCGCTTTGGGTCATTTTGTCAAACAATTGCTCCGCAGGAAAAATTACATCTGCAGACTTTTCAATCTTGGGTGCGAGGATGATGTTTTTATAAGCGATCCATCCACCAATAATTAATATCAATGCACCTCCTACATAAATGATGGGTTTGCTGAATTTTGCCCAAAATCCCTTGGCCCGGTCTACTATTTCATTACTTTCAATAACCGGTGCTATTACTTGCTTCTCTGCCATCTTTGTTTTTTTTGCCTATACTTTTTCCGAAAACATTTTGTCCGTAATCTTTGCCTTCTATTCTAATAGTGGGTAAAGAGGATAAAAATTTATTGAAATCAGCAAGGCATCGTTATAAATTAAATTTTAGTTTTTTACGGTTTCAATTAATCCATTATAAAAGGATAGTCCTCCTGCTTGTACACATCTTTTAATAATTCATTATCATCCGGCCATGGGCTCTCTTCAGCAAATTGTACACTTTCATCAACCTGTGCCTTTACCCTTTTATTCATTACTTCAATTTCTTCATCTGTTACTTTGTATTCATCTTTCAATACTCTTAACACATGGTCGATCGGATCTTTCTCTTTATATTCTTCCACCTCATCTTTGGTACGGTACTTTTGAGGATCACTCATACTATGCCCTTTATAACGGTAGGTTTTTACTTCCAATAAAGTAGGCCCGCCTTTTTCACGTGCCCTGTTTACGGCACGTAATACCGCATTGTGTACATCTTCCGGACTCATGCCATCCACACTATCACCCGGCATATCATAAGCATCTGCCAATTTATACAAATCCAATACATTACTGGTACGGGCAACCGAAGTACCCATTGCGTAATTATTATTTTCGCAAATAAATACTACTGGTAATTTCCAAAGCATGGCCATATTGAAAGTTTCATGCAACATTCCCTGCCTTGCTGCACCATCTCCAAAAAAACAAAGGGCAACATTATTTGTACCCTTGTATTTTTCAGCAAATGCCAATCCTGCCCCGGTTCCTATTTGAGCACCTACAATCCCATGTCCTCCAAAAAAACCAACATCTACACCAAAAATGTGCATACTTCCACCCTTTCCTTTACTACAGCCGGTAGCTTTTCCGTATAACTCAGCCAGGGTAGATTTAGGGGTAACACCCTTGGCAATTGCCAGGGCATGACAGCGATAGGCGGTAATAAATTTATCATCCGGTGTGGTAGCAGTCATACAGCCTGCAGCAACCGCTTCCTGTCCGATATATAAATGACAGAAGCCACGAATTTTTTGCATCCCATACAACTGGCCGGTTTTTTCTTCAAAACGGCGCAATAAAAGCATTAATTCGTACCAGTACAGGTAGGTTTCTTTTGAAAACTTTGTAGCCAATGTATATAATTTAGGCGGCAAAGATAAGGGAGAAATCCGTAAATTAAAATATGGTAAAAAGAAGGGGGACATTTCAAATTGTAGCTCCCGTTTTCGGTCGTCGGGGACACCGACCGAGGCTGGGCTGCGGTTGGAATCCTCACCAACCACTTGGCGTTGCGACAATTTAAAATGCACCCAAAAGAAGGGTTTCGGTATCCTTAATTTAAGGTTATTTTGAACCCCTAAATTATGATAAGCCACCGGATCTTACCTATTGACTGATAGTGGTTAACATACGATTCTTATATTAATAGAGTACTTCTGAAAACAGCTTGATAAGATCATCAGAACACCTGTTTCCTACCCCCCTCTTTTAGTTACCCGATACAGCCAGCGGCTTTTGTATTATCTTGCAGGCCGATGCACGGGCTTACAAAAATAATCATCACACAATTTAAGAATTACCACTTTTCCACTTTCTCTTTCACAGAGCGGGTGATTGGTACATGTGGTTTAAATGGCAGGGGTAAAACCAACCTGCTGGATGCTATTTACTATCTCTGTTTTACAAAAAGCTATTTTTCAAAAACCGACACACTAAATACGCAATTTGAAAAAGATGGTTTTAGACTGGAAGGAACTTTGTCTCCAAACTCAGACCAGGTAGTTTGCATTTTCAGGGGGGCAGGTAAAAAAGAATTTTTATTGAACGGGGTGCCGTATACAAAATACTCAGAGCATATTGGAAAGTATCCCTGCGTAATGATTGCACCGGACGATATTGAACTGATAACCGGTGGTAGTGAAGAAAGAAGGCGTTTTATTGACACCCTGCTTAGCCAGGTAGACCCTGAATACCTGCAACAATTAATTACTTATACCAAAGTGTTGCAACAACGCAACAGTTTGTTGAAAAGATTTGCCGAGCAGGGAAAAACGGATTGGACATTATTGGAAGTGCTGGATGATCAACTTATACAACCCGCTACCTACATTCATGCTGTTCGTAAAAATTTCACCAGTCAAATGATTCCGTTAGTACAGCAATTTTATAAACGGATTGCCGCGAATGATGAACTGGTAACACTGCAATATGAAAGCCAGTTAAATACTACGGCGTTTGAAACCATCCTGAACCAATATCGGGAGAAAGACTTTATTTTACAGCGTACCAACGGAGGCATTCACAAAGATGATTTGGGAATCCAGTTAAATGGACAGGTATTTAAAACCGTTGCATCACAGGGCCAGCGAAAAAGTTTATTATTTGCCTTGAAACTGGCTGAGTTTGAATTATTAAAATTGAACAAGGGCTTCGCTCCCATCCTTTTACTGGATGATGTATTTGAAAAATTAGATAATCAGCGAATGCAGCATTTATTGCATTGGGTGTGTAATGAAAATGACGGGCAGGTATTTATCACAGATACCCACAAAAACAGGCTGGAAGAAGCTTTTGTAAATTTAAAAACACCTTACCAGGTAATAGAACTTTGATAAAAACTCGTTGTAAACCGGAGGTGTTTATTTTGCAAAAAAAGGATAAAATAAGCTCATCAAAATATAGTATCCCCCATTCAAATAACAATATCTTTGCCTCATGGCAGAACTATCAATGCAGGATGCACTTAAACAATTTTTAAAGCAAAGCCGCTTAAAAGGTAATATACAAGCCCTGCAGATTGAAGATATATGGGAACAGATAATGGGAAAAACGATTGCCAAATACACTGATAAAATCCAGATCATCAACCAAACATTATTTATTAGTTCTACCGTAGCCCAGTTGAAGAATGAATTGCTATATCAAAAAGAAAAGATCATTGAAAGAGTAAATGAATCACTGGGTGAAAAGGTGATAAATGAGGTGGTGATAAAGTAGAACTCAGCCGCCTCCGTCCTCGCCGCGGCGGGGAGTTCTTCCAACTGCATGATTTATCAGCTTCAGTTTTATAGAGGTTTATTTTTTTACCGAACTTTTGAAAGATAATTAAGCTGCAACGGCAGCTTGTCCGCCGAGGCGGATCGCACTCTTCTACAGTATATCTCTATTGACCTTGCTTCCGTATTATGCTAATTCTTTTAAATTGATTTTTATCCTGCAAATCAAACCCGATAAATATTGAGCCATGATAGTATAAGTAAGCAAAAGAAATTAGTAGTTGAAACAAATCAGACATCAAAAAATCAGCCATCAGATATCAGCCATCAGCCATCAACTTCTTACCCTCGGATCCACCACTCCGTACAATACATCTGCCAGCATATTAATCAGGATAAAAATACAGGCGCTGATCAATACGGCTCCCATTACTACCGGGTAATCCAATTTCTCCAATGCATCTACCGTAATTTTTCCGATGCCTCTCCAGCCAAAAATGTATTCAACAAAAAAAGCACCAGCCAGCAATTCTGCAAACCAGCCGGTAATAGCGGTTACCACCGGGTTTAGGGCATTGCGTAGTGCATGCCTGAATATGACGGTTCTTTTACTAAGCCCTTTTGCATAAGCCGTCCTGATATAATCCTGGTTCATCACATCCAGCATGGAGCTGCGGGTAAGTTGGGTAATAATAGCCAGCGGACGAATACCCAAAGTAAAGGCAGGCAGTATTAAATTTTTTAGCGTAAGGTATTTCTCACCGGTTACTTCATCAATATCAAACCAACTGCCGGTTAAATTTAAACCGGTATAGGGATGCAGTACCACGCCAAATACGAAAGCAATAATGATGGCCATAAAAAAAGAAGGAGCGGAAATACCCGCAATACTAGAAAAAACAGCCGTTGTATCTATCCAGCTTCCTTTATTTACAGCAGCAATTACACCCAATAAAATGCCGAAAAAAGTGGCGAACAACATGGCAGCGAAAGCTAACAGTAAGGTGCCAGGCAGGGCTTCCATCAAAACGGCTCCCACATTTTTTTTAGTTTGATAGCTTTTGCGGAGATAAGGTATTTTTAATCCTACTTTGGTATCCTTGCCAATAAATAATCCCTGCAACTCCTTCTTTACAATATCCTCTTTGCTATGTATGCAAAGGGGTGATACATCATTCAGGTAAAGGATGAATTGCTTCCATTTTGGTTGATCAAGGTATAAATCCCTGCGAATATTTTCCAGGGTTTTTTGATCGCCGGTTTGCCCAACAATCAATCTTGCAGGATCACCAAATCCCTGGAACATTATAAACACCAGCACTACTACGCCAAGTAGCACCAGGAATGAATAAAATGATTTTTTTAGAAGCTGTTTCAAATTCGTGAATCGTGAGTAGTGAATCGTGAGTAGTGAATCGTGAGTAGTGATCCGATAGCTATCGGATGGTCAATGGTGAATAGTAACTATGTTATCAGTGATGCTTCATGAACCTTGAATGGGTATGCATTCAACATTCTTCACCATTGCCCATT
>Ga0335397_10002080_pt1 | contig 27238 bp, 26 predicted proteins | sample MAT04_FD_205740 | JGI IMG/M metagenome (GOLD analysis project Ga0335397, IMG submission 205740) | Freshwater microbial communities from Lake Fryxell liftoff mats and glacier meltwater in Antarctica - MAT-04 (spades assembly) (version 2) ... | reverse complement strand
ATAGCCTCTGCAATCCTTGCGAGAGAGATACTATTTCCATGCCTATTTGCTACGCTCAAGCGACAATTGCGTCGGTAAGAGATATGAGGAAATGTATGATGAATTTGGATACTTCTAAACTAGTTGCGGATTTCGAAAGCAATTCTATGTGCTTGCTCTATAGGAAGCCGATGCTGACCGTCTAACTCAATGCGGTCGAAGTGCGAGAGATTACCAATCACCTCCAATGCTGCTGGTGTAAGGAATGGATCATCCTCGCTGTAAATGAATTTGGTTTTGGTTGTAATACTTCGTAAATCTTCATGTGTTGAGTGGTTGAATACCGTATTGACGAGGCTTCGTTTGAAAGATTGCCAGTTATGTTTGTAATAATCAGCCACAACATTATCTGGTAGTTCCGATCCTGCACTCTGGACAGATTGGGTAATAAAAGTCTTCAAAACATTATTACGCATACCGTATAGTACGATTCCAGCAGGGCTGACATATACACGCTGCAATGGCCGGAGTGCTTTCTTGACTATACGCCCAGCCTGCTTTGAGTCAGGAAAGAGAGGTAAGTTTACGAGTACAAGGGATTTCACTCGGTCTGGGTATTTTGCAGCTAGTCTCAAGGCAATCATAGCACCCATTGAGTGACCAACGAGAGTTACGGGAGTCTTGATGCTGACGAATACAGCCCTTTCAATGGCTGCGACGTGGTCATCTATCCTGTAGTTTACATCCTTTGGCTTGTCAGATCGTCCAAAGCCAAGAAGATCAGGAGCGATAACTTCGTACTTGCTAGTAGGGATATGCTTAACCACTTCATCCCAATAAGCATGCGAACCTAGCAGACCGTGCAAAAGCAAAATTGGCTCACCTTTTCCATGGCGATCTATATAAATCTGGTGTGTAGTAGAAAGTTTTATATCTTGTTTGCTAGGCATGGGCGCTGCGTAGTTATATTATTAAGTTTAATGAATGCAACAATAACTAACATAAGCAAGTATATACCGGAACGTTATCAAACGAGTAGTGAAATCGAGCAACTGATTCGTCAAGCCAGTCCGACACTCAAGGTTCCTGAGGGGATTGTCGAAATATTAACCAGCATCAAAGGACGACCAGTTGCTAGTGAAGAAGAGTACCCTTCCGTATTAGCCGTGAAAGCCAGTAAGCTAGTTCTTGACAAAGCTGGTCTGAAGCCGTCAGATATAGATTTAATATTGTTCGCTTCTGCTGGTCAGGATATCCTCGAACCAGCTACCGGCAACATAGTGCAAGACTTGCTAGGTGCAACGTGTCCAATTATTGATGTAAAGAACGCCTGCAACAGCTTCCTCAATGGGCTAGAGGTTGCCCGTGCCTTCATCTTGTCTGGACAGTATAACCGCATCCTTGTGGCAACTGGTGAGACTCCTTCAAAGATTAGTCAGTACGCATTTCCAGACCGAGCTGCGTTTCGAGATGGTTTTATTGGGCTGACACTTGGCGATGCTGGTGCGGCTGCTATTGTCGAGAAGTCTGACGATGCTGAGGGAATCTATTTTTCGCATTTCACTACTCAGGGTAAAAACTGGGAGCTGGCCACGCTGCCAGGCGGCGGTGCCAGACATCCGTTTGGCGATGAGTTCACCCGCTTCAAGGGTGATGGAACAAAGCTCAAGGATAAGTTTATAGAAATTAACAAATCACTTATCGATAATGCCCTGGCTAGTGTCAGCAAGACATATGATGACTTTGCCCAAATCTATATCCACCAAGTTTCGCACCCTTTCCTAGTGGAGACGATTGAGAAAATTGGCGCGCCAATGGACAAGGTTTTCGTGACAGTTAAGGATTATGGTAATCTTGTGTCTGCCAGTCTACCCACGGCGATCTCATTAAGTCTTGATCAGGGCAAAATCAAGAAGGGTGATCATGTGCTGGTGCTGGGGCTAGCGAGCGGTATTAGTGTTGCTATTATGATGATCGAGATGTAGCCTTTTCAGTATCTTGGGCGTGGTGGCTAATAATCTGTTTGCGACTGAGTTTTAGGGTGTGTGTCCTCGGCAGGGCTTCAATGCGAACTTTAGAAACAGTTTTAATCTGAACACCGAATGGTAGTTTCGCATTTATGCTCTCGCGAAAATGTTCCAGTTTCTGATCTCCGGCAACTACAAACAGATGTATATGAGGGCGGCTGTCGTCCCCGAGATTGGCTGCACAGCTTTCCTCGACTCCTTCGAGTCCATCGGCAATTTTCTCTATATCCTCAAGAAATATTTTGTCTCCACTGGGGAATATGACAAGATTCTTGCTCCTCCCAACTAAAACAAGGTTGCCATACTTATCGAAACGACCAAGATCACCAGTCCTGAACTGCTTTTCTTTGCGTTGTTTTGGCCAGTAGCCATGAAATATATTATCGCCTTGAGCGACAACTTCGCCTTCATCAGTAAGCTCAATCTGCACGTTAGCCAGAGGCTGTCCGACGTTACCGGCGACACGTTTTTGATCTAACGACACGCTCAACACTGGTGCGGTCTCGCTGAGGCCATAGCCGACCAGAACTGTATAGCCCAGGCCCTGAAAGAAGTGGTCTAGTTTCTGCTCAAGCGGTGCTCCGCCAATTGTGAGTGTCCTAAGGCTAACGCCAAGTGATTTATGTACTTTGGCAAATAGCTTGCGACGTGCTGGGACAGGCAGTCGCCTTGCATGAATAACAAATTTTTCAAAGGCAAGTCGCATCGATCGTGGGACTTTCCTCAGCACTCCTTTACGGAGTAACTCTAAGATTCTAGGCACGGCAACAATCGTGGTAATATGATGCTCACTGATCGCAGCGGTTAAAATATCTGCACGTATCTCAGTGATGTAGGTTATAGCTGCGCCTCGATACAAAGGCACGAAAAGCCCGACCATTTGTTCGTAGGCATGAGACAGTGGGAGAATTGATAACAACTTTGCTCCATCGGCTAAACGATAGGCAGAATCCACGCCAGCTAGATTACTTAGAAGATTCTTGTGAGTTAGGGTTACACCTTTTGGTTGCGACCAAGTGCCAGAGGTCAGTATTATTTCGGCTATGCTGTTTTGAGGCAACCCATCGAAGTTTTTCAAACTGACAGACGAAGCCTTAGTTTTTAAGAGCTGTCGAAAACGGATATTGCTGACTTTTGTTTTTAGTTCTATCTTATCTCTGCTGACAATGAGTTTCGGTTCCGTGTCCTTCAGAAGATCACTCACAAGCTCCGGACTCATACGTGCGTCAATTGGTACGGCGACATAGCCACCTAGCAGGCAGGCAAAGAACGCAATCACCCAGTCTGAGCCGGTCAGCCCGTAGAGCATGACCCTATCACCAGTCTTTAGCCCGCTCTGAGCCTTGATATTTGAAGCAGTTAACGAAATCTTATCGGTTAGTTCGGCGTAAGCGATCACATTATTTTCACCATGGGTCGCTAGGGCTTGCTTTGAGCCGTAGCCAGCAATATGTGATAAGAATTCTTGAATGGTTTTGGGATATGTATCTGCAGTCATTAGAAAAAGCTCTTCATAAAAGTATACTATTGATTATGGATTACCACCTCAGTATAAAACAGATGACCACGCCAGATCTCGACCAGAACTGGTTGCCGAGGGTTATTGGTGAAGACATGCTTGCCAACCAGGACGTTCAAATAACGTGGGGTGATGACGGCAAGCCTTGGCTAAAAAGTCCAGGAGGCTACTTCATTAGTGGTAGTGACTCGCGCGGGTATATCGCGGTTGCCCTGGCAGACAAGCCTATTGGGGTTGATATTGAGTTCAAAAAGAAAAGAATACCAGAGTTGCTACTCGCTACTACTGATGAAGATGAGCGTTCTCAGCTGAAGATTCATGGAGTAAACGGGCTATTAGCCTCTTGGACTGCCAAGGAGTCTGCTCAAAAAGCAGACACAAAAATTCATCCCATGAATGACTATAAAATTAGTGTTGACCAAAGCGACCCTGCAAATTTTGCCATTCAGCGAGGATCAATTGAGTGGCAAGGTGTTTGGCGGTTTGAAGATGACTATATTTGTTCTATAGCTATACAGCAGTAGCCATATATAATGTAATTCATGAGTATTACGAGAAATGAATTTATTGCCTTGCTTGAGGAGTTATTTGAAGTGCCTGGCGGTAGTGCTGGTGGCCTAGATTTGTCAGATTACATAAAAGATTCAATCGACGTTGGTGAGGTACTGTCGGCCTTGAAGATAAGGCATCAAATAGTTCTAGAGCCAAACGACTTTCGCAAAGTACGCACCATAGATGAAGTATGGGTGTTGATCGAGGCCACAGCATGAAGCTAAAAGCCAGATATCATGAAGAAATGGTCTATTTGGCAAATAGCCCATTCCAGTATTTATTTACGCGCGGGACTCGGTTCTTTGGCAAGTCCATCTGGGTGCCAGGAGTTAGTTATTTCGTCAATGATCCCTTCATTGCCAAAGAAGCACTAAAAGATACTGAGCATTTCAGCTCGAGCCATACAGGGAGTGTCGGCGAACTCATATCTGATCTCATGGGTAAGGAATCGCAAGCACTGTTCAATATGCAAGGTGACGCTCACCACAAGTTTAAGTTTGAGCTGTTAGCAATTTTCCAACCAGAATTTATTGAACCGATGGTAAGCCAGGCGCTTGACGAAGAGGTTTCAAATATAACAAAACAGCTCAAGCAAGGCAAAGAAGTTGATATGTCGGCATTCATTAAGCGATGCACTGCGCGAATGACATGCCAAATGTTAGGGATCACCGCTAAAGATAAACAATACCTAGCGACTCTCCCGAAAATAGCAGAGTTAAGCGATAAGATTACAAGCTATATAAGCATAGCGACCTACAAATTATCAGAAGAAGAATGGGCGACTGCACGTTCCTACTACGAAGAGTTTACCGATATTGTCAAAAGGTACTACGACAAGCCAACTGCTAACAAAATGAGCGTAATGGCGCAGCTAAAAGACCGGGACTTTAGTTTTGATGATTCCAAAGCCTTGCTGGCCGTTTTAATGATTGCTGGTACGGAAACGGTTTCTGCATCATTGCCTAGAATTATTGCCATGTTGATTGATGATGGGCAGTGGGAGTACTTGGCTGCTAATAAAGAACTCCTGAATGGTGCAATTGATGAAGGACTTCGCCTGACTTCTCCATCGCCCATGGTTCTCCATAGCGTAACCCAAGATTTCACGATTGACGGCTGTAAGTTTAAAAAAGATCGCCGTATGCTAGTCGTGCTAGTAAATATTTTGAAGAATCCACGCTATTTTCCGAAGCCATTTAAATACGATATTCATCGTGAGCAAGACCCTAAGCTTCGTAGTTTCTGGTTTGCAGCTGGCCCTCATTTCTGTCTCGGATCAGAACTTGCCAAGAAAGAGCTTCGTACGATCATCGGCAGCTTGTTGGAGATTAAAGGTAAGCCAGTAATAACAAGTCGAGCCTATGGACGTGGTAGTAGTTTCCCTGGCTACAAGACACTGAAACTCAAATATGAGCGGGACTAAGGATACCGTCAAAGACCAGGATCAGACTATACTTAGCTTGATCGAGGCGACCGCTAAGAATTTTCCGAACAGAATCGCTATCCAGCAAACCAGCGGCCAAAAGGTTACCTATTCCGAATTGGTAAACAAAGCTCGTCGAATAGGCGGTAATCTTACGTTACGTGGTTTTCAGTCGGGAGATCGAGCGCTACTATTGTCAAAACCAGGCGTTGATGCGGTAGCTTGGGTGTTGGGAGTTATGTATGCGGGTGGCGTAAGCGTCATTGCTGACCCTGGTATGGGTAAAGTGGTCTTTGAGGAGCGTGTTAAGGCTGCTGAGCCCAAGTGGGCACTCGTTGACGATGCGATTATCCTACTCGCTGCTATACCTCCTCTCATGGCCTTGGCACGGCGAAGAGCTGACATACCTGATATGTCAGTCGTTCAAGGTCTTGCTATTTTTCACCATGGTAAACACCCGCTACTCGGCTTCAAGTATCCAGACTTTAGATCGCTTTTGAGGAAGACGGAACTAGCGACGAATACTCAGAAAAAACAGGATCAAGAAGCCATCGTTGTTTTTACTTCGGGCACTACAAGTAAGCCAAAGGGCGTAGTGCATTCCGTAGGTTCGCTTGTGGCAACCTTATCTTTGGTCGGCGAGATTATTAAGCCAAAACATGATGCCGTATTTTATACAAATCTCCCGTACTTTTTACTAATAGGTATCGGGCTGGGTGTGACGGTAATAGTTGAAACAAAAAAGCCAACACCCAAATCAATACTGAGTGATTTGCGTAAGTATAATGCCTCGATCATTTTTGGACCGCCTGGAGAAGTGTTACCCATAGTTGAGTACTGCCGTCAGCACGATCTCAAAATACCTCATCAAATTGGACACATTTATCTCGGCTCAGCGCCGGTCTATTCTAGTTTCCTGAAGAAGCTAGAAGCTGTCTTACCACCATCAACTGTCATCACCTGTATCTATGGCATGACCGAGATCTTACCAATTGCGGTAGTCGATGGGCGACAAAAAGCAGGCACTAAGCTAACTGGAGACCTGATTGGTGAGCCAGTTGGACAGATAAAGGCTACAATTATGGCTGATGGAGAGCTGGTCGTTTCTGGCACGCATATGTGCATGCAATACCTCGGTGAAAAGAAGTCCCATGCTGAAATTCACACTGGCGATACAGTCCGTCTTGAGGGAAAGCAGATTGTCATGATTGGGCGCAAAAAAGACATGATTTTACGAGGAGATTACAATATCTATCCGGCACTTTATGAACCTATCATAGAAGCTATTCCGGGAGTGCGAGCATGCGCCATGGTTGGGATTTATGACCATAATCGGGCTGATGAACAGATTGCGGTGGCAGTCGAGGTTGACGGGTCACGCGAGCTTACCAAGGCTTACATAGAAAAGAGATTACGCTCTGGCTCGTATTCTATCGACACTCATGCATTCCCTGACAAGATTGTATTTATGAAACTACCCCGCAGCGGCAGACAGCTCAAAGTTAATAAGATAGCTATCAAGCAGCTGATTGAGCAAGATGCCTAAAACACCCAAGATTATCGCTATAACAGGCTCAACCGGCTTTGTTGGTTCTCATCTCGTGCGCTCACTCTCAAATGACGGATATAACATCAAAGCTTTTGGTAGGTCGGCTGAGCCGCCTAAGCTGCTGCTAAAGTATGCGGGCTATCATCAATGGGATATTACTGAGCATGCAGATCTTAGTGTCGCTGGAACTGCCGATGTTTTTATCCATACAGCAGGCTTTGTCGATTTTTGGGGTAAGAAAAAAGAAATATACCAGGCAAATGTGATCGGTACTAAGAATGCAATGAAGCTGGCGCAGCAAATGGGTGCAAAGACGTTTGTTTACATTAGTAGCGCTAGCGTTTACGACCCCCGAGCGGATAAGATAGACACTAGGGAGTCAGCCCCATATGCAAAACGCTATCTAAATTATTATGCCGAGACTAAAGTCGAAGCAGAAAAATTGCTGCGGGATAGTACTGGCTTCGAGTCAGTAGTTATTATTCGCCCCCATGCAATTTATGGGCCAGGCGACCGGACGGTAGTTCCGCAAATTCTAAGTAGGATCAAAAACCATCGCTTTATCCTGCCAGATAAGGGAGGTGCTAAATATTCTGTCACACACGTCGGCAATATAATTGATGCCGTCCGCCACTTAGTTAAAAAACCACTCGAGGGCGTTACTATTCTTAATATCACTGATATAGAGCCGATTGAAGCGAGGGCGTTCTTGGGCGAAGTGCTGGCGCGTTCAGATAGTGCCATACGGATTACAACAATACCTTACGTTGTTGGGCTAGGAGCTGCGTATGTGCTCGAATCATGGGCTAAATTGCTTGGGACAGCTCGTGCCCCATTACTGACGGTCAACATCATGTTACAGCTTCACCATGACTCAACAATGAATGTTGAGTTGGCTAAGAGTTTGATCGATTACAAAGGCAGATATAGCTATCCGGATGGTCTTGATGATACATTTAAGTGGATAAGTTCTCTCGAAGAGACTGACAATATCAAAAAGCAGGACTCGCGGTTGAGCTGGAGCGGAAAGATAAAGAGCTACTAGGAATATGGCAAACAAGATTACTTCATTTTGGGTAGTTGTCCCGTTTTACAACGAGAAGAAGTTGTTACGAACCTGCTTGGATGCATTGGCAAATCAAGATGACAACGACTTTAGTGTTGTGCTGGTAGACAATAAAAGCACTGATGCATCTCACAAGATAGCCAAAGAATTTATGCGACAACACCCTAATCTCAACATACATTTGATTATGGAGACTCAGAAAGGTACTGGAGCCGCGGCGGATACAGGGTTTCGATATGCAATCAAGCACGGAGCGCAGATCATAGCTCGAACGGATGCCGATACAATGCCAGCGACTGATTGGGTGCAACAAATAAAGCATTACTTTACTGCTAAAGGCGCACGTATAATCGGGGGCAAACTCAAACCGCGAAAAGATGAGGAAATCTATCGATGGTGGGACGGAATCATGGTACCTGGCCTGATACGCATTGCCGAATTCGTACCTCGTTTTTGGCATAAAGGTGACCAATACAACTACACAATGTTTATGATTCCGGGACTGAACATGGCGATTGATGCAGCCCTGTACGAACAAGTCGATGGCTTTCCTCGTACAAGCATTGACACTACTGACGAAGATCTCGAAATACATCTGAAGGTGCGCCGAATCATTCGTGGAGATCAAGCTTTCTTTGCAAAAGATGTAATCGTCTACGGCTCAATTCGTAAAGTCAAAGCCTTTGGTTACACTGGAATCTTACTATGGTATTGGGAGCGCAAGTACAAGCCAAAACTTATTGACGTTCGCTAGGCCTTATCGGCGTTCATAAGCCGCTTCTGAAGATACCAGCCACCGAGCAGAAGTAGGATCGCAAGTGTTGCACCTAGGAAGGTGTATTGAATCAGTCGGCTAACATCAGCGTATGCACTACCAAGGTAGTATCCAATCAGCAGTAGTATCAGAGCTTTGGGTATAGCAGCGACAATACAGAATGATATAAAGAGGCGAAACGGCATTTTAATTAAGCCAGCTGCCACAACGGCAGCAAGTGATAAGGCGTTGGTCAGCTTAGCTACTATGAGTATTTTGCCGCCATGATTGGCATATAGGCTCTCAATCGTTTTCAGTCGATCTGACTTTAATCCAATAAACCGAGCCCATTTAGTGTGTATTAACCCTGAGCCTCGGCTGCCAAGTGAGTAGTAGAATATATCGCTACAAATATCACCAAATACGACGATGGTGAGGGTTGGGTAAAAACTTAGGGTGTGGGTGGAGACTAAAAACCCAGCCACTATCGTGACGACGAAGCCTTCAATAATTAGTAGCGGGAAAAGTGCCAGATATTTCCAGCTCATAAGAAGGCCGGCAGTTAACGATGCAGGCTCCATTATCGTCCCAAAAGTACAGCCGTCAACTGCCCGTCTGCTCGAACTAGTTCCGAATGAACACCTATTTCTTCAAGTGTTTGACGGCAGCTTATTACCATATCGGATGGTCCAGCAAGATAATAGACGGGGCTTAATGACCCAAATTCCATCCGTTGTTGCCTGAGTAACTCTTGGAGATCCAGTCTCTTAGTGACCTCGTTTAATGTCTTGAGCTGCAAGAACTTGTACATCCGTTGCCAGCCGGTAAAGTCATTAGCAAACGGAGACTGACTTGCGGGGTGTAGGTGTATTAGCAGGGTTTTTTGCTCGCATTCACAATCGATTAAGTACTTGACAATAGATCGGAATGGCGCAATTCCCATACCTCCTGCGATCATTATCGCTGGACGTTGATCGCCAAACTCGAATCCACCCATGGGCTCACTGACCAATAATTTATCACCAAGTTTTATTGCCATGAGGCTTTTCTTGTAATCGCTGGCTCCGTGCTTAACCAAAAGAATGATCTTATCCTCTGTCGGAGATGATGCAATACTAAATATTTTGGCCTCCTCATCTATCGTATCGGGGAAGCCTACACCTATGCACTGGCCAGCTTTGTAGATGAAACCGGCTGGTTTTTCAAGGATGAGCAAAAAGTAATCTGAAGAGACTGTTTGTTTATCTAAAACTATGCAGCTATTCGGTAGTGTGACTGGGCTTGCACGCATGCATTAGAGCTCGTCAAGATAAGGGCAGCCTGTTTTTTGTCGGACAGCTCTTTGATAGTAATGGGCGATAAGCACAAGAACTAAAAATGTTAGCAGCATGGTGCAAGTATGGCCAAATGAAGATCCTGTGATGATGGCCAAGAAAATACCACTAAATACCGTCGATATTGTACCGTACCACATTGTCTTTGTGCGGCTAAGGGCTGTGTCGAGGTTTTGTTTCTTGGTTGCAATAATGACGCCTGAAGCGAAACCGAGCTATAGTACTGCAAGCAATATATGGCTCACGAGGATAAATGTTATCATAATACCAATTTTAGCTCTTGTTGTCTTTTTATAAAAGACCGAGAAGCATCCTAGACTTACCACCACTTCGGCGGTACCTTGTACCCGATGGAATCAACCTTATCCCAACAGATACCGCAAGTGGCAAAAACAGCACCAGTTCGCTGGTGTCTCTACGCCCGTAAATCCAGCGAGCAGGACGAACGCCAAGCCCTATCCATCGAGCAGCAAATCAGAGAAATGCTGCTTCTCGCCGACCATTGGGGCATAGAGATAGCCGAGGTTCGCAAAGAAAGCCATTCTTCCAAAGAATCCGGCACTCGCCCTGTATATAATCGCCTCATTAAGGATATTCAGCTTGGATATTTCAATGGTATTGTGACCTGGGCTCCAGATCGACTTAGTCGTAATGCTGGTGATCTTGGTATTCTGGTGGACTTAATGGATCAGGGCAAGCTGACCGAGATCCGTACCCATGGCCAAACCTTCACTAACTCACCAAATGAGAAGTTCTTGCTGATGATCCTTGGCTCACGAGCCAAATTAGAGAACGATAACAGAGGCCTTAATGTAATTCGTGGGCTTCACAACAAAGCTGCTAACGGCTGGCGACCCGGCCAAGCGCCAGTCGGCTGTATCAACAACGGTCTCGGTGAAGAAAAGATTATCGTAGATGATGAACGAGCACCAATCATGGCAGAGATGTTTGAGCGAGTCGCCAAACAAGCCCACACCGGCCGTGACATCAAACGCTGGCTGGATGACATAGACTTCACTAGCAGACATGGAAAACGGCTGGTATTGAGCCATATCTACCGAACTCTGCAAAATCCTTTCTACTACGGCGAGTTTCAGTACCCCAAAACCAACGAAAAGATGCATCAAGGTAAACATGTGCCGATAATCAGAAAAGAACTTTTTGATCTAGTACAAGTACAGCTTACTGTAGTTCCCAAACTACGCACAGGTGCCAAGGAGTTCAGCTTCACTAAGATACTCAAGTGTGGAGCCTGCAGGACGGGCGTAACAGCCGAGGAGCATATGAAGCGACTCAAGACTACTGGCGAGCTTAGACGCTACGTCTACTACCACTGTGGCCGTGCCAATGATCTAGACTGTATCCAGCCCTATATCCGCGAAGCTGACCTCATGAACGAGCTCCTAAAGCTCGTAGACGACCTAGAGATAGATGAGATCGGTGCTCAAGAGCAATTCAAGGAAGAGCTGGAACGCTACCAACGATTCAATGGCGTGCTGGGTTATACCGGCGAGGATTTAATCCAGAAACCAGCCATAGATCTGAAAGCCTATGCGAAATATGTGCTGCAAAACGGAACCCGAGAAGAAAAACGAGAGATTCTGAAATATGTAAACGGCGAACTATTTCTCAAAGATCAAAAGGTATATGTAGAACGAAAACCACGATCTAAAAAGTTTAGCTAAGCTGGTTCGAATTCCATTGCCATAAAGAACGGGAATGCCTGAAACAGGCTCATTTCATAACATTTCAAGCTGAATGAAAACGACCTACTCCTTTAGTATGCACTTTAGGGGAACGGGTCGGATCTGAACGTTATTCTTGGCGGAGAGAGAGGGATTCGAACCCTCGGTACGATTGCTCGCACACACGCTTTCCAAGCGTGCTCCTTCGACCACTCGGACACCTCTCCACGACTAATTACAGAACTGCTTGATTGTACCAAATATTACGACTTTACATAAGAAGAGCTCGACTCTCTAAGGCTAAAGAGTCGAGCTTTTTTCAAGCTACCTGTGAGATGGCGACATTGGCGATACTACGCACATCTACAAGCTGATGAGGCAAAGCGCCGCGGTGTGTGTCATAACGAGTACCCATCCGCTCTGAAAATCCTAACAACCGGCAAGGAATTTGAGCGATTTCTAGCTCGCGGATCTCGTGGCGAAAATTTTTCATGTCATGCGAGACGATGACTACTCCAGCCAGCGGTCGCGATTCCCAGACGCGATACAGCTTGCGCACTAATAGATTATCGATATCATCAGTGTGCAGCTGCTTTTGATTTAGGTGGGTCTTAAAGCCGACATGCCGCAAATGTGCCTGCGTCTCATAGCGATTGGGCAATGGCTGTACCTCTTGATTGAGATAGGCCCAGGGTTCGAGATCGGCGACTTTTTCAGTAGCTAGCTCGAGCAACCAAGAATGCAGAGCACCCCAGTGGGGGCGATTATGGAGTAACTCATAAAACGACATGTTGATGTTCGGAACATCAACCAAAGCAAGTAAGACAGGCTTCTGAGCCATGTAAATCACCTCCAAACGGGTGTTTTAGGTACGGATGTCTAGCCGAAATTATACCCTATTGTAGATATTTGTCAATAACTGACAACATTTGTGCTACTATTTCAATATGAAATATTTTCTCGGTAAATCCGAACCAGATCACGACTATTCGATCGACGACCTCGCCGAAGAAGGCCGGACGCGCTGGGACGACATACACAACCACGCTGCCCTCAAAGCTGTCAGCACCATGTCGCCGGGTGATTTGATGTTCGTCTACCACTCTGGCAAACAACGTGCCATCGTCGGCCTCGCCAAAGTCGACTCTGAGCCCTTCCCCAACCCGGATGATCCAACCAACTACTGGACCGTCTATGTCACGTTTGTCAAAAAATACGAGAACCCACTCGAACTAGCTCGCTTCAAGGCCAACCCACTATTGAAAGACTTTGCGCTCGTCCGCCAATCTCGCCTCAGCACCATGGCAGTCCCTGATGATGTCGCCACCTGGATCCTCGAAAATATTAGTTAGGGAGGCTTATCAAAGCTAACGTCGATCGCGGGCCATCAAGAATGCCACGATCAAGGTCGAGCCAGCTAAGGCGCCGAATACCTTCAGTCCCAGGCTCAGACACGTCAAACTAATACTGTTGCCAACCGGAACACACAGTGCGTCCTGACAGCCGGCCAGTGTGTAGCAACGGGCCGTCATGGCCACGGCTATCAGCACTTCGAGGGCCAGCAGCCAGAGTAGTCGTTGTTTCATTTTAGATGACGCCAAAAGCGAAGTGCTTAAACTGCCGAGTCACGTCTAGCCGAGCTTTTTCTTGAAACTTTCTACGAGATCAACTGGTGTAGGATCGATGCCATTAAGCAGTCCCAGATAGGCCGAGACATAGTCCCCTAACAAAACTGTCCAGAGCAACTGCGCCAACGGTGTAGCGCCCTCAGCCTCGACTACAACCGGCACATAATCGTACTCTGCGAGGACTTCTTCCGTCACCGCGATACGCTTCTTTACCCTGTCGTGCTCAAAACTACTGGTCAGAGCGACCATCGCCATCTTCTTGACTTCAGGAAATTGCCAGCCTTGCAGCTCATTGTGATTTAGCTCCGGCCAAACATTGCACCAAGCCAGCTGCTTGCCATTCTCATTGATATCTATCTTCCACTTGTAAGCCGCCGACCGTAGGCTTGCACCAGCGTAGATGATTACAGGCTTGCCAACCAAGCCGTTGGCTATCGTCAAAGCCATATTTTCCTTGGACTGATTATCGAGGTTAAACTTTGACTTCCCCAGATCAAGAAAATTGGCCACGTCCAGGAGCTCGCGGCGCAAATCCGTGGCGCTGACCAAACCAGCATCTTCGACCAGGCAAGCCAGCGCTTTGAGAGACGCCAGTACTCCAAGACGCGGCTGCGTGACTTGTGGTAGTTTTAACAACATGTAGTCCTTAGCCTCTGCAATTTCGAGCAACTTCCCACCAGCTGTCATGATGACGATGCGGGCTGCACGCTTCGAGGCATCATCAAGTGCTGCCAGAGTCTCCTCGGTATTGCCCGAGTAGCTCGATATGATCACCAGACTTCGCTGATCAACATAACCAGGTAAACTGTAACCCCGGACGATCTCAAATGGGACATTCAGCCGACCACCCAGCCAAGTGCGCAGAATGTCTGCCCCCAGCGCCGAGCCACCCATGCCAGCCAGCACGATGTTCGTCAGGCCGACTCCCCACTCGGGCGTGATGTCCTGGTCCATCTCATCAGCAAAATTTAGCCGTAGATGATCTGGCTGGACGTCGATCGAATCAAGAATGTGGTGATGGTCGAGGGTGAGAAGTTCGGTGAGAGTTTTCATAGCTTCATTATACTGATTCTCCAGATATCCACCAGAGGTTGCGCTAGGAAGAGATTCATTGTAATATCTACGAATCGACACGGAGCACCATCGTCGATATTTCCTATCCGCACCTAGTAGAAAAGGCATCCTATGCCACGAGAAAAGACAAGAATTCAGCAAGGCAAACGTGATCTCGCGAATGCCCTGTCTGCTGCCAAATCAGGCAACTTCGAGCCTGCACTCAATCTGTCTTGTCGTCAGTATGACGTCGGCACAACCAGTTCGCGCCGCGTCTGGCACATGGAGATCTGCGGCTCAGCCGACAGATATATGATCTGGTTGGAAGCAGCCTTCGAGCAATTCCGAAAGGTCGGCCGAATCCAGGGTGGCTTCACTACTTGTCTTCAGGATTCAATGACCTACTGGTACCTCCGTGCACCCAAGCACCCCAGCTGGCCAGAGCGTTTTCGCCAGATGAGCGAATTCCCCGAGATGGCCGAATGGGCCGAGGAGGTCAATACCAAGTTGCAGACCTCGCGCCTGCATCTTGACCCCCTAGTCACCATCGCCTAGCTCGCAAGTTCGGCTGGTAATGCACTCCTCTGTGTTGCCAGCTTCGACCCCCAGTGTGTACCTCTCCCGAGCCAACACACTGGGGGTCACTTCATTTTTTATGACTCTGATAGTTGATTATTTCACTAAATAGAAAAAGGGGCTTGATTCGGAACAAGTCCAAATCAAGCCCCATGTGGGTCCCGCCAGGGAATTAGGCCTCGATGAGCTGTCGCTCACTGGGGTCGAAAAATTCCTGATAGTCATCAGGGTGGAAACGTGCCAACGCCATGGAGAGGGCCTTCATGGCTGAATCGATTTCAGCTAGCTCCTCGTAGGTAATAGGCTGCCTGCGCGTGGCCGGATGCAGCAGCCGCTGCTGAGCATCAGAAATTTCTTTCAACGCTTGGTTGAAGTAATCATCTCGCCGAGCTGTCTCCCAATCTGAATCAGAGCTCATAATGAGCAGTGCCCAATGCGGAAAGACATCCCAGGCCTCGGCCAGCTTTAGGTTGAGATCCTTTTCGCAGCGCTTTATAAGATGAGTATCTTGGAGCCAAGTCTCGTGGGCTTGACGGAAGAACTCAACACCGAGGCGCATTTCTGCAATCCGGTCCGACTGAAGGCTCTCGATAATTTTCTCGATGTTTCGTTTTGTGGTGTGTGGGCCGAAGTAACGACTGAGATTAACGTGCCCCAGTTCGATTACCCGTATAGAGGCATCAGCCACTTCATGCATGACATCAAGTAGTGTTAGTTTAGGTAGATCTTTCAAGGATTTCTTCCTTTGGTAGGTGCGGTTTGGGTGCTCCGTAGGGCTATGTATACAGGATGATATAGGTGCTATCACACAGTTTTTAGTGGCTCTCACGGACTCATAATGATAGCAAGTTTTGACAGTTTAGTCAATGATTAGTGTGGCTGCTTTTGGTTTCGTACGCTGCATAAATGTGAGTATAAAAGATGAAGTGCCGGCCCGGTAAGGGGCCAGCACTTGTTTGTGCCCAAGCGGTTAGGCCTGGGAGCGGGGCTGGTGCCCGGACCGGAGGGTCGGGAAACAAGCGGGCTCGCCGCTGGAGAGAAGATTGTTGATAGTCAACGGCTCTCCTTAGGGAGGGTGGTGTTCGGAACTGCCGATTGGGCAGGATCGAACACCGATGCCCACAACCGCGTCGTGAGCGGCTTGGATCTGGTCGGACAGGTTTGGGTCTGTGCGGTGGTGCTCAAAAAAACTCCTTTTGCGGGGAATAGGTGCGGTTGAGAAGATCCTGAGTTACCTCAGGGGCACGATCTTCTCCCACAAAGTTCTTAAAGAACATCGTTTGATGAGCTAAAAACTCTCTGGGAGAAGACAAAACGTTTGGAGTCTTGTGTGGGAATGAGGTCGGGGAGTAAGGTGTATCGGCGAATCCGATATACCCGAGAGCGACAATATGTCACTCACCTCCCCGACCTCGCCGCGAAATAGAGCTACCGCTTCTTCGGCGCGTCTCCGCGCATCGAAGCGCGCAGCTCCCGATCGGTAGCCGACTTGGCGGCCTTCTTGGCCGATCGGCCACGACCGCGGGGGGCCGCCGGCTTGGTGACCGAAGTCTCCTCGCCAAAGAACTTCCTTGAAAGGAAGTTCAGACGGTCGGCCGTCTTGGCCAAGGTCGTGGGGTGCTGACGCAGCCCCTTCCCCGCCAAAACGGCGTCAAGGCAGGTGACCTGCCAGTCCCGGAGCTGATCGCGCGCCGCGAAGACGAAAGCCTCCTCGGCGGCCAGCTCGGTGATCAGATCGATCATCGAGCCGACAGCGACACGTCGCTTCTGAAATTCGTCGAGGGCGTCGAGGGCGTCGGCCTTGGCCTTGGCGTGCTCGTCCGAGGAAGCCTCTGACGAGCGGATGGCTTCGACCAACCCCTTGAGGAGGTTGATCTTGCCCGCCGGTGCCAACAGCTCGAAGAGCTGCAGCCAGGCTGCCTGGGCGCAGATAGCTCGCTCCAGGACGGAGATGCCGCGGGTGCGGCGATCCTCTCTCGAGGCGGTGAGCAAGTTGCTCACCGCCTCGAGAGCGGGAGGGCGAAGCACGGTTCGTCCGTGCTTTTGGGCCCAGGCCAGCGCCATCACGGCGCTGGCGAACAGCTCCTCCCGCTCGAAGAGTGAGACGATGGTCTCACTCAAGAAAGTGGTGGGGGCAGTGGTGGTTTCGGTGGTCGAGCTCATGATGAGCTCCTCTCTGCCCCAAAAGGGCGGTTTCGATATCAGCCATTCAGCTGATATCGGGGAAACCAAGATGGTCTCCGCACATCTGACTACTATCAGTAGACACTGTAACTGACGATAAAACTGATGGACAGATCAGAGTCAGATATTCACCAGTTCAGCCTAGATACGGACAGATGAGAATATTCTACAGATGGGCTCCAGATGTGCGGAGACCGATTCCAAACATTTTGTCAAAGTAAACCTGGTGAATTACCAGGATTTATATGATATCACAGATACAGTTTTTTGTCAATACATACGGACAAAGTAAACATCTAATCAAAAAGGCTGCGTTTGGTGGGTGGCTCAGGGTGACGAATTGTCAGCCCCTCATATCTATCACTATCAGGGTCGGCCGGAATAATTGGCTGCTTGCCAGACACCACATCGCGAGCCAGCTGCTGAAACTCTCTGCGTAATCTTTGTGCATCCAAATCAGGCTTCTCAGCTTCGAGGCCCGTCGAGAGAATGAGACCCCCTTCGCGCTGGGCTAAACTCGCGGATTGCCGTGACCTCTCGGCATCAAGTGGGCGGATACCTCTGCCTTCTTCAGATACCTTGCTATACCAGACGGGGATCTCAACCGGAAAGCTGTTGCCAGCTTTGTCTAGCTTCTTGCCGGCGCCCATCCAAGCGGCCGACTTGATGTGAGCCTCGGGAAAAGCCCGACGAAACAGCTCATAGGCCATTCTCTCGGTGGCACCACTGACGCTGACCTCATCGACTACTAGGATATTTTTACCGGCCATATCCGGGTAGATAGCCTGCATTTCACTAACCTCCTCGTCAAACTGACCATCGCGGACAGATTGCGACACGACAGCAGCATCAGGCCGAGCTCCCCCTGGTGATTCTTGGGCGTGCAAATTGATAAACTTGCGCTCAGGTTTCTCCGGAACACTGCCATCGGCTTCTTTAAAAACCTCCCAAAATGCCTCTGTGAACCACTCCAGCGGTCGAGCTGACTTGTCAAGAAAGAACACGACATCGGCCTGCTCGTGATCAATACCCTCTTCACGCTTGAAGCCATGGCGCATGGTGTCGATCAATTTTTCAGTATGCAGGACGTAGTTGGCGCGCATCCCCTCATCGTCACCCCTGGCGATTGCCTCGGTCAGCCCAACGCCTTGACGCTGTGAAACCATCTCGATATAGCGAGCAGTCGTCAGGATCTGATAGCTTGATTCTGGCTCGGCTTCAAATTCGCTGTCGTGGTGAATTTCTATCATGCATTCAGTGTAGCAAAGATTACTTTGGGCTTACTAAAAAGCCCCCATATCGGGGGCTTTTTAGTAAGCAATGGTTAGCTTATGACTCGTATCACATACAAGACCGACTTACATCATGCCGCCCATGTCTCCCATTCCACCTGGCATACCACCGCCAGCTGGAGCTTCCTTCTCAGGGATGTCGGCAACGGCTGCTTCAGTCGTCAGCAACATAGCCACTGCTGAAGTCGCGTTGACGAGGGCTGATTTGGTGACTTTGACAGGGTCGATAATGCCAGCTTTGAGCATGTCGGTCTCGACGTCTTTGGCAAAGTCCCAGCCCATGTTGTCAGACTTTGACACCGCGGCCAGGATGACGGCGATATCTGAGATACCGGCGTTCGAGGCGATCTGTCGCAACGGAGCTTCCAGAGCCTTGGCGACAATGTGCACGCCAACCTGTTCATCTGGATCATCCAACTTGAGCTCACTGAGCGAAGCAGCGATCTTGACCAAGGCGGCACCACCACCAGGAACGATACCTTCGGCAACGGCTGCCTTGGTTGAGTTGATAGCGTCTTCGATACGAAGCTTTTTTTCTTTGAGCTCGACTTCGGTCGCAGCGCCAACTTTGATGACCGCGACACCGGCTTCCATCTTCGCGACACGCTCTTGCAGCTTCTCAACTTCGTAGTCACTGGTGGTTTCCTTGATCTGAGCCTTGATTTGGGCCACCCGATCCTTGATCCCCTGCACGTCCCCCTTACCCTCGACGAGAGTCGTGGTTTCCTTGGTGACAATAATCTTGCGGGCTTCACCCAACATCTCGACAGTGGCCTCTTCGAGCTTCAGACCGAGATCCTCGGTGATGACCTGGGCGCCAGTCAGCGTGGCGATGTCTTCGAGCATGGCCTTACGACGGTCGCCAAAAGCCGGAGCCTTGATAGCTAGAGCGCTAAATGTCCCACGCAGCTTATTTAAGACTAGAGTCGTCAGAGCCTCACCGTCGACTTCTTCGGCAATGATAACCAGCTCTTTCTTGCCTTCTTGCGAAAGCTGCTCGAGCAAAGGCAGGATCTCCTGAATCGAGCTGATCTTCTTATCGGTGATCAAGATCTGAGGATTGTCATAGACCGCTTCCATGCGGGCCGTGTCAGTCACCATATATGGCGAAACATAACCCTTATCAAACTGCATGCCCTCGACAACTTCCTTCTCGAGACCAAGGGTCTGGCTCTCTTCGACGGTCACAATGCCGTCCTCGCCAATCGTTTCCATGACCTCAGCTATCAGATTGCCGACCTCTTCGTCACCGGCTGAAATAGTAGCCACGTTCGCAATCTCAGCCTTCGCTTTGACTGGCTTAGCCATGGCGTCGAGACGACTAACAACGTGCTCAGTCGCCTTCTCAATACCGCGGCGGATAGCCATCGGATTCGCGCCAGCGGCGACGTTCTTAGTGCCTTCTTCCATGATGGCTTGAGCCAAAACGGTGGCAGTGGTGGTGCCATCACCAGCCATATCGTTGGTCTTGGAGGCAACTTCGCGGACGATCTGCGCACCCATGTTCTCGAACGGATCCTGCAGCTCGATCTCCTTGGCGATAGTCACGCCATCATTGGTGACCAGCGGACTGCCGTATTTCTTCTCGAGTACGACGTTGCGACCTTTTGGTCCGAGGGTGGTCCTGACGGTGTTGGCCAATTTGTCGACACCGGCCTTGAGGCGCTTGCGAGCATCCTCAGCGTGTAAGATTTCTTTTGCCATTATTTATCTCCCTTCACGACAGCGAGGATGTCCTCTTCTTTACTAATCAAATATTCAGTACCGTCGACTTTGACGTCATCTGGTCCATAACTCTTGTAGATCACTTGATCACCGACTTTGACTTCTTTGACGTCAGTACCGACTGCCAGGACTTTAGCCATCTTTGGCTTCTCCTGCGCTGAACCGGGCAAAACGATGCCTGAAGCTGTGGTTTCTTCAGCCTGAAGCTGTTCCATAACGATACGATCTGCCAGTGGATGCAGTTTCATACCACCTCCTTATTTCTCTTTATATAAAAGATTAGACGATATGTAAAATTGAGCCTATTTATTTTTTAATCAGCGAAACGGTGAACTCGCTAGTGTCTCCGCTCAATCTGATACGGCTTTTACCGGCCAAGAGATTGAGGCAGAAGCATTAGCACTCTCATTCGTCGAGTGCTAGTTTTAAGTATAAGAACCCTGGTGTCAGGCGTCAAGGGCAGGCAGCTGGTAAGAAGGGACTACTTAGTGTCGTCGTGGGGACGGCGCGACAGCAAGAAGAGCGCGCCACCGAGAGCACTGAGGCCAATTACCCCCAGCCACACCCAAGTCGGCAGCTGGAAGATGAAGCTAGAAGTCTTGTACAAAGCGATGATTATCAGCACCCCAATACCCCAGTCTCGAATCAGGCGATAGTGCCAACTCATACCGGCTAGGACTAGCGCCGTACCGAGGCCAAGTATCGCAATGATGTAGCCACCGGTTGTATCACCGAGAGCACTCAGTCCTAACGGACCAGTCGCGACAAGCAGCGCGCCGATGGTGAGCATATCGGTGGTCGGCTTGTCACCCCGTTGATATTGCCGGTAGGCCAAGGCGGCCAGGTAGAGTGCCGTGGTCTGAACATAGACTTGCGCATAGGTGATAGGGATAAGTGCGAAGAAGCGCATCGTGCTAACCCAAACGAATACTGAAGCGACATACTTACCGGTACGGCTATTTTCGCGATAACTTTCGATCATGATCGTGGCAGCCGCCGCCAAGCCAATCAACACCCCAAGCCACTTCTCGAGCGATGTTTCGGCACCAAAGCTATTGAGAAAACCAAACGACAAGCCGGCGATGCCGAGCCAACGAGCAGTTTTGCCTCGATCAGTATCATCTAGATTACCGACGACGAATAATGCGGCGCCCCAAATTGCCAAACTGGCGGCGACGTACCATTTCAATTGACTACCCAGATGCAACACCACGCCATAACTAGCGATGAGCGCTATAGCCGCTGGAACCCGTTTCTCCTTCTCAACAAAACTGGTCGCATAGAGCGTCACACAAATCAGCCCGCCCAGGAGTGACGCCGTGATACTCGACTCGGACAAAACAGTTGTGTAGGCCAAGAACAAGCCGAAGCCATAGGCTCCGGCCAGCAACCGTGGCCGAATCAAAAAATCCTTATACCAACGGTGTAGGCCATAGAATATGGCAGCAACCCCCAGATGAGCCAGGCCTATTCCATTAACCGGCCATTTCTGTGCGGCGCCCAAAAAACCAACTGCCAAATACAAAGCAGCGGCACTGGCCAAGATCAATTGCGGAAGATCTGCCATCGCGATAAGCAACAGCGTCAGACTCGAGATGAGCAATACCACTGCCAACCAGACATGTAGGCTCGGGCTGAAACAAGCTGAGACAGCGTACAACAGCCAGAGCATGGCCAAGCCAATCTGGTACCTATACAGCGCTGCGTCGCGCTTGCGCAGCTGCCACAGCCCAACCAGGACAAAGAAAAACGACCAAACGGCGTAGAAGACGGCCATGTGCTGAATCTGCCAGACCGGTTTAATCACAAACAACATGTAAAGCAGCGGCAAGACGCTAAACAGTAATCCAAATGCCTGATAAGCCAGGCGCTGCTTGGAGACGAGATATTGCCCGAGTGTCAGAATAGTTGCCACAGTCGCTAGATAAGCAATCTGAGCGGGGGATTCGAAGCCGAAGCCCGGCGCCAGCAAAGCCAATATCACCGCCAGTGTCCCAAAGATCTGCTTATGCTTCTTTTCTACTGCCAATTTTTCGGCCAATATGTAACTGCCGGCTATGACTAGCAAGACAGTGCCGATGAGCCAATTTTCGACATTGCGACTGGCCAAGACCATACTAAATCCAACTGGAAATATTGCGGCCGACAAGCCAAGATAGATGACTTCAGTATCAGATTCTTCGAAGTTTCGGAGAGCCGCGCAGATAAGATAGAAGACTGACGTCAGAATCAGCTGCACGCCAACCGACCAGAGGCCGTAAGTCGACCAACCGATCAGCGACAGGGCGACTGAAATTGGCACAAAGATCTGGGCGCTGGTATCGAGTGCGGTGGTCAGCTCCTGGTCGCGGACGGTCCGCGCCAAGACGATGTAGAGCAAGCTGGTCAACATCATACTCCAGCCGTACCAATAGACCGGCGCCGAGACTGTTGCGGTCAGCGCCTGGAAGAGCGATATCGTCGTCAGAGCTGAGAAGTAGGCGATGTAGGTTTTCTTCAAGCTAACGTAAGCCACCAGCTGCATGACAAGCATCACGGCGGTCGTCACCAGCCAGATACCGCCCGATGGTTTATTGGCATAGAGCAAGTTCTGTACGCTGAGGCCGACCAGCGGTGCGATCAGCAAGCCAATCGCCGTGAAGGTCACGCCAGCTGGTTTAATTTTGTCAGTGTAACTGTAGAGCCCTAGGCCAGTCAGATAGAATATTGCGCTCAGCGTACCCAACAGCAACACCTTAGTGAGGTTATCAATCGAGCCGTAGTTGCTACCGACAAAGGTACCAGCGGCAATCACAATCATGAAGGAGCCTAGGTAGAGTAAGACATTGATATTCTGAATCGCCTTCATGCCCCGCTCGGCCAAAGGCTCGGTTGGCGCGGTGGGGAGGGCTGGCTGTGTTGCAGCAGCCACTGTCTGGCCGGCGGCCGTCGTCTGGGCGATTGTGCCGACTTCCGGTGCGACAGGTACGCGCTTGAGTGCTAATTTACTCAGTAAAACGTACTTACCACGGGCAATCGAAGCGGCCGCCCGAAACAGGGTGTCAGCCTCACGAGGATCAGTCGCCGATCGAGCCAGAGCCTCGACCCGGTCGGCGATCGCCTCATTCCCAACCGACGCAACAGGTGGTGGCTGCAACAGGGCGACGGCTTGTTCTTGGTCCTGCCGCTTCTTGGCTGACTGCTTACTTAATCGATACAGTAAATAGACGAAGCCAACCAGAAATAACAGTTGGAAAACTGCCGTAAACCCACTACTTGCGCCCGTCGAATCGTAAGAATCATACATAACTTTGTTGTAGCCAGTGTACGCCGACTATATAACAACGGTCAAAGTCCTAATGCTTGCGCTAGGACCGCGGGCCTTTTGACTTCACCAAAGCTTTCTCGACCAGCTTGAGGAAGCCTTGGTGGCGTTCTGCAATTGATTGACTAGCATCCCGAGGATGGAGGTTGATTATATCTGGCCGAATCCTCACAAACGCATCCGCCTGTTGATTCTCTTTCATCAAACTACTGGCTTTGAGATGCCGCCGATAGCCCCGATCATCCCATCTATCGAGCCAACGCCAGCCGGTCTTATCAATTGTCTTCGCGCCCTTCGGCCAGATCATATTTGGCGCCAGCCCACGCACATAAGCCGAACCCTGCAATATCTCAGCCCAACTCTTCGCCCCGTAGACGGGTACGGCCGTCAGCAACCAGTAGATCAGATGAGGCTCATTTTGTCGCATAATATCCCTCTCGATAGGCACACCGCGGGTGGTCATAAACATGCCGAGACTGAAGCGGTTGGCGCTAACTGTTTCGGTCTGCAGTAGTTGCGCCCGGTTCAGACAGCGCTGCAAGGTAGCTTTGGCAATAAAGATTCTGCCCGGCGTCGTCACTACCAACAAATCGATGTCGCTACTGGCACGCACATTGCCCATCGCCACACTATTGATGACCACCAGAGCCTGAACGAACGGTAGTAGCCCAAGCAGTCTACCTAGCCGACGGGCTCTCTGCAGCTGAGCCTGTCGCTGCAAAGCTCGCGAGTCAGTCCTGATATAACGCACTCCGACCAGCCCATATTCGTTCCCGATCCTCTGCAGAACCCGTCGGTTGACGAGTTCTCGGATGACTTCTTGAACAGCCAGATGATTGGCCTTGATCGGCAAATAGGCGACGAGCCGCTCCTGGCTGACCGGCAGATTGAAGACGGCAAAATAAGCAATCATATCGAGTACGGCGACTTGAACGTGGGTGGCTTTGGCGTGGGCATCCATTGCCATATCTTATCTGGATACCAGAGTAATAAAAAGCGCTCCATGCAGTACGAGTATGTACAACATGGAGCGGGATATGAAAATGGAGAATGCTCCAGAGAGGTTAAGCCTTCCGGGACGCCAGCTGTACTTGGCCCTCGGCGCGCAGCTCATTGATCTGTTTTTCCCATTGCTTCGTCAAGGCTGCGGCCGCCTTGCGCTCATAGTTTTTGTAAAACATCACAATTCCAGACGGATAGATTGGTTCTCCGACAATTCCCAAGATTAGCCGCCGCCGCAGCAAGCCCTTCCGAACCACCGGATCACCTTTGGAGCAACCGATAATAGCGAAAGGAACGATTGGCACGTTAGCCTTGATGGCAAGCCAAGCCGCCCCCTTCTTCGAGGACTCGACGATGGCATCGCCTTGTCGAGTCCCCTCGGGGAACATCTCGACAGGAATACCGCGGTGGAGTGCGGCTAGAGCAACTGCCATGCCCTCTTCAGAGGTGTGGGCACGGGCTTTGCGGCGGGCAATTTTTTCGGGAGGATTTTTCTTTGAAGTCCTTCCATCTATACCGGCGCGCCAAATTGGCACAGCCCCCATGCGCTGATTGATCATGGCTGTCAGCCAATTGTCGCAGAAGGCGGGCTTACAGATCCAGACCATGCCACGCTTGAAGTGACCAAGAATAGAAATGTCCCAGATCATACCGTGATTGGCGGCCAGGACGTAAGCGTACTCATCGATTTTTGCTGAGGCGTTGCGGCAATACCACTTAGGCCGATATTCCAAACCACCTGGTTGCGGTAGTCTTTCGGCCTGTTGAATTTCAACTTTGATAAAGACAGCTGACAGGCCAATCACCAAGCGCCGAAACAAACGATATCCTGTAGGGTACGGCACTCCTGTGGCAGAGCGCAGACGCTTGAGGCGTTTGGCTTCAGACCGCTTCTCTTGTAACACGGCCTGATCAGACTTTGCTTTCTCTCCTGAAAAGGCTGGCTGGCCTGGTCGGAAATCCGAAAATAACGGATCGTAGTCATGATGACTTGGCATAGGTACTCCTTTCGAGGAGCAATAGTAGGTGCGAGAATAACTAAGCGAGACTATACCATTTTTTTAAGTAAATGTCATCCGTGTATATGGCTTCTATAAACAAAAAATAGGTGGAGCGAGAGACGAATCTCCCACCCCACCCGGATCAAACTGCGTAGCTCTTAAAGAGACAAACTGAGTCTCACCTACGCATGAGATGCGGATCCTTCCTTTCGGAGGACAGTTTACGAGGAATACCGCACCATTAAGGTGCAGATAAAAAGTCAGTTGACGAATTGGCTTGCTTCTAAAAGCGAACTCATTGTCAGCCGACTAGAGCTCTGTCGGAGGCGGTTTTCAAACGCTACCGACAAACACTGTGAACTGGCGGCTGGGTGTCCAGGGCTTCGGAACCACCATCCTGGTAGGTGCTGGGCTGTCCACGTGAGTGGACATCGGATCTGAGCATTAACTGCTCCTTTCCCCTAGAGCTGGCTTTGATCAAGCCAACGGTAAACCTAGTCTACGCCTCCCAAAAACCTATCGTCAATATCTTTTCGTAAAAGTCTAAGTAGAACTGAGTTTCTTAATTGTCGCTATCAGATCAGCATTGGCTTTTTGCAAGATTTTTTTGGTCTTAGCCTCAAGATTAACCCGCAAATATGGCTCTGTGTTACTCGGACGAACACTTGCCCACCAGGCTTCTGAGCGAATTGTCAGACCATCCAGCTCATCGAGCTGCTCGCGCGCATATTGCATCCTTAAAGCTGCAATCAGTTTCTTCGGATCATCAACCTGGAGATTTTCTTCAACCGAATGCGCGCCCTTTCGGTACGGCTTGATGATCTGCGACAGCGGCACTCCAGACTGACTTAAAATACCCAGGGTCATAATGGCAGCAATCAGACCTGAATCAGCATAGAAATTATCCCTAAAGAAGAAATGCCCAGCGTGCTCACAGCCGAAAACGGCGTTGGTCGCCCGCATCCGCTCCTGCATAAAGGTATGCCCGACCCGCTCACGAATAGCCGTGCCACCGAGGCTTGCCACGATCTCGGGTACGATGTCGCCAATGACGGCATTGTAGATAATCGTGCCGTGCGGGTTTTCTTCGAGAAATGTGACTGCTAGCAAAGCCCCGAGCTCGGTCGACGTGATTGGCTCACCAGTTTCGTCAACCACAAAACAACGATCGCCGTCCCCATCAAAAGCGATGCCAATGTCGAGCTCATTGCGCCGGACAAGCGTCTGGAGGTCAACAATTGCTTCCGGTAGCATGGGGTTGGCGACGTGGTTTGGAAAGCTGCCATCGAGATCCATGTAGAGCCCGGAGATCTCCAGTGGAGTCAACTCTTGCAGCTTCGGCACAGCGATTGCCCCCATCCCATTACCGGCATCAATCCCGACTTTGAGGGGCTTGAGAGCATGCCCAGCGAAGCGCAGAGTGTGCTCCACCCAGTCGGAGAGAATATTCTTCTCGAGCTTGCGGCCGGGCTCAGCGGCATCAGCAAAAGACTTATCGAGCACGACTTGCTTGATCTCCTGTAAGCCAGAATCAATCCCAATCGGATTCACCCCAGCCGCTGTCAGCTTGATTCCATCATATTGA
>Ga0335397_10002079_pt1 | contig 27246 bp, 23 predicted proteins | sample MAT04_FD_205740 | JGI IMG/M metagenome (GOLD analysis project Ga0335397, IMG submission 205740) | Freshwater microbial communities from Lake Fryxell liftoff mats and glacier meltwater in Antarctica - MAT-04 (spades assembly) (version 2) ... | reverse complement strand
AAAATACGCCATTGCAAGGACAGCATCCCTATGATGTCAGCAAGTCGGCGGCGGACTTGATCGCTTGCTCCTATGCAAAAAGTTTCGACCTGCCTGTTGCCATCACGCGTTGTGGAAATTTTTACGGCGGCGGAGATTTGAACTGGAACCGTATCATCCCTGGAACGATCCGCTCGATTTTGCGCGGACAGCGCCCTGTCATCCGCTCAGACGGCGAATATATCCGCGATTATTTTTATGTGGAAGATGGCGCTGCTGCATACATGTTGTTAGCCGAGCAGCTCGCCGCGCATAGGGAACTCAAAGGAGAAGCATTCAACTTCTCGAACGAGATTCAAGTGTCGGTGCGCGAGATCGTGGACAAGGTCATTAAGTTGATGAAATCTGATTTCAAACCCGAAATCCTAAACGAGACGAACAATGAAATCCGGCATCAGTATCTCAGCGCAGAAAAAGCCCGCCGCATGTTAAATTGGAAACCGCTTTTCAATCTGGATGAGGCTTTGGCTTTGACGGTTGGTTGGTACAAGGAATTTTTTGAAAATGAGTGAAAAATCCGATCAACTGCGCGCAAAAATTTTGGAGTTAACAGCCGAATATTCCGCCGAGGAATTTCCTGAAAAAAAATTCATTCCCGGAGAATCATCTGTGCCAGTGGCAGGACGGGTGTTTGACTCGGCGGATGTTCAATCTCTGATTGATTCAAGTTTGGATTTTTGGTTGACCGAGGGACGCTTTGCCCGTCAGTTTGAAAAGGATTTTGCGGGCTTCTTCAACTTGCGGCATTCCATTCTAGTGAACTCAGGCTCGTCCGCAAATTTGCTTGCGCTCACTTGTTTAACATCACCGATTCTAAAAGAACGCCAACTCAAGCCTGGCGATGAAGTTATTACCGTGGCAACGGGTTTCCCAACGACAGTCAATCCCATCTTTCAAAACAACCTTGTCCCTGTTTTTGTTGATGTGGATATTCCAACCTACAATATTGATGTGACCCAGCTTGAAGCCGCGTTGTCTAAAAAAACCCGCGCGGTGATGATCGCGCACACGCTTGGCAACCCTTTTAATCTTGAAGTTGTAACTGCGTTTTGCAAAGAGCATAATTTGTGGCTCGTGGAGGATTGCTGTGATGCAGTTGGCGCGACCTATGACGACAGAATGGTCGCAACTTTTGGCGATGTGGCGACGGTCAGTTTCTACCCCGCGCATCACATCACAATGGGAGAGGGCGGCGCGCTCCTCACCGACAAACCAGAACTGAAAAAAATAATCGAATCATACCGAGACTGGGGACGCGATTGCTGGTGTGAGCCTGGCAAGGACAACACCTGCGGAAAGCGCTTCGACTGGCGGCTTGGCGAACTCCCGCAAGGGTACGACCACAAATACACCTATTCACATATCGGCTACAACCTCAAAGCTACAGACATGCAAGCCGCTGTGGGCGTTTCCCAACTTAAAAAACTGAATGGCTTTATTGAAAAGCGACGGGAAAACTTCAACTATCTAAAAGAGCAGTTGAGTCCCATGCAGGATTATTTCATTCTTCCAGCGGCAACTGCAAACTCCAACCCCAGTTGGTTTGGTTTTCCAATATTCATCCGCCCCAATACATCCTTTACGCGCGATAAAGTTGTTCGTTGGCTTGAATCGCATAAGATCGGTACACGATTATTGTTTGGTGGAAACCTGATTCGTCAGCCCGCGTATCGCAATCAAAACTATCGCGTTGTTGGCAACCTCAAAAAATCCGACGAAGTCATGCATCAGGTTTTCTGGATCGGTGTATATCCAGGTCTCACCCGCCCCATGCTTGATTATGTGATTGAAACCCTTCATGAAGCAAAATCCGCTCTCTGCTGATCTCCATCACGTTCTCGATCATACCCGCGACCTGTGGGAGGATTTGCGCGGTGCGCGTCTCTTCATCACAGGCGGAACGGGATTCTTTGGATGCTGGCTTCTCGAAAGTTTTCTCTTCGCCAACCAGCAGTTGGATTTAAAAGCATCCGCATCTATTCTGACCCGCAGGCCTGATTCTGCCAAACAGACATTGCCTCACCTGATGTTGAATCCTGCGATTACCCTGCATCAAGGGGATGTGCGAAACTTTGAATTTCCAAAAGGCGAATATTCGCATATCATCCATGCGGCAACGGATGCGAGCGCAAAGCTCAATACCGAAAATCCGTTATTGATGCTGGATACAATCATCGAAGGCACGCGTCGCACACTTGATTTTGCTGTCCATTGCAAGGCTGAAAAATTTTTACTAACCAGTTCGGGCGCAGTCTATGGCAAACAGCCCAGTGACATGACGCACATCTCCGAAGATTACATGGGCGCACCCGATCCGCTTGACCCACGCTCTGCCTATGGAATTGGCAAAAGAACTGCCGAACAGCTATGCTCATTGTATGCAAAGCAACACAGCGTTTTTTCAACCATAGCCCGCTGTTTTGCCTTTGTTGGTCCACATCTTCCCCTCGACACCCACTTTGCCATCGGCAACTTTATCCGCGATGCAATGAACGGCGGACCAATTGTCATTAAAGGTGATGGCGCACCGCGCCGTTCCTATCTCTACTCCGCAGACCTCGCGATCTGGTTGTGGACAATTCTCCTGCGCGGCGAGTCGGGGCGCGTGTATAATGTTGGCAGCGACGAGTCGCTCTCTATCGCGAAAATAGCGCAGCACGTGGCGGAGCAGTTCTCTGGGAAAATAGCTCTGGATGTGCGCGGTCAGGCGAATCCACTTAAGCCAGTGGAGCGTTATGTGCCAGATATCCAAAGAGCAAAAGATGAACTGGGCTTGGATGTTTTTATGTCTTTGTCTCAAAGTATTCATCAGACCATTCAATTTTATGGAAAAGCTGAATAATACGGATGATGCTTATGAGCTTAATCGTTACACTTATTTTTTCGAGTAGAATTGTGAAACAGTATAGTTATTTTCAATAATATTTTTGCCAATTTGTGAGAAAAAGGAGAATAAATTTAATTAATATGACCACTTATGAAAATGCCCTCCAAATAATACAGGAATCACTCAATAGTTTAAAGAGAGCAGGATTGACAGAACAAGATGTTACTGTTCGTGACGATACTATTTTGCTTGGAACTGGCTCTCCGCTGGATTCGATTGCCTTTGTTACCTTTATTACTGAGTTAGAAGATCGTGTTAGTCGGAAAGTAGACCGCGAACTTTACTTGGTACTCAAAGATATTCACGAATATAACACTGACAATTCTTATTTAACCGCCGGCATTTTAGCCCGTTACCTTGTTAAACTGACTGAGCCATCCACCTAATTTTCCTATGGAAAACGAACTTCCCGTAATGGTTGTCACAGGTACAAGCAAAGGAATTGGTCTGGGAATAGCAGAGCATTTTGCCCTCCGTGGTTATCGTGTGGCAGGTTGTAGCCGCAGCCCGGCGTCTTTGGATTTGGAGAATTATAATCATGCCTTGGTTGACGTTGGCGATGAGAAGCAAGTTCGCGAATGGGTTCGATCAATCAAGAGAAGTTATGGACGGATAGATGTCCTAGTCTGTAATGCTGGGCTTGCGCCTGCCGCCATGCTTATGTTGGAGACATCTTCTGAAATATTGGAACCGCTTTTGCGCACGAATATCGCCGGTAATTATTATGTGTGTCGGGAAATTGCTAAAGTTATGTTGTTACAGAGATCTGGGCGGATTATTACTGTGTCGTCCATGGCAGTTGCGTTGCACGAAGAAGGGACATCCGCTTACTCGGCGTCAAAAAGTGCCGTTGTTGAGATGACCAAAATTATGGCGAAAGAATTAGCCGCTTTTGGCATTACCTGTAATGTAATGGCTCCGTCTATGTTTATGACCGATGCGGTTGACGCCCTAGGTAAAGAAGTTGTAGCCCGGGCTTTGGATAAGTTGACTATTAAACGGACACTAACAATGAATGAAATATGCAGCGTTATTACTTTTTTATCCGCCCCGGAAAGTGGTTGCATCACCGGACAAGTGATACATATGGGGTTGGTAAGTTGACTTTCAATAATCTTATGTTACGAGAAATAGGCAGTTTTCAGGTCACGACGCTTGTGTCTGATCCGCCATGGAAAGAGAATTGTTATTTGATCCGGCATTTGGTCACTGGTGAGCAGGTGCTAATTGACCCAGGTGATGATGCAGATGCGATCATTCAGGAAGTCCTTTCAGGCGGATCGAATTTACGCTATATTTGGCTTACTCATGCGCATCATGACCACCTTGGTGCAGTAGCTGCGCTTGGTCGGCAGTTTGGAATAGTGTGTGACCTTCATAAAAATGATGTGCGCCTCCTGCACCATGCTCCCATGTATGCGCTTCGGTTTGCGCAAAAGAACATCGAATTACCGGAGGCGTTTCGTACTTTTGGCGCGGATTATTCGTTTCAGTTTGGAGACCAGGCTATAACTATTATTCATGTTCCTGGGCATACTCAGGGTAGTGTCTGTTATGTTATCGGCGATTTTGTTTTTACCGGCGACACCCTGATGTATAAGCATGTTGGACGGACTGATTTGCCAGGAGGAGATGCGTCGCTGTTGAAGTCTTCTGTAAACAAGTTGTTAGAAGTTTTGCCTGGTGACAAAGTCATATTTCCTGGGCATGGCCGTGCATGGACTGTGGCAGATGCCCAGGACTGGTGGCAGACAGTGACAAATGACCCTCCAGAACATAATACTTTCGAAATGGCGTGATGAGGAATTATGGCAGAATATGAATTATCCGGTATTGGCGTGATTGGCATGGGAAAATATATTCCTAACAATCTCATAACTAATGAACAAGTTGAGACTTGGACTGGTATTCCTGCCCACACTATTGTGGCTAAGACTGGTGTCACCGCTCGCTATATTGTCGATGATAGTGAAACCGCTTCAGGTATCTCTGCTATCGCAGCTAGGCAGGCTATCCAAAATTCGGGCATTATTCCAGAGGATATTGGCATTATCGTTGGGTGTACATTTTCAGGTGATTATATATACCCAGCCATGGCTTGTAAGGTGCAAGACATTATCGGCGCACGTAAAGCCGGTTCATTTGATTTAATGGCTAATTGCACCGGGTTTCAAGTTGGACTAAGCGTGGTTGCCGATCGACTTCGGTATGATTTGTCGTTATCTTATGGTCTGGTTTTAGGTACGGCTATTCAATCTCGGTATATTAATTGGACTGACCCTGAATCCGCAATCTATTTTAGCGATGGCGCTGGGGCAGCTATATTGGGGCGAGTTCCCTCAGGGTACGGACTTTTGTCTACCGAAGTGTTTACCAACCCGACAGTTTTTGAATCTGTTCGTCTGCGCGGTGGGGGGTCGAGTCACCCTATGCGTCCGGAGAATATTAACGAAGGCCTGCAATACTATGATATGAACGGGCTGGAAGTTTGGAAACAGGTTGTTCAATACCAGCCGACCGCTATTCGTAAGTCGCTGGAAAAAGTCGGTAAAAAAATCGAAGATGTCGATTTTTTTATATTTCATCAGGCAAATTTGCGCTTAATAGAATATTTGATGGCAAAAATGAAACAGCCAATGAACAAAACGTATACCAATGTGGATACCATTGGTAATACTGCTGACGCATCATTGGCTATTGCTCTCTGCGAGGCGGTAGGGAAGGGGCTAATCAAACGTGGTAATTTGGTTGTCGTTTCAGGCGTCGGTGCTGGCTTTACATTTGGATCTACTGTGATCCGCTGGTATTGATGTCATGACTTATAAACCTGGTGAGCAACAAAGCCGTATCTTGGATTTTACCCAGATCCAGGTTGATGATAGGGTTGAACTTACCCATCCGTTGACGCAAGCGGATGTGGATATTTTTGCTGCGTTGACTGGCGATTTTAATCCACTACACATGGATCCCGCTTTTGCAAGCAAGACACAATTTCGCAAACCTGTAGCACATGGAATGCTGTCGGCCTCTTTTATTTCTACCATGATAGGCATGCTGCTTCCTGGAAGCGGTTCGCTGTGGACAGCGCAAACGCTTGAATTTCTTAACCCGGCTTACGCCGGAGACACATTAAAAGTAACGGCGCGCGTCAAACAAAAATCCCTTGCCACCCGATTACTGGTGCTTGAGGTAATAATAACCAATCAGCATGGGCAAAAGCTTGTTAGTGGAGAATCGACTGTCAAACAATTGGAACTTCAGAAGGAGCCGGAACTAATGTCAGATGGAACAGCAATGGTTGTATTGGTAACAGGGGCGGGCGGGGGCATTGGCGCTGCGATTTCGAATAAATTGGCAAGTCAGGGACATATAGTTATTGTTTCTGATCGGCAGTTTGAAAAAGCTGAGAAGGTGTCCAGTGACATTATTCAAAAAGGTTGGCGTGCGCTGGCTTTGCAGGCAGACACGGCTAATTTTGAGGAGATTGATTTTCTTTTTTCAACTGTAGCCAGTACAGTAGGTCCAATTCAATCAGTTGTACATTGTGCTTCCCCCCGAAATATATTGCATTCTTTTGACGAATTGACCTGGGAATCCATTCAAGAACATCTTGATGTGCAGTTGAAAGGGGCATTTAATTGTGCTCGGGCAGCTTTGCCTCACATGGTCGGTATTCAGGCGGGGGCAATGGTATTTATTGGCTCAATCGCTGTTGACGGAGTTCCTCCAACCCAACAAACTGATTACGTTATAGCAAAGTCCGCATTGACTGCACTAGCCCGTTGTTTGGCGGTCGAATATGGGCCAAAGGGGATTCGAGTTAATATTGTTTCGCCTGGCATGACTCAAACGGACATGATTTCACATTTACCGGATAAGGCCAAGATGCTTACCCGTATGCAAACTCCCTTGCGCCGTTTGGCCGAACCGTCTGATATTGCCAATGCAGTTGCGTTCCTTCTAAGTACCAATGCCCAGCACATAACCGGGGAAACTCTTCGTGTGTGTGGTGGTTTTATAATGGAATGAGGCTGAATATGTATCAAGCGATTCCAAATCTAAAAAATCACCCTGAGTTTTCAAAAATCGTTAACCTTGTATCAGCGCAAAATCCATTGCAGCGCAAGCGTATTGAAAACTTTATAAATCAGCAGGATGAAGATTATTGGAACTTTGCCGAGGAATTGAGCCGAACATTGAATTGGACATTACTTCAAACCAATGAGGCGCGCGCTGAGGCTGCCCAATCTTATAACCGGATGTGTATGGATATTTTGCGTGAACAAATCCGTTTTCGTAAGACCGGTGTTTACCTTATTTCAAACGCAGAAGTCGCTAATGAAAATGTGTATAGCCAGCCGAATGTAATGCGGTATTATATTGTTGGTTTGCTCTTATCGTACCTTTTTTGGTCTAATCATTATCGTATGTTAAAGTTTTTCAAAGATCATTTGACAAGGATCACCTCCATCGAAAATTGTTTAGAAGTCGGTGCTGGGCATGGACTATTTACCAGCGAGACTTTGCGGCATTTTCCGCATTTGGATATGCATGTATTGGATATTAGTGAAACGTCCCTAAATCTCGCGCGAGAGATGTTGGACACCTTTCAAGTAGACGTGTCTCGTGCAAGTTTTGAGTTGGGAGATTATTTAAAGACTTCATTTGGTAATGGGAAGTTTGACTTCATCATCATGGGAGAGGTTTTGGAACACGTGAATGATGCCCCCGAATTTCTACGCCAGACGCGTCTACTTATTCAACCTACAGGAACAGTTTTTCTGTCGACGTGTGCGAACTGTGCTGCAGTGGATCATGTATACCACTTCCATACAGTGGATGAGATACGTAAGCTTTTTCGGGACGCTAATTTTTCAATCGTTCAGGAACTTGTACTTCCTGCTGAGGCAGTACCGGAATCTAGGTGGCTGGAAGAACTCGTCACTATTAATTATTGCGCGATTCTGTCGCCTACAACAAGTTAACCATTAAGGAGTATGTGAAAGTGAGTGTCCAAAATTTATATTCTGCTATAAAACGGCTGAATGCTGAGCTCACCTATAGCGCTTATTTGGCTCTTGCGAATGTTTTGGATGCGACAAATCCAGAAGAGAGTGAATTGCCACCCTTGCGAGTGGCCGTTTTAAGTAACTTCACAGTCGACTCTATACTACCTGTCATCAAGGGAGAGATTGCCTTGGCAGGATTCTTTCCAGTGATTTATCTAGGCGGTTATGATTCTATTATGCTTGATGTACTTAATCCAGTTGGATCCTTGTATGCTTTTCAGCCTGATTTCGTAATTGTGTCCCAGTGGTTGGAAACTTTGTCGCCCACACTTGTCACACGCTTTCTTTCTCTTTCTCCTGAACAAGCGGCTACTGAGGTGGAGCGGCTGCTGATTTTATTGGACGAGACAGTGGCAGCCCTGCGAAATAGTTTAAAGACGCCAATCTTACTCAATAACTTTCCATTGCCAAGTTATACAACACTGGGCATTCTGGATTCTCAGATTGATAGTGGTCAGACTCAAACAATTTTGAATTTGAACCAAGCCATACTCCATCGTGTTCATCAATGGCGTGATGTCTATTTGATTGATTATTTGAGTCTTTTGGCGCGGATAGGAAGTGTCAGGGGAGTGGATGAGCGATATTGGCATATTGGCAAGTCTCCCATTGGGCGACATGCTCTGGTTCCATTTGGACAGGAATATGGAAAATTCTTCCGTGCTTTGCGTGGTAAAACCCGTAAATGTCTGGTGCTTGACTGTGACAATACCCTTTGGGGAGGTATTATAGGTGAAGATGGTTTAGGCGGCATCAAATTGGGAGCAACATACCCGGGCTCATGTTATCAAGCCTTCCAGCGTGAGATTCTTAACTTGCATGACCGCGGAGTAATTTTGGCTTTATGCAGTAAAAACAACGAAGTTGATGTGCTGGATGTATTTCGAAATCACCCGGAAACCGTATTGCGCGAGGAGCATCTGGCACACTGGCAAATAAACTGGGATGATAAGATAACTAACCTCAATCGCATCGCTGAAAATTTGAATATTGGGTTAGATAGCCTGGTATTTGTGGATGACAGCCAGTTCGAGTGCGATTTAGTTCGTGAGCAATTACCTCAGATAGCAGTTATTCAGCTTACTTCCGATCCATCTGCGTTCATCCCCCAATTAAGTGGCTCAGCCTATTTCGACTCGCTGACTTTCTCTGCTGAGGATCGCCAGCGTAATCAAATGTATAGAGATGAATCCCAGCGTAAACAACAGTTGCACGAGACATTTGATTCGCTTGAGACTTACCTTTCTAAATTAGAGATGGTTGTCGAAATTGGGTATCCTGATGATGTTACCATCCCGCGCGTTTCGCAGTTAACTCAGAAGACTAATCAGTTCAACTTGACTACGCGGCACTATAGCGAAGGCGATATACGTGCCTTTCTTGAGAATCCTGATGCTGACGTTTTCTATCTTCGTCTGCGTGACCGGATTTCGGATTTAGGACTTATCGGTGTGGCAATTGTAAGATATAGCGATCTAGTCGCAGAGTTGGATTCGTTTTTATTGAGTTGCCGAGCTATTGGGCGGGGAATCGAAGAAGCTTTGCTGGCGCATATCCTTAATAGCGCCAAATCCCGAGGCTGCACTAGAATGTTGGGTAAATATTTACCGACCAAGAAAAACGGCTTAGTTGCAGATTTCTATCAGCACCATGGTTTTAATTGTGTGTCTGAAACACCCCAAGGTTTAGATTGGGAATTATCACTCGATCAGGATATTTTTCCTACACCGAGTTGGGTCAATGTAAGAATTGTAAAATAAGGAGATGGTATATGGTAATGAAAGAAGATAAACTCAAACAAGCAATTGCTGATGTATTTGGCGTTGACTTCAATACTGTGAATGATAATACTTCTGTTGATACAGTTCAGGAATGGGACTCTCTTAAGCATTTGAATCTTGTCCTAGCGTTAGAGTCTGAGTTTGACATCAGCCTTACTGAGGAACAAACAGTACAAATCTTAAGCTACCCTTTGATTAAAGCTGTGCTCGAAGAGCATGACATACAGTTTAATTAATTGAGCGAAAAATGAACGAGATTTCACTCCCCCTTGGTGCCATTGATGCGGTAATTGCTCGTATGCGGCGTAATGGTGATTTGACCGCTATTTTATGGAAAGGGCAGGAATATAGTTATTCGGCTTTTTTTGAGATGATTGATGCCTGGCAAGGACGCCTTAATGCGAATAGCATTACTCGTGGTTCAGTGTGCGCTGTTTTGAGCGATTATTCACCACAGACCTGCGCGTTGTTCTTTGCACTGATGCGGGCTGGCGCCATATTGGTACCCTTTACACGCAGCATCGAAGCTGAAATTCCGGCCTTTATGGAAATCGCAGGTGTCGAATTCTTGTTTCGATTCGACGAGCGGGATCGTTGGACGATTACCTCTTTCAATAATGTGCCTCAGGCAGATTTGGTGGTTTCATTTCGAGAACAGAATACCCCGGGTCTCATTGTGTTCACCTCTGGATCTACCGGTGAACCCAAAGGGATTTTGCATGATGTTGAACGTGTTATGCGCAAGTTTGCTGTTGAACGTCCAGGATGGCGGACAGTTCTGTTTTTGATGATGGATCATTTTGGCGGATTTAACACCTTGCTTTCTACTTTTGCCTATGGTGGCGTTGGTCTATGTATTGATGTACGTTCGCCCGAGGTAGTTTGCAAGGTTATTGATCAGGGGCGTGCCACACTTTTGCCAACTACGCCTACATTTATTAATCTGCTGGTTGCATCTGGCAGCTACCGTGGATTTGACCTTTCATCCATCAAATTGATCACCTATGGCACAGAGGTGATGTCTGAAGCAACGCTTCAAAAAGTTGGAACGATTTTCCCCAATGCGCAAATTAAGCAGACCTACGGTCTTTCTGAGTTGGGTGTGTTGCGATCAAAGTCAGAAAGTGATGCTTCCGTATGGGTAAAGGTTGGCGGTGATGGCTTTGAGACCCGCATTCGGGACGGGATATTGTGGGTGCGTTCTGAAGCCAACATGGTTGGTTATCTAAACGCCCCCAATCCATTTGATAGCGAGGGATGGATGTGTACAGGCGATCGTGTTGAAGTTAAAGGCGAGTACATGCGATTCCTAGGGCGGGAGTCAGAAATGATCAACGTGGGTGGTCAGAAAGTATTTCCTGTAGAGGTGGAGAATATCTTGCTTCAAGCGGAAAATATTCGCGAGGTGACAGTTTATGGAGTCAAGCATCCGTTGATGGGACAGACCGTCCAGGCCCGAGTATCCCTTTTCCAGCCGGAAGACCCGGAATTATTAAGTGAACGATTAAGAAAATTCTGTCTTGAGCGGTTATCTCGCTATAAAATGCCCACTCGATTTGTTGTTGTGCCCCAGGACGAACAACATAGCGAGCGTTATAAAAAGATTCGTTTTGTTGATGATAAACAACTTGGGAGCAAAGAATGATTTTGCAAGGTTGTCTTGTGCAGTTGCGTCCTTTATTGGCTGATGATGCTGAAGTTACTCTGCACTGGAGGCTGAGCGAACGTGCTAGGTTTCTTAACAAAGGTGCGCAGACTGTTGATGAACAGCGTCTTTGGATAGTGGCTCATAAGGGCGCTGATGAATTTAATTTCATTATTAAATATAAAAATATGCCCGTTGGAATGATTGCTATTTATGGCATTAATCACCAACACAAGTCGGCACTTATTGGGCGTTTTATTCTTGGAGAAAAAGCGATTGTGGACAATGCCCCGGTTGCATTTGAGGCTGAATTATTGGTGTGTGACTATATCTTTATGGAGCTTGGTTTACACAAAATCTATGGCGATATTGTTGAAGATAATATTGGTGTTGTTCGTTTTCGATCTTATTTGGGATACCATCAAGATGGCTTTTTGCGGGATCATTTTTGGAACGGCGAAGCTTACCAAAATATGATTGCTGTTTCATTACTTGAGACTGAATATTGGGAGAAATGTCGGCCTCGGCTGATTTCTCTAATTGAACTTTTTACAAAATATTCGTATCAACCTAGTAATAATTCGGAACTGCCGATGGAGGACTGACATGGATACTAAACATTGTGCGCTTGTTCAGTTGCCTAAGATTCCTGATGTACGCGGTAATTTAACTTTTATTGAGGGGGGCAAACATATTCCGTTTGTGATTAAGCGCATATTCTACCTTTATGATGTTCCGGGCGGCGAAACACGTGCAGGACATGCTCTAAAGACATGCCAACAGTTTGTCGTCGCTGCTTCAGGAAGTTTCGACGTGGTCGTTGATAATGGCGTTGAAAGGACAAGTTACCATTTAAATCGCTCCTTTTATGGGCTATATATCCCGGCGCTCATTTGGCGGGAATTGGAAAATTTTTCTTCGGGTTCTGTTTGTTTGGTATTGGCTTCAGAGACTTATAAGGCAAATGGTTATTATCGTGCTTATGAAGAATTTAAGCAGAAAGTAAGTGGTGTTCAATGAAAATTATTCCGTTTTTGGAAATGAAGGAGTCCTACCGAGAGTTACGAGATGAACTTGATGAGGCCTATCATCGCGTGATGGAATCCGGTTGGTATATCTTGGGGGAAGAAGTGGAAGCCTTTGAACAGGAATTTTCCGCATACTCTGGTGTCAAACACTGCATAGGCGTTGGCAATGGACTTGAAGCTCTGCACTTGATTTTGCGGGCCTGTGAAATTGGAGCTGGCGCTGAAGTGATTGTGCCAGCCAATACCTATATCGCCACCTGGCTGGCTATTTCTTATTCCGGAGCAATACCCGTCCCGGTGGAACCAGACCCGCGTACATGCAATCTGGATCCGGAGCGCGTTCGCGCCGCCATTACCACGCGCACAAAGGCTATTTTGCCTGTCCACCTGTACGGTCAACCAGCTGAGATGGATGCCGTACAGGTAATTGCGCAGCAGTTTGGGCTAAAAGTTATTGAAGACGCCGCCCAGGCTCATGGTGCAAGATACAAAGATCAACTCGCTGGCGGGTTGGGTCTCGCAGCAGGCTGGAGTTTTTACCCGGGTAAGAATCTTGGAGCGTTGGGCGATGCTGGCGCAGTTACGACCAGCGATGGTGAACTGGCTGATCGGGTACGGATTCTGCGCAACTACGGTTCGAAAGTAAAATATTATAATAATGTGAAGGGTTTTAACTCACGCCTTGACCCATTGCAGGCGGCATTTCTGCGGGTGAAGCTACGCCATCTCAACGATTGGAATCAACGCCGTAAGACTATCGCTGCTCGTTATTTGACCGAACTGGAAAATGTTCCTGATTTAACCTTGCCGTTTGTGCCGACCAACGTGGAGTCATCCTGGCATTTATTTGTTATTCATCACCCCAGGCGCGCGGCTTTACAGGAATATTTGACCCAGTCTGGTATCGGCACACTCATTCACTATCCCGTCCCCCCGCATTTGTCCGGGGCATATGCAGAAATGGGATTTAAAGTCGGTGATTTCCCAATATCCGAAAATTTGGCTGATACAACTTTGAGCCTGCCCATTGGACCGCACCTGACTGCCGATGACACGGAAAGTATTATTCACGCGATACGTTCATTTGCGTGAGTCTTCGAGGAGATTCTGCCAATGCCAAAAGTATCTGTAATTGTTCCGGTGTATTACAATGCAGAATCGTTGCCGTTGCTATTTGCCGAATTGTTGAAAATCGAACAATCCTTGCACAAGGATGGGCTTGACTTGGAATTGATTTTTGTAGATGACGGCTCTGGCGACGACTCATTTGCTGAATTGATAAAAATAAAACAGCAGCGCGAGCAAACGCGAATCGTGAAGCTTGCTCGAAATTTTGGCGCAATTCGTGCTGCAAAAGCGGGCGCCCAGTTTATAACTGGTGATAGTTTTGTTTTTCTTGCCGCAGATCTACAAGACCCGCCAGAGTTAATTTTAGAGATGGTGAAACATTGGCAGGAAGGCGCAAAGTACGTTATTTGCGTTCGTAACGAACGTGATGATCCTTTTTCTTCCAAATTGTTCTCTGCGATCTACTACTATCTGTTGCGCTTGTATATTATTCCCAACTTTCCCCCCAAAGGCTACGATTTAGCTCTACATGATAAAGTTTTATTGCCTTACCTTCTTCAGCAGAGTGGGCGCACGAGTTATTTGCAGGTTTTTTTATTTTGGTTGGGTTTTTCACCCACAGTTATCCACTATAACCGTCAAAAACGTCAACATGGCCGCTCGCGCTGGAACTTTGCCAAACGCCTGACGGCGTCTCTGGATGTATTACTTGGGTTTTCAGTTATTCCTATCAGGATGGTTTCTCTGGTCGGCTTATTAGTATCGATGGTGAGTTTTTCGTATGGAGGTATTGTTGTAATTGGCGCAATTTTGGGCAAATCCATTGTGCCCGGTTTCGCTACGCTTGCTGCCTTACTGTCATTTTTACTTGGTTTGGTAATTGTTATGCTTGGCTTGATCGGTGAATACATCTGGCGTATCTTCGACGAGGTCAATCACCGCCCAGAATCGGTGATTGAGGCAATATATTGAATCAAATTGTTTTTTTGTTGATAGGCAAGCAAATTGATTATCATGCAACTAATCTTATCAGCAACAATTGGAGTAAAAATGCGCAGAATTTTTGAAGAAGGCATGAATAGATCTGAGAAAATATATTTGCTCAGCGGCATTATTTTTATCGGTTTTGTAATGGCTGTGTTTTATCATTATGTTCGGGGAGTTTATTTCGGTCTTCCATATCCATATAATACCTTCTTGTTTACGCCTCTGGATAAATTTAATGATTTTTTCAATATGTATAACATTACGAAGAATCTCAATCCTTATTTTGAAGAATATTTTATCAAAAGCAATTATTTTCCTTTTGCAAATGTTGTTTTTTTTCTGTTTACTCTTCTTCCTAACCGGTATTCATTTGCATTATTTACCAGTATTTTTGTCTTGATATTCATATTGATCAATTACGTCAATATAAAAACGGAAAATAGAATTAAAACACTGTTTTCCGTTTTTATATTTTCTTTTTTGACTTTCCCATTTCTTTTTCTTATTGATAGGGGAAATATTGAAGGCTTTTTATTTATTCTGTTATATTTTTTTCTCTACCTTAAAGATAGAAAACCTGTTGTAAGTTCGATCCTTTTGGCATTTGCGATCGCGCTGAAAGTATATCCAGCGGTTTTTTTAGTCTTGCTCCTATCGGAAAAGAAATTCAAGGAGATTATCATTTCAGTTTCCGGGGTTTTGGTAACAACCTTTGTTTCCTTGCTTTTCCATAAAGGCGGCTTTATGGAAAACATTCAGTTTATAAAATCTGGTTTTGGTATAAATGATTCTATATACTTCGCCAATGGCAATAATTATTTATTGTCAGGGGTTAGCCTTTTTTCGCCTCTCAAGATGGCGCTTTATTATCTGGGAGTAACAGTTTTTCCGATTATTAAAACATTCGACGGTCTCTTGCCGATGTATTCTTTTGGAGTGTTGCTGCTATTTGGACTTCTAGTAATTTATGTTCTGTTCATTGAAAAACAAGTTTGGAAAAAAACGGCTGTGCTGGTTTTTGTGATGCTGTTATTTCCCCATGTATCATTCGACTACAAACTAATAAATATATTCCTTCCCTTGTTGTTGTATATAAATTCCGGTCAGAGATCTGGAAGAGATTTATTTTATGTTCCTGCTTTTGCTTTGTTGTTGATACCAAAAGCCTACTACATCTTTACGAGCTTTATTTCAAATTCAGGAACCCATGATATAAATATAGGAGTGATACTAAACCCATTAATTATGCTTTCGATGTTGCTTTTGATTATTGCGGATGGGCTCAAGGACGCGATGGATAAGCGGAAAGCTGGGTAGTGTCTCGCAAATTCACTGCTAATGAGTCGGCTTATCTGGGACAATTTAAAGTTGGTTATACTGCCAACCTTTTTTTATTTTATTTTGAAGGTGACAAGGATGCGCGTTTCTGAGTATATTGCAAAAACCCTGGCCGATTTTGGTGTGCGCCACGTTTTCATGCTTACCGGCGGCGGTGCCATGTTCTTGAACGATGCGCTTGGCAATCAAGCAGGGATTCAACCGATCTTTAATCACCATGAACAGGCTGCTTCCATTGCGGCTGAAGGATATGCGCGGGTTACCAATACCCCTGGTGTAATTAATGTCACGACGGGTCCCGGCGGAATTAATGCCATGAATGGTGTTTTTGGCGCCTGGGTGGATTCAATTCCCATGCTTGTCCTCTCAGGCCAGGTTAAGAGGGAGACGCTTCTCTCGTCATATGATGTGCCTGGCTTGCGCCAGATCGGCGATCAGGAAGCGGATATTATCAGCATGGTCAAGGGGATTACAAAATATGCCGTGCTGGTCAACGACCCTGAGTCCATCCGCTATCATTTGGAAAAAGCCTGGTATTTATGTAGATCAGGCAGACCTGGTCCGTGCTGGTTGGACATTCCCATTGACGTGCAATCCAGCCAAATTGACCCCGACTCTTTGAATGATTATGTACCTGATGATGTTCAGGCAATTGACGAGGCGCGGTTGTGGGAAGTCTGCGCCGACGTGTTGCACAGGCTAACCAGCGCGGAACGTCCAGTCATTTTGGCGGGGAAGGGAATTCGCCTTGGGGGCGCGTTGGATGAATTTGAAGAAGTTATTCGCGCCTTGAAGATTCCTGTTGTGCCTGGGTGGACGTCCATTGATTTGCTGGCATCTGATGACCCATTGTTTTGCGGACGTGCTGGTGACTTGGCGACGCGTGCTGGAAATTTCACTGTTCAAAATTCTGACGTATTACTAATATTGGGCACGCGTTTAAGCTTGAGGCAGGTCAGTTATAATTGGAAATCATTTGCGCGGTTTTCTTATAAAATCCAGGTGGATATTGACCCGATGGAACTGAAAAAGCCAACTGTCCAAATAGAAATGCCGGTAGGTTGTGACGTAAAACTGTTTCTCAAGGAATTGGCGCGGCAAATTCGTTCATCCGATTTCAATTCGCAGAGGCATGAAAAGTGGCTGGGGTGGTGCCGGGAAAGGGTATCTCGATATCCATCGGTTCTTCCCCGTCATCGCGAAGAGGTCAACGAACGAATTAATCCTTATCATTTTATTGAACGGCTTTTTTCATATTTGCAGTCGGATGATGTTGTGGTTTGTGGAGACGGTACAGCAAATGTAGTCACTTTTCAAGCGGCAGATATCAAGAAGGGACAAATGGTATTTGCCAATAGTGGTGATGCTTCAATGGGCTACGATCTGCCTGCTGCGCTTGGTGCGGCTGTTGCGCGAGGCGGGAAGCGTGTAATTTGCCTTGCTGGCGATGGAAGTTTACAGTTGAATATTCAGGAATTGCAAACCATTGTTCACAACCAATTGCCCGTAAAATTATTTGTGCTGAATAATGAAGGCTACCTTTCCATAAGATTGTCGCAAAAAAATATGTTCAAGCGGCTGACAGGTGAAGGACCGGGGAGCGGTGTTTCCTTCCCTGATATTGTCAAAGTAGCAGAGGCGTATGGCATCCCTGCTTTAAGAATTGATTATAAAAACATGGATGCCGGTATTCAGAAAGTATTAGAGCAATCAGGTCCAATGGTGTGTGACGTTCTTCTTGATCCCGAACAGCCATTTGAACCGCGTATCAGTGCAAGGCAATTACCAGATGGGAAAATGGTTTCTTCCAATCTGGAGGATATGTTCCCATTTCTTGATGACCAGGAGTTTGCCGAAAACATGCTGGTCCCATTTGATCGCTAGTAAAGGAGTTGCAATATGGATGTTCGTGATATTTTTGAAGATTTATTTGTATTGGAGATGACCAATAATCATCAAGGGAATCTGGAGCGGGGGATTCAAATCATTCGTGAGCATTCGCGTGTGGTGCGTTTCAATAATGTTCGCGCTGCGATCAAACTTCAGTTCCGTAACCTTGAGACATTTGTCCACAAGGATTTTATTGACCGCAAGGATATTTACTACATTCGCCGTATTTACGAGACGCGCCTTTCGCATGATGAGTACGCTGTGCTTGTGGAGAACATTCGTAACAGCGGATGTATTCCAATATCCACACCATTTGACGAGAAGTCAGTGGATATGTGTTTGGAATTTGAACTGCCGATCATTAAGGTTGCCAGCGCAGACGGCAATGATTGGTTGTTGCTTGAGAAAATTGCGAAAACCAAAAAGCCGGTCATTGTTTCCACTGGTGGTGTTTCGCTAAAAGACCTGGATGATCTGGTGACCTTTTTTGAGCATCGCAATATTCCGCTTGCACTTAATCATTGCGTTGCTGGTTATCCAACCGAAGATCATGAAATGGAACTGGATCAGATCGACTATTTGCAGAAGCGCTACCCAAGCCATTCAATTGGACTATCCACACATGAATACCATGATTGGTCGAGTTCGATGTATATCGCTTATGGAAAAGGTGTGCGATTGTTTGAGCGCCATGTTGATATAGACACTGATGGTTTCCAGGTTGCGAAATATTCATCCCTGCCAGGGCAGATGGATACCTGGTTCAAGGCGTTCAATAAGGCTCGCCAATTGTGCGGTACCTCCAGGGATGTCCGCAAGATTCCGATTGAAAAGGAAGTTAAATATCTTGATTCCTATGTGCGTGGTGTTTACGCAAAACATGATATTGAAGTAGGCCAAAACCTGACCGAGGATGATGTTTATCTTGCTATCCCACTCCAGAAGGGACAGATTTCGACCCGTGAACTAATGCTTGGCCGGTACGGACATAAAATGGTCAAGGCGTGTCCCAAAGATCATCCCATCATAATTGATATGGTGGATACTCCTTATTCAAGCGAAGAATTGATGCAGCAGATCATGAATCGGGGTATGTAGGAATGCGGACTGCTCTGGTAACCGGGGCTTCAAGAGGTATTGGCGCTGCAATTGCCGCTCAATTAAAGGCAGATGGTTGCAGGGTGCTGACGCCTTCCCGCGCAGAAATGGATCTAACCTCTTCCGATTCTATTGGGAAATATCTCTCAACTCTTAATGCGGATGTGGATATACTAGTAAATAATGCTGGTATAAATCAAGTTGCCAAACTTGATGATATTGAACTTGCCAATATTATCAACACGCTTCAGGTTAATCTGCTTGCCGCGTTTCAAATTACACAATGGATTGCAAAGGGCATGAAAAAACGTTCGTATGGCCGCATTGTAAACATCAGCTCGGTTTGGAGTGTGGTTGCGCGCAGTGGACGTGCCAGTTATGCCATGAGCAAAACCGCTATCAATGGGATGACTCGTTCGATGGCAGTCGAATTGGCCTCCTATAATATTCTGGTTAATGCTGTGGCTCCAGGCTATGTTCTGACTGATTTGACTCGCCAGAATAACTCTCCTGAAGAGATGGAGAAGATCGCCCAAACCATTCCCGCTCGAAGGTTCGCGGCTCCGGAAGAGATTGCCAACCTGGTTTCTTTTTTATGCGCTGAGAAAAATACATATCTGACCGGGCAAACAATCGTTTTGGATGGAGGTTATTCTTGTCTGTAAAACTATCTATCCATTCTAATATTCGGGATTATGAGGCGTTGTTTGAGCCGACGGATGCTTTTATAGACTCTTTGACAAAGTATCCACAACCCTGCTTTGTTGTGGATGAAAACGTCTGGAAGATTTACTCATCCACTTTGCTGAAACGGCTTCCCGAAAAAGAAGTTATCGTTATCCCTATTAACGAGAATAGGAAGAACTTGGATACCGTTCAGGAATTGTATGATCGATTGGTAGAATATCCGGCCAAGCGCAACCTGACGATGGTCTCGATTGGCGGCGGTATTTTGCAGGATGTAAGCGGATTTGTGGCCTCCACGATCTATCGCGGTGTTGCGTGGGTATATATCCCTACAACACTTCTTGCCCAGGCAGATAGTTGCATCGGGAGTAAAACATCGCTTAATTATCGAAGCTATAAAAATTTAGTTGGCACTTTTTATCCTCCCACTTCTATTCATATCTACACTCCATTTCTACAGACATTACAAAACTCCGACTTTTACAGCGGATTTGGTGAAGTTATAAAGTTACACCTGATGGGCGGCAGGAATTTGTTCGATTTGCTTGTGGATCTTTCGCCCTCCATACTGCGCCGAGAACCTGAAGCATTAACCAGGGTAATTCAGCAATCTTTAAATGTAAAGCTAACCTACATGGAGGGTGATGAATTTGACATGGGCCGCAGAAACCTACTTAATTACGGGCACGACTTTGGACATGCAGTTGAAAATACGTCTAATTTTGATGTGCCTCATGGGCAGGCTGTAATCTTTGGGATGATTGCCGCAAACATTGTTGCCCGCCAACGTGGATTATTGGATGCGGAAGTCGAAAAGAAAATTGCTGAAAAATTACTTTTTCCAAACCTACTCATTAAGCCTCCACCTGAATCACTTGAGTTTGACGCTGTGGTTGGCGCCATGAAAAAAGACAAAAAACGTGTAGGTGACAAACTTGCATTAATAATGATGCATACAGATTTTATTTTCTCCCGTGTAACTGATCTTGCCATTGAAGAAGTGTCATTGACATTGAGCGAATTAAAAACAAGACTGGGGTATTAAATATGAAATTAATCAGTATCGTTACTCCCTGCTTTAACGAAGAAGAAAATATCCTCGAGTTATATGACCGCATCAAGACCGTGATGGACGTTTTGGATTACGACTACGAACACATCTTGATTGACAATGCTTCCTCGGATAAAACCGTTGAGATTATTCGCAGTCTTGCTGAAAATGATAAGCATATTAAAGCCATTGTAAATTCCCGCAATTTTGGGCATATCCGTTCGCCGTATTATGGCTTACTGCAAGGCTCAGGCGGCGCGGTAATTATTCTCGCATCTGACTTGCAAGACCCGCCGGAGTTGATCCCGGAATTTATCCGTAAATGGGAACAGGGGTACAAGGTGGTGATCGGGGTAAAAAGCAAGAGTGAAGAATTTGGACTGTTTTACTTTTTTAGATCTCTCTATTATCGAATACTACGCAGTCTCTCAGATGTGCGGCTAATCGATAACTATACTGGCTTCGGATTGTATGATCAGCGAGTGATTGAAATCCTGCGTAACATCAATGACCCCTATCCTTATTTTCGTGGATTGATTGCCGATATTGGATTTGAAATGGCGGAAATTGCCTTCACCCAGCCGCGCAGAAAGCGCGGACTCACAAAGAATAATTTTTATACCCTTTATGATATGGCAATGCTGGGCGTTACCAACTACACAAAAATCCCCTTGCGTCTTGCCACCATGTTCGGTTTTCTTTCGGCACTTGTTAGCTTTTTGATCGGTTTTGCTTATTTGATTTATAAGTTGATTTTTTGGTATCAATTTTCACTGGGTTCGGCTCCATTGGTGATTGGTTTGTTTTTCCTTGGCTCTGTCCAGTTGATGTTCCTCGGCATTGTTGGTGAATATATCGGCGCGATCTATACCCAGGTCATGCATCGTCCACTTGTGATTGAAAAAGAGCGGATCAACTTTTGAAACTGAAAAGTCTGTTGGCTCTCCTTCCTGAAGCGCAGGCGGGAAAATCTTCCACGCGTTTTAGCCGCTTGACGATCATAATTTCCTTCATTCTGGCCGCCCTATTTCTATATCTTGCCCTCCGAAACCTGGATTGGCAGATTTTTTTTGATAAGCTCAAAAATGCTCAATATGCCTATCTACCGATCTTGCTTCTTTGGAGTACCACGAGCTTTCTGATTCGAGCCTTACGTTTGCGTATTTTATTGACCAGTGAAAAAAAAATACCCATTCCCAATGTTTTTTGGGCAAATATGACAGGCTATTTGGGGAATGGTATTCTCCCTGCGCGCGCAGGCGAACTTGTCCGGGCTGCATACCTTGCCCGGCAAAATAATATCAGCGCATCCTATGCTTTGGCAGTTGGACTGGTGGAGCGATTGATGGACTTGATCGCATTGATCGTGCTCGGCTCGTTTGCGCTATCTTCCATTGGGGTTGTCTCGCCCGCTTTTGAAAACGCATTGAGAGGCGTTTCCGCCCTGGGACTGATAGGATTGGCTGTTATTTTTGTATTTCCACACTTTGGACAACTTGCCGGGCGTTTGATTATGACTTTCCCCGTGCTGAAAGAAGCGTACAAAGTCAAACTGGATCATTTTCTTCAGCAATTTCTCAATGGATTAAAATCACTTCACAGCTTCACACGTATTGTTCAATTCACAGGGCTGACAGGACTGATCTGGCTGATGGATGCAACGGGCGCCGTGCTGCTGGCTTACATTCTTAAAATACACCTTCTGCTTGAACAGGCTTTTGTTTTATTAGCCGCGTTGGGGCTTTCCAGCGCCATCCCATCAACGCCGGGATACGTGGGTGTGTATCAATTTGTTGCCGTTACGGTACTGGTGCCGTTTGGATTCACCAAGCCCGACGCGCTTGCGTACATCCTGATCAGCCAAATGCTGGGCTACGTTTTAGTTACGTTTTGGGGGGTGATCGGGCTTTCGCAAATGAAGTCCGCCGTGCCTGATAGCGCGCTGTAACTGGTATGGTTTCTGGCAAATCCCAGTGCTAAAAGCGCAATAAGAAGAAAAAAGAAATGCTCTCAAACTTTACACTTCAGACATATTTGGCGTGCTTTGCGCATTTTATATGTTCCCGTTTGCCATCACCCTTCCTGGATATATCTGCGGATGGCATTTACCTTTTTGGATTTCAAGTGTGCTTGCCGCCTTCACGTTTTGCGTTCTCGCTTCTCTTGTCTTTTCATGTCAGCCCCATTCTTTTCTATCTTGTCTCCAAATGGTTCTATCTGAATGTTGTATTGGTTGTTATTGCCTTGTTTGAACTTGCATTTTTTATTTTCATAATTTGCGAAAAACCAATCTTCGCAGCCCGTGTTTTTTGGAGGTTTATTGGAGGGGATGGCTTTAGCCGCGTTCTCTCTGGTAGACTTGCAATGGGGGAGTGAATGAACTTTATTTGAGCGTGGCATCTTGCGATCACACCACACATGCCTCCATTATTGATGCAATGACCCGTACCGGCGGGTCAGCCACGGCTCGTTTGACTTTTGTCCTTATTGCCTTGGTAATTGGTTATAGCATCATTGTTTTCAGGAATTTTTAAGTTCGTAAAAAACCGGTAGAAATAAATTTCAAGGAAATTAGAATGGTACAAATATTATCAAACTACACTATACAAGACGTTTTTGGTTCTTTTCTTGCGGTTATTTTATTTTCTTTCGTTTTTGTATTCCCAGGATATGTAATAGGCTGGTGGATTAATTTATTGGAATTTAGAAAGCGCCTGCCAAGCGTTCAAATTGTTATGGCTATAACTTTTTCAAATGCTTTCAGTCCTATTATTTTATTTCTTGTATACAGGTTCGCTTCGTCTGTTTTTGCTATTGGATTGCTGTTTGTGTTCGCTGGGATTTGGGGGATGCTTTACTTTCGACACATTCAAAATAAAGATGTGCGCGCCGCTGTGACTTTGCAAATCAGAAAATATCAACTACTGTCCTGTGCTATGATTGGCTGCTGGGTGGTAGTTTCTGTTTTTATACTGGTGGATATTCAAATTGGCAAAAGCCTATATTTCAGTGCGAATTCGTATGATATGACCACTCGCGTTGCGGTGGTTGATGCAATTACCCGAACTGGCGTTCCGCCAATTAATCCATCTTATTTTCCTGGTCACCCAATCCTGTTGAACTTTTTGTATTATTTTTGGTATATTCTTGGAAGCGTGGTGGATAAAATTGGCGGCTCGTGGGTTAGCGCATATCAGGCAATGATTGCCAGTATTAGCTGGAGCGGCATCACGATTGCGGCTACGGTAGCGACTTATCTTCGTTTACGAAATAATACACCTCAGATTAATCCATGGCGAAAATCCATCCTTGCTTTTCAGCTTTTTGCTATTGGTGGTTTGGATTTTGTTATGGTGGTTATGATCATGACTGTGTTTAAAGCAAGATTGGGTTATTTGCCCTTTGAGGGCCGGGTTGAGGGCTGGAATACACCAATTATGTCATGGATGAATGCGGTGGCATGGGTTCCCCATCATGTTTCAGCGGCGCTTGCCTGTATGACCGCGTTAATGATTTTTGTTTATTATGCTAATTCAGCGTGGCTAAAAAAATTAATGGCGGCAATACTGGTTGGTTTTGCCTTTGCTTCCTCATTTGGTCTGTCTGTATGGGTAATGTTTGTTTTTGCTATTTTTTGGGGAATATGGATGATTTTTACGTTTTTTCAAAAACACCATCGTGACCTTATTTGGTGGATGGCGTTGGGGGGAGTCTGTGGGTTAATATTTATATCGCCTTTTCTTGGTGGGCTGTTTCATTCAAATGAATCGTCATTATCTACTGGGGGACTTCCTGTTGCTTTATATGTCCGCCCATTTGTATTGAGTATTTTCTTGCCCGCTCTTCCTCAGATAGTGTTTCGCGCAACTAATTTATTGTTTTTGCCCTTGAACTATTTGTTTGAGTTTGGCTTCTTCTTTATTGTTGCTGCGATTTGGATTGAATCATATTTTCGTAAAGAGGGTACTGAGGATAATCCATATTATGCGCCTGAAATGATATTGGTGGTAACAACTATTTTTTTGCTGTCATTTTTTTATTCAAATATAATCTCGATCAATGATCTTGGGATTAGGGGATGGCTGCCGATGCAGTTCATCCTGGTGATTTGGACGATAGATGTGATTGAAAAACTAAAAACTCAAAAATTAATGGTCGCGCCAAAAATGTTTGAGACGGTCAAAAATCCTAAAAGGCTGGGCGCTGTTATGGGTGGGATGTTGATAATAGGATTTTTGACCACAGCACTTGAAATTACTTCTTTAAGAACATGGACGATGTTGATAGATATGTCTGTTGTTGGATTCCCGAATGAATTAAGCGTGGATACTTCTCTGGGAAAACGCACGTACTCGGCGCGCCTTGCTTATGATTATCTGCGCGATCTACTACCTGCCTATGTTATTACGCAAAATAATCCATTAGAAACCTTGGACCGACCTGCCGGGCTTTATGGAACTCATCAAATGGTCATTGCTGACCGCACGGCATATGGCATCCCGGCGGATGTTTTTAATAATCTTGTAAAGGAGGTTGGCGCTATATTTATTAACCGGAATATTACAAGCTGGCAATCCATAGATAAGTTATGTCAACGCCATTCTATAGACGTGCTAATCATCAAAGATACTGATCTAGTATGGGGCGCGATGCGTGTTTTGAAAACGCAACGTGCGCCGCTTTATGAAAACACATATTACGCTATCTTCACCTGCGGAAATTACAGTGCTTCGCCCCGCATGCCCTGATTTTTGATTCAGGCTGTTTGGCAGTTTCTTCCTCCAGTGGCTTAACCCAAACGGAAACATATGCCCTCAAATTTCACCCTTCAAGATATTCTTGGAATCATCCTCGCATTCTCTTTATACCCTTTGGTTTTTGTTTTCCCTGGTTATGTGACTGGATGGGTCCTTAACATGTTTGAATTTAGAAAACGGACCCTCGTCGGGCAGGTTGTCATGGCGATCGCCTTTTCCGCTTCGGTTGCACCTGCCGTTCTATTTCTTGTTTATCGTTTTACATCTTCATGGGCGGTGATCAACTTGTTATTCTTTCTTGCCATTGCTTCAATATATATATGCATAAGATATCGAAAGAAAGGACTTCGCGGTAATCAATATATAACCCCTGTCGTTATTTTTGTTCTTCTTTGGTTGCTTCTTTCAGTTTTTACATTGATTGATCTACAGATTGGCAACCGTTTATACTTTAGCTCGAACTCATACGACCTGACCACCCGCATATCTGTTGTGGATGCAATTTCCCGAACTGGCGTTCCCCCGGTAAATCCATCTTATTATCCCGGAAAGCCGGTATTGCTTAATTCCCTTTATTACTATTGGTATGTACTGGCCAGTCTTGTTGATCAGATGGGTGGCAGATTGGTGAGCGCTGCTCATGCCATGATCGCCAGCATAAGTTGGGCGGGTATTCTTCTTTTTGCCGCGCTTGCCACCTATCTCCGTGTACGGGATAATCAATCTTCGCAAGACGCATGGAAAAAATCTTTTATTGCAATTCAACTTGTTGCCGTCGGTGGGCTGGACTTCATCATGGTCTTCATGATCATGGCAAGTTTTAATTTCCATCTTGAGCAATTGCCTTTTCAAGGGCATGTTGAGGGCTGGAATATGCCGATCATGTCATGGATGAACGCCTTAGCCTGGGTACCTCACCATCTTACAGCTGCGCTTGCTTGTATGATCGCGATGCTGCTGGCAGCCCAAAATATGCGAAGGAAATTCGTCGAAAGAATTCCCCAGGCTGTATTTGTTGGTCTTGCGTTTGCCTCAGCTTTTGGATTGTCTGTATGGGTGATGTTTGTGTTCGCTATCTTTTGGCTGGTTTGGGGAATGGTTCTGATTTTTAGAGAAAAAGAATACCAGCAGGCTGGGTTCATGGTGTTGAGCGGTTTGTTTGGCGCAATTTTTGTTTTTCCATTTTTATTGGGCGTTCTGCGGGATAGCGGTGCATCCTCCTCAGGCGGCGGACTGCCAGTGGCTTTCTTTGTCCGACCATTTATGATTACCGATCTGTTGACAGGTTTTTCGCCGCTTGTGACTCAGATCCTAAATTTTTTATTTCTCCCTTTGAATTATTTATTTGAGCTTGGCTTTTTCTTTCTGATCGCCGCTTTATGGTTTCAGGAATTTTACAGGAAAAACAGGGAATTAAACCCGATTTATAAAGCCGAATTAATTCTTGTTTTTGTCTCGGTCATGGTTCTTTCATTTGTGCGTTCGACGATAATTGTGATTAATGACCTGGGAATTCGTGGCTGGCTTCCCATGCAATTTATACTTATAGTTTGGGCGTCCGATGTGATTTTTCAAATCATTGGCGAAAGGAAATGGGTTTCCCCCAAAATATTCAAGAGCGTCAATGGCACTCAAGCGCTTGGGCTTGCCTTGGGCGCGATGCTTGTAATCGGCTATTTAACCATGGGGCTGGAATTCTTTTCGCTTCGGGCATGGCCTTTTCTTGTGGATATGAAAGTGGTTGGCGTTCCAAATGGATTAAGCCCCGATGATCGCCTGGGTGAACGTACCTTCGCTGCGCGCCTGGCATATGATTATTTACGCGATCATGTTCCTGCGGATGCGGTTACCCAAAATAATCCGTTGGGATTTTTAGACCGTCCCAGCGGGTTATACGGAACTCATCAAATGGCAATCTCTG
>Ga0335397_10002073_pt1 | contig 27265 bp, 20 predicted proteins | sample MAT04_FD_205740 | JGI IMG/M metagenome (GOLD analysis project Ga0335397, IMG submission 205740) | Freshwater microbial communities from Lake Fryxell liftoff mats and glacier meltwater in Antarctica - MAT-04 (spades assembly) (version 2) ... | reverse complement strand
TGTCGAATCGATTGAACACCGTTTTCCAGGGCCCGAAGTCGCCCGGTAGATCTCGCCACGGGACTCCCGTTCGGCGCCACCACAAGACCGCCTCGACGAAGTTGCGATTGTCCTTCGGCGGCCGGCCAGCTCGAGGCGAAGCCGCGAGCACCGCCTCGATCTTCGCCCACTGCCGCTCATCGAGTCGACGTCGAACCATCGTGGCGACCGATGGAACACAGATTCGAGACCATGGACAGCGCGTGCAGTGTGCACAGCAATTTCCGCCCACCACAGAACGACGAGATCCGCGCGACCCACAGCCTCGCCCCCTCTCGCCCGTGCCCGTGCCCGTGCCCGTGCCCGTGCCCGATCTCCCTCTCGGACAGCCGGAAGATTAGGGACAGCCCCTAGCTGGTGGGGCTCCGCCCCTCGCTTCGCGAGCCTCCCCGCGACGTGGACTACCCGGCGTGATTCGCCTTCGGCGAGCGGCGCCGCGGCGGCACCGATTTCACGCCTGCGGTGCGCGAGGCTGTGACCTTCCACGGGTAAGGTCTCGAGATCGCTCGCTGGCAGGCTGATGACGAGAAACGGCGTGCGTTGCGCATGCCGGTCGGCGCACAGCGCCGAATCTCGCCTGGGGAGGCTCGTCGCGAAGCGACGAGGGGACCGGAGGTCCCAACAAGGCCGAAGACTCGCCTTCGGCGAACGGCGCTTCGCGCCGAGAACACGCCTGCCCTTTCCGAGAAGCACGCCTGCAGGACCAATTTTTCCGCGGTGTTGCGCGCCTGAGACTGCCGCCGTCGCCGGGACGTGCTATCGCTCGGCCCACATGTCGGCAACGATCTCCCTCCAGGACAAGGTCGCCATCGTCACGGGGGCCAGCCGCGGCATCGGCGAGGCCATCGCGCGATGCTTCGCCGACAACGGCGCGAAGGTCGTCCTCGCGGCTCGCAAGATCGAAGCCCTCACCGCGGTCGCCGATTCGATCAACGCCGCGGGCGGGATCGCTCATGCGGTCGCGGCTCACACCGGCCGCGAGTCCGACTGCGCTGCGCTCGTCGAGGCGGCGGTCGCGAAGTTCGGCAAGGTCGACGTCCTCGTCAACAACGCCGCGACAAACCCGTATTTCGGCCCGATGGTCGACGTCGACGAAGGCGCCTGGGACAAGACCTTCGAGGTCAACGTGAAGGGCTACTTCTGGATGACCCGTGAGGTCGTCAAGCATCTGCGCTCGCGCGAGGCCCCCGGCTCGATCGTCCACGTGGCGAGTGTTGCAGGCCTCGTCGCGTCGCCCCTCCAGGGCGTCTACGCGATGACCAAGGCGTCCATCCTCTCGATGACCAAGACGCTCGCGTACGAGCTCGCGGCGAACAAGATCCGCGTGAACGCCATCGCTCCCGGGTTCGTCGACACACGATTTGCCGCGGCGGTCCTCAAGAACGACACGCTCCTCGAAGAAGTGATGAGAATCACACCGATGAAGCGGTACGCGCAGCCCGAGGAGATCGCCGGAGGGGCCCTTTACCTGGCCTCCGACTCTGCCAGTTACTTGACCGGACATACCCTTGTGATCGACGGAGGTATGACGATCACTTGATCGTGAACGGGTAAAGATGGAGTCCGGGAAGGTAGTCGCAGGAAAGTATCGGCTGAACCAGCTGCTCGGCAGCGGGGGGATGGCCGAGGTGTGGTCTGCGACCAACACGTTCACGGAGCGCCAGCTCGCCATCAAGTTCATGAACATGCAGGTGGCGAAGACCCCCGAGGCCGCCGCCCGGTTCCTGAAGGAGGCCAAGGTCTCCGCCCGGGTCAATCACCCGAACGTCATCGAGATCCACGACGTCGGCCAGACCGACGACGGGCAGCTGTTCCTGGTGATGGAGCTCCTCACGGGCTTCCCGCTCGAGGTCGCGCTCCGCCGGCAGAACCCGCCGATGACGATCTACGAGTTCGCGCTCGTGATGGTCGAGGTCGGCGACGCGCTCGCGGCCGCGCACAAGAGCGGCATCGTCCACCGCGACCTCAAGCCGACGAATATCTTCCTGCACAAGCCGCAGACCGGCACGCCGATGCCGAAGCTCCTCGACTTCGGCGTCAGCAAGTTCCTGGAAGACGACCAGAACCACGCGCTCACGATCGCGGGCACCGTGCTCGGCTCACCGCTGTACATGAGCCCCGAGCAGGCGCGCGGTGAGAGCAACCTCGACGGGCGCACCGACGTCTTCGCCTTCGGCGCGATCCTCTTCGAGGCGCTCTGCGGCTACCGCGCGTACGAGGCCAAGAACTTCAACGCGCTGATCGTGAAGATCGCGACGACGAAGCCGAAGAGCATCGACGAGTGCGTGCCGCACGTCCCCGAGTCGCTCCGCGCGATCGTGCGCAGCTGCCTCGAGGTCGACCTCAAGCGCCGCTTCCAGAACTTCGAGGACATCACCTCGCGCATGCGGGCGGTGCTGCCGGAGCTCGAGGCCTCGCCGCTGCGGCTGCCCACGCCGCTCATCGCCACGTCGGTCGTCGACCCCGACGCGACGAACGCGCTGCCGGTGCTCCGCGCGAGCGATCGTCCGCCGCCGGCCCACTACACGCCCAATCAAGGCGGTCTCGGCTCGATGCCGCCGTCGCTCCCGACGCCCGGCCAGCCGCTCTCGCTCTCCGGCAGCGTGCCCCCCGGTTCGATCCCGCCCTACCCGGCGTCGGGCGGAACGGGGCCGTCGTGGCACACGCCGAACACGTCGTACGCCTCCATCACCGTGTCGGCCCCGCGTCCGCGCAGCAACGCGTGGCTCGCGGTGGGCGCGGTGGCGCTCGCGGTCGTGGCGCTCGGCGCCGGCATCGGTCTCGGCTGGAAGGGCCGCGGCCCCGCGAGCGGCTCGGCCCTCGCAAAGACGGCGAGCCCCGCCAAGACGGCCGCGCCTCCCCCGGCGACCTCCACGCTCCCGAACGCGGCGGCCGTCGCCTCGACCTCGACCTCGACCTCGAGCGAGCCGCCGTCGATCAGCGTCGACTCGCTCCCCGGCACCAACTCCGCGAAACCCCTCGGGCCCGTCCCGCGCGGCGCGGGGCGCCTTCACGTGACGGCCACGCCGGGCTGGTGCAACCTCACCATCGACGGCAAGGAGCGCGGCCCCACGCCCGTCGCCGGCGTCGACCTCCCGACCGGCGCTCATCAGCTCCGTTGCGACGTACCCGGTGGCAAGTCGAAGACGTCGAGCGTGACGATCCAGGAAGGCGCGACCTCGCGCATCAAGATCGCCCTCGACGAGTGAGCGCCCTCGCGCTCGCTAAGCCGCCGCCGGCTTCTCGTCCTCGGGCGACGCCCTCCCCTCGGCCACCGCCTCGGCCTCGGCCTCGGCGGTGCGCTTCTTGTGCTCGCGCCCCATCCGGACGACGACCAGCAGGAACGCGACACCGAGCACGACGTTCAACATGGTGAACTTGGTCGTGGTGAAGCTCAGTAGCTCCGAGCCCACGTACACGACGCCGCCGGAGATGAGGTCGCCCGCGCGGACGACGAACGTGTCGATCGCCTGCTTCGCGACGTACTTCTGCTCGCGCGTGGTCGGCAGCCACAGCGCCTGCTTGGCCGCGTTGTAGATCGAGTAGTCGTTCGCGTTCTCCGCGATCTTGCCGATCCGGACCATCGCGAGCACGGGGAAGATCGTCATGCCCGTGTAGGCGCAGATCACGATGATTGGGTAGATGTAGAGCGCGCCGCGCACGTCGAGATACTTGAACACGCGCGAGGTGACGAAGAGCTGCAGCAGCACACCGACCAGGTTTGCCCAGAAGAAGTAGTCGGCCTTGAACTTGCCGAGCCACACCTTGTACTGCGCGGCGTCGAAGCCACGCTGCTCCTTCACGGCCGCGAGCGTGCTGTCGAGGATGAACTCGCCGTTCGTGTTGATCAGGTTGACCATCAGGATGATCGCCGCGATCAGCAGCAGGTACTTGTGCTGGAGGATCATCGACATGCCGCCCTTGCCTCCGGGCGGCTTCGCGGCTTCCCTCTTCTGCTCCTCGCTCTTCGTCTCGTGCTTGTTGACGACGCGCACGATGAGCAGGCACACGAGCAGCACGCCCGCGGGGACGAGCATCATGTTGTTGTAGCCGAGCGGCTCGACGGCGGGCTTCGCGAGGAGCGCCCCGACGAGCGCGCCGACCGAGGCGCCGACGCCGATGATCGCGAAGACGCGCTTGCCTTGCTCCGGCGTGTAGATGTCGTTCGCGAACGCCCAGAACTGGGCGAGGATCGTGAGGCTGTAGCAGCCGACCCAGAGGAAGAACGGGATGCCGATCTTCACGCCCATGCGGCCGAGCACGCTGAAGAGGACGAGGCTCGCGACGCAGAAGAGCTTCGTGTACGTGATGAGCCGCAAGCGATCGACGCGCTGCGCGAGCGCTCGGTAGCCGTAGAACACGCCGATCAGGAGCACGGCGAGGAACGCGGTCGCGTAGCTCTTCGTCTGGGGCCCGCCGGGCGCCGCGAGGATCAGCGGCTCGCGGATGACCTTGAGGAAGTAGTACGAGGCAAGCAGCAGGATGCCGTCGACCGTGAGCAGGAGGACCGAGAACACCTCGCTCGGGTGCACGACCGCGAACACCGAGAGCAACCTGACGACGAGCCCCGAGTCCCCCGCGCTGCCGCCTTCGGCCTTCCGTTCGTTCGCCATTCCCGGTGCACGATAGCGGAAGTCGTGCGGAACGGGTCGCCCCAGGAGCAACGCTGCGGACGCGCTTTGTTGATACCCTGGCCACGGCGATGAAGGGGTCTGCGAAGTCGGGCGGGGTGATGGCGGCCGTCTGGCCTGCATCGATCGCCTCGGGCGCTCTCGTCGCGCAGCACGTCGCCGGCAAGGCGACGCGTGACACGCTGTTCCTCTCGCACTTCGGCCTCGGGCTCCTCCCCGCTGCGATGATCGGGGCGGCGCTCGTCTCCTCCGTCGCGGTCATCGGGATTTCCCGTGCGCTCGGTCGGTACGGGCCGGCGCGCATCGTCCCGTTCCTGTTCGGAAGCGCGGCCGTCCTCTTCCTCTGCGAGTGGTGGCTCAGCTTGCACACCGCACGCGGCGCGGCGATCGCCGTCTACGTGCACACTGCAATCTTTGGCTCGGCAGGCGTGAGCGCCTTCTGGTCGCTGGTGAACGAGCGCTTCGACCCGCACGTCGCCAAGAAGGTGGTGGGCCGCATCGCGAGCGGCGGCACGATTGGCGGCGTCCTCGGCGGCGTCGTCGTGTGGCGCGCGTCGGCGCACCTCTCCGTCCCGATGATGCTGGCGCTGCTCGCGGCGATCAACGCGCTCGGCATGTGGAGCACGCTCCGGTTGACGTCGGGCGCTCCGCCGAGCACCAGCCACCAGACGCCCGAGCCGCTCGCCGGCGGCGGATGGAAGATCGTGCGCGAGACCCCCTACCTGCGGGACCTCGCGCTGCTGGTCCTCGCCGGCGCGGTGATCCAGGCGCTGCTCGACTGGCTGCTCAGCGCCCACGCGACCGAGGCCTACGGGAAGGGACCTCGACTCCTCGCCTTCTTCGCGCTCTTCAACATGATCGTCGGCGTGCTCTCCTTCGTCGCGCAGACAGGGCTCTCGCGCCCGCTGCTCGAGTGGCGCGGGCTCGCCGGCACCGTGAAATCGCAGCCGCTCACCGTCGCGCTCTGCGCCGTGCTCGCGCTCGTCTCCCCGCAGCTCTGGACCGTGGTGCTCCTCCGCGGCGGCGAGGCGGTCACTCGCAACTCGCTCTACCGCTCGGCCTACGAGCTCTTCTACACGCCGCTCCCCACCGCGAAGAAGCGCGCCACGAAGACGCTCATCGACGTCGGCGTCGACCGCATCGGCACGACCATCGGCAGCGTCGCGCTCCTCCTGATCGTTCACCTCGGCACCGACCTCGCCACGCGCACCGTCCTCATCGCGTCCATCGCGATGGCGGCCCTCGCCTGGCTCGTCGCGGCGCGCCTCCACGACGGCTACGTGTCGGCGCTCGCCGCGAGCCTCAAGTCCGGCGCCGTGTCGCTCGGCGAGGACGACACCGAGGACCTCACGACCAGGAAGACGCTCGCCGAGACGACCGCCTTGCTCGATCGCGACAAGCTCCTGCAGCGCATCGAGCAGTTCCAGCGGGCGAAGAACGAGAAGGACAAGGACAAGGCGCCCGCGAGCATCGCGCCGGCGGGCGAGGCGGCCCTCGCCGACGCGCGTTCGAGCGTCGCGCCTCCGCCGGCCCCCGAGCTCGCGGCCGACCCCGTCGTGGCTCGCGCGGCCGCCCTCCGCGGCGGTGACGTCGCGCGCACGAAGGCCGCGCTCGCCGCTCCGCTCGACGCATCGCTCGCCTCCTTCGCGATCCCCCTGCTCGCGAACGACGCCGTGGTCCGCGACGCCGTGCGCGCCCTCCGCAAGATCGCGCCGAAGGCGACCGGCCAGCTCCTCGACGCGCTCCTCGACCCGGAGATCGACGCGCGCGTGCGGCGGCGCATCCCCCGCGTGCTCAAGGTGTGTCGCACGCAGCGGGCGGCGAGCGGCCTCCTGCTGGCGCTCCGCGATCCCGTGTTCGACGTCCGCGCTCAGGTCGCCCTCGCGCTCGCGCAGATGCAGGACGAGGCTCACATCGCCTTCTCACGCGAGGAGGTCTTCGACATCGCGGTCCACGAGCTGACGGTCGGTCGCTCGGCCTGGCGCGAGCCGAGCGCGTCCGCGGGCGAGGCTGCGGTGCTGAACTCGATACCGGCTCCGGCGATGCCGGAAGGTGACGACGAGCCCGCGCATCTCGATGCGAGCCTCCACGTCGAGGGCAGCCTCCATCGCGACAGCCCGGCGCCGGGCATGTCGAGCACACACGAGCTCCATCGGGGGCTCGCACACGTCTTCGCCGTCCTCGGGCTCGTGCTCGAGCGCGAGCCCCTCTCCATCGCGTATCGCGCGATGCGCTCCAATGACCGGGGACTGCGAGGGACCGCCCACGAGTACCTCGAGGTCGTCCTGCCCACGCGCGTCCGCGACGTGCTCCTCCCGCTCCTCGGCGACGTGAAGCGGGCGTCCGAGGGCAAGCACGCACGAGGGACGAAGGAGCTGGCCGACGAGCTCCTGCGCTCGAGCGGCTCGATCGCGCGCCCGGCTCGGTGACGGGATCGTTCGCCCGCCGTCAGGGGTCGAGGCGGCTGTAGTCGAAGAGACCGTTCTCCAGCGGCGCGGCGGAGACGTGGTCTCGATTCATCCGATCGCTGTGCGCCCAGAACCCCGGGTTCGACCGGAGGACGCCGTACCGTTCCCGGAGCATACGGAGCGACGCGGGACCGTCGAGCGCGGTGACGGCATCGGCGAATGCGTCGAGCTCGCTCCTCTTCACGAGGAACAGCTCGTTGGGGTACGCCCCGAGAAAGCCTGGGACCGCGGAGAGCTCGTCCTCGCCGTAGAGGCGCCGCTCGGCCTCCTGGAAGAGGTGGGCGACGTTCGCGTGCGCGGAGTCACGGAGCAGCGTGAAGTCGGCAAAGCGGCGAGACGGAGCGCTCGCGCTGTCGTCCTCGACCGTCACGAACGACGTCTCGGGCATCACCGAGGCGGCTCGTCCGCGAACCCCACGGAGCCGCTCGAACGCGGCACGCGTGTGGGGGTCGGTGATCTGCGAGAGATCGTACCGTGTGGAGAGCGCCGGGCCGACACGTCGTCGGATCACGTCGAACGCCTCGAGCTCCGGGGTCTTCGTCGCGTACTTGATCCCGACGCGCTCGGTGCGCCCGACGAGCTCGTTCCGTATCCGGATCTTCGCGTCGCCGTCCACGCCGCGGTACCAGTGGTCGGCGAGCTCGGCCCGCCGAGGCAGCGGCAGGAGCGCGAGGAATCCGGCCTCCGCGCCCATCCGCAGGTAGTCCATGTAGAGACGCGTCGTCAGGTGGTGTCCGACGTTTCCGAAGACGTCGAAACCGGCGACGAGGAGGTAGTGGATCCGTTCGAGGAGCGGATAGTCGAGGAGCCATCCCGTCTTCGGCGGCAGGCCGACGAACCCCTTCACCACGGTCGCGCTGTCGAAGTGCCGGAACACGGTGAGCGCCGCATTCGCGTTCGTCCCGTCGCCGTCCCAGATCATCTCTGGGGTGATCCCCTGGCCTTCCTTCGTGACCCGGTCGAGGCGCGCGGCCTTCATCGCCGTGTAGCGGGCGTGCGCAGCGCCATAGCGAAACCAGATCGTAGGCAGGGGGTTGGCGCCGCCCTCGGCCGGCATGTCGAGGTCCTCCTTCTGCGCGGAGAGGAACGCGGCCTCGCTCTGTTGCCAGGGCACCTCGGGATCGACGAACGCGACCCAGAAGCGATCCTCGATGACGTTGAGCGCGACTTGTCCTCGGCAGACAGGGCCCTTGATGAACCCCATCACCGTGAACTCCGCCTCTTCGAGGAGGAACCGATAGCGCGCGGTCGCGGGGAGCGCCTCGAAGGCGCGGAACGGATTGGCCGCGGTCTGCGGGTCGTAGCCAGGGAGCCGTGCGATGTCGTAGGCCGGCTCGATGAACAGCTTCTTCCACCGCGCGAGACGCGCGGCGTCGAGCCGATACGGCATGTGCGTCTTCTCGAGCGGCGCCTCGGTGCGCCTCACGAAGCGGTAGTGAACGCGCGCGACGCCGGGGTCCTCGAACGGCGTCCTCGTCGCGATCTCGACCACCGGCCGGCCGGTCTCGGTCTTCGACCGCACGAGCCGGTAGAGCGCGGGGTGGCCCGTGCCGTCCTCGAAGCGGATCGACGCGACGAAGAGGTGCTCGTAGACGTAACGGCCCACGAGCTGCCCCTTGGTCGAGCCCTGGTTGAGGAAGCTCTCCCAGCTCGCGATCGAGGCCGTGGTCTCCGCGGAGACCGGAGCGGGCTCGCCGTGTGGCGCGCCGGCCCGGACCCACGTGACGATCGCGGCCTCGTCCTCCGGAGAGAGGGCGGGAAGCGCGTAGGGCATCCCCCATAGCGGGTGCTCCTTCGCGTACCCGTCGAAATGCGCGGCGTCCGTGCAGACCTGCTTTCGGTCGAGGTCGAGCGTGAACTCCTTGGCGACGTCGACCGTGCTCGCGAGCGGATGGCTTCGCTTCAGCTCGAGCATGCGCACGAGCAAGCTCGCGCGCGACTCGCGCTGCTCGCCCTCGGGGAGGACCGGGTGAAAGCCCCGCTCGCGCCACTCGAGGGGGCCCTGCGCGTCGACGCCGAGCCGGGTCGGAGCGGCGGCGCGAAGGCGGCTGCCGTCGTAGACCTTCGCCTCCGTTCCTCCGCGTTCGATCCCCTCGTGGCTGCCCAGCTTGAGCTGGCAGGGAGCGTCGTAGCATCCGTGGCAGACGACGCAGCGCGACTCGAACACGCCCATCGCGCGCGTCCACGCCGCCACCCCCTCGGCGCGGCTCAGCGGAAGCTCCGCGCGCGGGACGCGCACGTTCGGCGGGCCACCGCACGCCATCACGATCGCGGCGACCACGACGCCGGAGGGCAGCAAGCGGGTGCGGGGCATGGTCGGCACCCTACTCCCTACCGGAACCCGCGCAGCGGTCGCTGACGCGAGCGAGAACAATACCTCGCTCGTGAAGGAGGCATCGCGTATCTTCTCGGGGGCTTTGCCTCGGAGACTTTCGCGGTTTGTCGACCTCGCCGCAGGCTCGCTCGCGGCTGCGCTCGTGCTGTTCGCGAATCGCGCGGCGGCCCAAGCGCCGGTCGTCCCTCCGGCCGAGGCGCCGCCCGCCGCGGACGCTCCGCCCGCGACCGACGCACCGAAGCCCGCGACCGACCCCGACGCACCGAAGCCACAGGACGCCGCGGGCACCAAGGACGCCAAGGCTCCCGTCACCGGCGTCGCCGCGGGCTCCGAGGGTCGTGAAGGCGCGCTCGCCACGATCCCGCCAGCCCCGCCGAACGGCGAGAGCCCCAAGCGCGACGTCCCCGACTACGACGGCCGCGGCGAGGAGCCGACCACCGCCGGCGACGTGGCCCTCTGGGTCCCGCGCATCATCCTCTCGCCGCTCTACTTCGTCAGCGAGTACGTGATCCGTCGCCCGCTCGGCTGGCTCATCACCACCGCCGAGCAGAAGCAGTGGCCCTCGGCCATCGCGAACTTCTTCGTGTTCGGTCCCGACAAGAAGGCCGGCGTCGTCCCCACGTTCTTCCTCGACCTCGGCTTCCGCCCGAGCGTCGGCATCTACGCGTTCTGGGACGACCTCCTCGGGAAGGACAATCACCTCCGCCTGCACTTCTCGACGTTCGGCGCGGACTGGATCCAGGGAGCCGTCGCCGACAAGATGCCGCTCGGGAAGGATAGCTTCTTCGACCTGCGCTTCGAGGGCGTCCATCGCCCGGACTTCATCTTCCACGGCCTCGGCCCGCGCACGCTCAACTCGGCCCGCACGCGGTTCGGCGTCGACAGGCTCCAGGTGCGGCCCGTCTTCGAGACGACGTGGTGGAAGAGCAGCCGGATCACGCTCGAGAGCGGCGTGCGGTACGTGAACTTCCGCGACGACGCCTGCTGCGACGACCCCTCGCTCCAGTCGCAGATCGAGAACGGCTCCATCGCCGCTCCGCCCGGCTACCCCAGCGGCTATACGGCCACCTTCGAGCGCGCCGAGCTCACCGTCGACACGCGCGAGCTGCGCCCCGCGAGCCAGACGGGCTTCCGCCTCGAGCTCGAGGTCGAGCAGGGCTCCAACGTCCGTCGCGCATCCGACAACTGGGTCCGCTACGGGGGCTCGATGGGCGGCTTCCTCGATCTCCACAACAACCGCACGGTGAGCCTGTCGGTGACGACGCTCTTCGTCGACCCCGTCTCGCGGAACGCGACGATCCCCTTCACCGAGCAGGTGGTGCTCGGCGGCAGCGGGCCGATGCGCGGCTTCCTCTACGGCCGGGTCGTCGATCGAAGCGCGGCCATCGCGACGCTCAAGTACCGCTGGCCCATCTGGGTCTTCCTCGACGGCGCCATCCAGGGCGCGGTCGGCAACGTCTTCGGGCCGCAGCTCGAGGACTTCAAGGCGAACCTGCTCCGCGTCACGGCGAACATCGGCGTCGAGAGCGTCGGAGCCGCCGACCACACGTTCGAGATCCTCGCCGGCTTCGGAACGGAGACGATCGATCAGGGCGCCAACGTGAACACGTTCCGCCTGCTGTTCGGCACGAATCGCGGCTTCTGACCCGCGCGCCCGTCCCCCGCGCTCACCTCCTCCGGCTACGCGCGCGCAAGAGGAGCGCGGCCGCGCCGATCGCCGCGACGACCGCGGCCCAGAGGACGCCGCGATCGCGCGTGCGCGCGGCCTCCCCCGGAGCGGCCGCCCCTCCGTCGACCGCCGTCCCTGTCCCCGCGCGCGCGGCCTCGCCGACGCCGAGCTCGCCCTTCAGCTTGAGCCAGTCGAGGCTGCACTCCGTGGCGACCGCCGAGCCCTCGGCGCACGCGAGCGGTCCCTTGACGTCGCGGAGGTGGAGGCGCGCCTCGAACGACGTCCCGCCGCTCCTCGACGTGCCCGCGATGAAGCCGCTCGCCTCGCTCGAGCACGCCCAGAGCACGTCGCCGCTCTGACCGAGGCACTGCACCCGCAGCTTCACCCCGGAGGCCTGCATGACCTGCGAGAGCGCGCCTCCCTCCGCGCTCCCCGCGTAGAGCCCGTCGTCGGGCCCGCCGGCGCTGACGGTCGCGCCGTCCGGCGACAGCGCGAAGCCGAGGAGCGGCCCCTTCGCGCCGAGCAGCGTGCGGTAGGTCTTGCCCGCGTCGTCCGTGACCAGCAAGCGCGTCGGGCTCTCGGGCGACGCCGACGTGCGAAGATAGATGCGGTCTGCATGCTTCGGGTCGACCGCCGCGATGAAAGGCGCGAGCTCCTTCGGCTCGAGCAAGGCTCGTCGCTCGATCCACTTCCTTCCGCCGTCGCTCGACACGAGGAGGACGCCCTGCCTTCCCGTCCCTTCGCCGCGCACCGCCGACACGTAGAGGCGCGACGGATCGCTCGCCGCGACCTCCACGGTCTCGCCGAGCAGCGTCGGGTCGAACCGCGGCCCGAGCGCGGTGAACGAGCGGGCGTCGTCGGTGGAGAGCCAGAGCTGCGTCTTGTAGAGGCTGCCCGCGTCGCCGTGCCGATCGTAGCTCGACGCGAGCGCCACGATCGCGCCGTCCGGGCGCGACGTCAGGTCGACGAACACCGTGGCGTCCGTCTTCACGGCGCTCCAGCTGCAGCCGCCGTCCCGCGAGACACGGAGCCCGTCGAAGAGCCCGGCGACGATCGCGCCGCTCTTCGTGACCACGTAAGACGGATCCTCGGGGCCCGAGAAGCCGATCGCGCGCTCGCAGATCCAGCCCCACGAGGCTCCACGATCGTGCGTCGCGAGGAGCCCGAACGTCGTGCGCACCATGACGTTCGCGTCGTCCACGGGCGAGAACACGACCGCGCTCGACGCCGGGAAGCGGCCATTCGCCCGGGCGGGCGCCGCGACGCCAAATGTCGCAACGGCCGCGAGGGCCGCGAGCAAGGAACTTCGCGCGAGCATGGCCCGCGCGAGCTTACATGACGTAGAGTGCGCGTCATGATCGCGGCCGTTCTCCTCGTCCACCTGGCTGCCTTCGCGGCCTACCTCGGGGCGGGCTTTGCCCAGACCCAGATCATGAAGCTCTCGGACAAGGCGGGCACGGCACCCGCCGTCCGCGACGCGTACGAGCGCCTCGCGGCGACGATCGTGACGAAGATCGAGGTGCCCGCGATCTTCGCGTCGATAGCGAGCGGCATCGTGTTCATCACCCAGAACCCGGTGCTGATGAAGCAGGGCTGGCTGCACGGCAAGCTCACGGTGGTCCTCGTGCTCGCGGTCCTGAGTCACCTCGAGATGTTCAACGCCCGGAAGATCGTGCGCGCGCGCGCGTCCGGCGCGGTCTCGGCCGAGGAGGAGATCGAGGGACGCAAGCGGCGCCACGCGGCGTTCGGCGCCGTCGGGGCGCTCCTCGTCGTCGTGCTCCTCGTGCTCGTGACGTTCGTGCGCCTCGGCTGAGCGCGCTCGGCTCGCTCAGCGAAGGCGCGCTCAGCGAAGGCGGAACTGCACCGACCAGGGCATGCGCACGCGGACGGCGTGGCCTTCGCGCTCTGCCGGCGAGAAGCGGTACGCGCGCACGGCGGTGAGCGCCGCGGCGTCGAATCCGTGCCCTGCAGGCCGCGTGACGCGCGCCTCGACGACACGCCCTTCGCGATCGACGTCGTCGGCGCGTGCATGCGCCGGATACGCGGCCGCGGCCGACTGAACGAGCCGCGCCGGGACCTGCACGGCCGACGCCGCATGCACGACGTCGTCGCTCCCTCCCCCCGAGCCGGTGCCGACTCCGGTGCCGACTCCACTCCCGGCTCGCGCGCCCGTGTCGGGCGCAGCCTGGGCCGCGACCCGGTTGCTCATCGGAGAACCGGAGCCCGAGCCGAGATCGAACCGCAGGAGCGCGGCAGCCTCGGCGACGAGCGCCGGCGCAGCCTCGGGCTCGGCATGGTGATCGTCGTGGTCGTCGTGGTCGTGCGCGAGCGACGGATCATGAGGCCGCGCGTCGTGTGACGGGGCGACCGGATACGGATGCGTGTGCGTCGGCGCGGCGACAGACCGCGTTTTGTGGGCGCAGCGGCTCGCGGGGCGCGCCCCTCCATGGCATCCTTCGGGCGTGTCGCTGCGAAGGGAGAGCCGCCGTCTCAGCCGTGCCTTCGGAGCGGTCCTGCTCGCCGTCGTACCCGCGGCCGCGGCGCAGGCCTGCAGTGATTCGCCCGGTGTCGCGACGAGCCCCGACGCGGCCCGCGACTCCCTCGCCTCGAACGAGGACGCCACCACGGCGGACGTGGCCGACGCAGGCCCCGACACGGACGGCAGCCTGCGCGTGAACGACCTGTGCACGCTCGTCGCCGAGACGCTCGACGCCGGGCCCGACGCCCTCCCCGACGCCGACCTCGCCTGCCGGTACACGCTCCCGTGTGGCATCCCCGACTCGGGCGGCTTCGTCATCCGAGGGTGCGAGTTCTTCGTCTCCTCGGCGGACATCGACAGCGGTGACGCGGCCTCGCTCGGATGCGTGATCTCGGAGGCCAACGGGTGCACGGGCGGTGTCTACACTCCGCCCGCGAACGGCTCGCTCACGTTCGAGTGCATCGACTGCTTCGGGGGCGGCGGGCGACGGCCCGTCGGGCTGCGGCGACCTCGCCTCGCGCGCGCGGAGACTGTCGCCGGCGAGTACTTCGCGCAGATGGCCCACGACGAGGCCGCGAGCGTCCACGCGTTCGTCCGCATGCGAGGCGAGCTCGCACGCCTCGGTGCGCCCGCAGAGCTCGTGGTCGCGGCCGAGCGCTCCGCCGCCGACGAGCGCCGCCACGCGCGGTCGATGACGCGTCGTGCACGGGCCGCGGGTGCACGCGCCCCTGCCCCGCGCGTGAAGCGCGCCTCGCCACGCAACCTCGAGGCGATCGCACGCGAGAATGCCGTCGAGGGCTGCGTGCAGGAGACCTTCGGTGCGCTCCTCATGCGATGGCAAGCCGTCCACGCCGCCGAGCCGTCGCTCCGGCGACTGTTCGCGCGCGTCGCCGCGGACGAGACCCGCCACGCCGCGCTCTCCTGGGAGGTCGCTCGCTGGGCGGAGGCGCAGCTCGACGGCCCTGCCCGGGCGCGGGTGCTGGCCGCACGCGCGCGTGCGGTCCGTGCGCTGCGAGGGAAGCTGGCGGCGCGCGTCGAGGTGGCGGCGCGCACCGTCGTCGGTCAGCCACGGCGCGGTGAGGCGCTCGCGCTGCTCGACGCGATGATCACGAGCCTCGACCTCGCCGCCTGAGCGCTGTGCCGGGGGCGCTCAGAACGGGAACACGAAGTGGAACAGCTCGGGGCGGCTCGACACGCCGCACTTCTCGTAGATCCGTGAGATGTGCTGGCGGACGGTCTTGTCGCTCGACCCGAGGACAGTCGCGATCTCGAGGCTCGGGAGGCCCTTCAGCACGAGGCGCGCGATCTCGGCCTCACGGTCCGTGAGGCCCGAGCGCGCGATCGCCTCGCTGACGAGGCCGCCGAGATCGCGCTGATCGCCGAGGAGCTTGCGTACCGTCTCGACGAGCTCGGCGCCACGGAACGGCTTCTCGAGCAGGAACGAGGCTCCGAGGTTCAGCGCGCGCTTCAGCCGGTCGACGTCCGCGAACGCGGTGATGATCACCGCCGGCACCGTGCGCCCTGCCGCGCGCAGCGCCGTCAGCACCGCGAGGCCTCCATCCTCCTCGTCGCCGAGGACCAGGTCGAGGATGGCAACGTCGAACGCGGTCCCGCCGACCCGCGCGATCGCCGACGCCGCATCCCCGGCTTCGACACACTCGATGCCCGCGCGGCGCAGGGCACGGGCCAGCCCGAGACGCGCGTCGGCATCGTCCTCGACGAGCAGCGCGACCGGACCCGCGGCGCTCATGGCTGGACGACCGGCAGCGTCAGGCGGAAGGTCGTGGACCATCCGGGCAGCTCGGCGCGTGCGACGTCACCGTTCATCGCGCGCGCGAGCGCTCGCGCGATCGCGAGGCCGAGCCCGAGGCCGCCGTCCTTCGCCGTCTCGAGCGGATGAAAGAGCGAGCGGTCGGCTCCGGCGGCGATGCCGGGCCCGTCGTCGCTCACGGTGAGCGAGAGCAGGTCGGCGCTCTCGTCGAGGTGAACGCGGATGTGTCCCGCCTTGCCCATCCCTCGAAGCGTGTCGAGGCTGTTGCCGATCAGGTTCTCGAGGATGATGCGCACGAAGGTCGCCTCGGCCCTGACCGAGCGCGGGGCATCACCTTCGAGGCGGAGCTCGACACCGCTCTCGCGCGTCACCGCCGACAGATCGCGAACGACGAGCTCGGCCACGTCGGCGACCGGCGCCGGACTGCCCCCGCGCCGCTTGGTGCTCGCGAGCGCTCGGAGGGCATCGAGCGGAACGAGCGCGCGCGCCATCTGGGCGCGGAGCCGATCACGGAGATCGCCCACCGCCTCGGCATCGGTCGGCGGCGTCGCGTCGAGCTCGTCGATGAGCAGCCCGATCGCGTGGAGCGGGTTCTTCAGCTCGTGCAGCGTCGCGGCAGCGACGACCCAGACCGCCTGATCGCGCTCGACGTGCTCGACACGCGCGCGCAGCTGCTGGGCACGCGCCTCCTCCTCGCTCGCGACGCGCGACCGCAGGCGCCAGTAGTGGACCGACATGCCGAGCAGCGCGCCGACGACGACCGGGATCACGTCGTCGACGACGTCGTGGAGCGCGACGAAGGCACGGGCTGCCACACCCTGGCCATGGAGGTAGTCCATCGACGTGTTGAGCACCGCGTACGCGATCCCGCCGAGCGTCCCCAGGAACACCCAGCTCAGTGACTGAACCCCGCGCTCACGCCCCGGAAACCTCACGACCCCAGGTGTAGCGCCGGAGCGCTGCGGCGGCCTCCGACAATTGCCGGATACGTTCCGACCCGTGGCCCCCCTTATGCTTGTGCGACGTCGATGGCAGCTCCGATCCACGCCTTGCCGCGCCTTCGCTGCGTGCTTCTCCGTGGCGCGCTCGCCCTCGGAATCGTCGCGGCGGGACCCGCGATCGCCCACGCCGACGCCCAGGGCGAGATGGTCGTGTCTCGCGGTGTGGCCCTGAAGCTGGGCGCCGAGCACGGCCCCGCGGTGCGCGAGGCGCGCGCGCCTCTTGCCGCATCCGGGGCGATCCGCGACGTCTCCGGCAAGCCCCTGCCCTATGCCCCGCGCCTGAACGTCTTCGCGGGCCGCCGCACGGGCGCGTTCGGTGAAGGTCTCGAGGTGGGCGGCAGCGCAACGCAGGAGCTCTCGCTGCACGGTTTGCGCGGGGCGCGCCGCGCCGTCGCGTCCGCGATCGAGCACGCCGCTCTCACTGAGCTCGATCGGGCTCGGCTCGAAGGCGCAGCCACCGCGCTCCTCGCGTGGCTCGACGTCCTCGAGGCCCAGGAGCTGCTCCGCCTTCGCTCCGCGGCGCGACAGGAGGCGGAGGAGATCGCGCGGGTCGCGACCGCGCGGGTCGATCGTGGCGTGGCCATGCCGGCCGAGGCCTCGCTCGCGGCCGCCGAGGTCGGCGCGGCGGTGCTCGGCGAGCGGGACGCCGAGGGCATGCTCGTCACCTCCCGCGCCGTGCTGAAGCTCGCCATCGGCATCCCGCAGACGACCGCGGTGGTCGCGGCGGGAGACCTCCCCGCGAACGACCTGCTCGTCGCGCCTCCGCCGCCCCGCCGCGAGCATCCGGTCATCGCGGCGGCGCGAGCCGAGATCGAGGTGGCGCGCGCGGATGCGAAGCTGACGGGCGCGCACATGGCTCCGCCCATGTCGGTGGGCGTCGCGTTCGCGCGTGAGGGCCAGGGCGAGCAGCTCCTCACCGGGGTCCTCTCGATCCCGCTTCCGTTCCTCGACGCCTCGGGCTTCGACGCCGCCCGCCAGCAAGCGACCGTCCTCAGCGCGGAGGCTCGTGCCGTGCGTCGCCGTGACGAGCTCGCGCACGACGTCGTCCTCGCCGAGCACGAGCGCGAGCACACGCGCGAGGTGCGCGACACGCTCGGCACGCGGGTGCTGGTGCCGCTCCGTGAAGCGGTCCGGCTCGCACGCGCGGGCTATCAAGCGGGCACGCAGGACGCCACCGGCCTCCTGCTCTTGCGCCAGAGGCTCGTCGTGGCCGAGGAACGGCTCGCGAGCGCGGCGGCGGACGTGAAACGCGCGGACGTCCGCGACGCGGTCGCCCGCGGCTCGCTGCTCGACGAGGTATCGCCACGATGATCGACGGACTCGCGATTCGAACGTTCGCTGGTGGGGCCCTGGTCGGACTCGCGCTCGCGCTCACGGCGTGCAGCCGCGCGGAGCCTCACCGCGAGCCCGCACAGGCGGCAGACGCGGGCTCCGCGCACGGACCTCCCGTCGTGAGCGTCGACCCCGCGCTCGTCACCTCGGGTCGCATCGTGCTCGCGCCGGCGGCGCGGCGGACGATGCACGGGGACATCCGCGTGCCGGCCGAGATCGTACCGAGCGAGTCCGGCGCGGCCGACATCGGCGCGCTCATCGCGGGCCGCGTCGGCACCATCGAGGTGCGCGAGGGCGATGCGGTGAAGCGCGGGCAGGTGCTCGCGTGGGTCGACTCGCCGGAGGCCGGGCGCGTCGCGGCCGACGTCATCCGCTCCCGGGCGCGCGTCCTCGCCGCGTCGCGCAAGCTCGAGCGCCAGCTCGGCCTCGAGCAGGATCGCGCGACGAGCGCCGCTGCCGTCGACGAGGCACGCATGGACCTGGCGACCGCGCAGGCTGACGCCGCCGCGGCGCGGACGCTGCTCACGAGCCTCGGGATCCCGGAGCCGCCTCCGCCCGCGCAGGGCGCGCTCGCGGCGAGGGTGCCCGTCCGCAGCCCCATCGAGGGCGTCGTGGTCGAGCGCATGGCGACGCTCGGAGCCCCCGTCTCGCCGGACAAGACCCTCTTTCGCGTGCTCGCGCGCGACCACGTCGTGGCCGACGCACGATGGACGGACGCGACGATGACGCCCCCACCGAAAGACACGCCGGTGAGGCTCCTGCCTCGTGGCGGAACCGGCGACGCGGGCGCTCCTTGCATGGGCAAGGTGACGGCCACCGTCGGTCTCGTCGACGAGAAGACGCGCGCCCGCCGCGTGCGGATCGTCCCGGACGGCCCGTGCGCGCTCCTCGTTCCCGGCGCGTACGTCGACGCGGCGTTCACTTCATCGGCGCTGGGCGGAGCGGCCGCGCCCGCGCTCTCGCTCCCGAAGGACGCCGTCGTCGAGGTGCGCGGCGCCCCGACCGTCTTCGTCGCCGGCAGCAAGCCCGGCACGTTCGCGGCCCACGTGGTGCGTCTCGGTCGCACGACCACCGAGGACGTGTCGATCGAGGACGGCATCGACGACGGCGATCGCGTCGCGGTCGTCGGCGCCGTTCTCCTGAAGGGCGAGCTCCTCCGGTCCGAGCTCGAGTCGCAATGATCCCCGCGCTCGTCGCCCTCGCCGTCCGTCACAGGTGGATGTTCGTCCTGGCGACGCTCATCCTCTCGGCGGTCGGGGTGCATGCTTACACGACACTGCCCATCGACGCGGTCCCCGACATCACCAACGTCCAGGTGCAGGTCCTGACGACGGCGCCGGGCCTCTCGCCGCTCGAGGTCGAGTCGATGGTGACTCGCCCCGTCGAGCTCGCCCTCGCGGGCCTTCCCCACACGCACGAGGTGCGCTCCGCCTCGCGCGCCGGCGTGTCGGCGGTGACGATCATCTTCGAGGACGACCTCCCGCTCGAGGAGGCACGGTCCTACGTCTCGCAGCGGCTCCCCGCGGCGCGCGCGGCGGTGCTCGGCGGCGGCCAGCCCGAGCTCGGGCCGATGAGCACGGGCCTCGGCGAGGTCTACCACTTCACGATCGCATGGCCGGGCCACACGCCCGCCGAGATCCGCACGCTGCTCGACTGGGAGATCGCCTACTCGCTGCGCACCGTCCCCGGCGTCGTCGAGGTCAACGGCTGGGGCGGAGACACGAAGCAGGTCGACGTGCGCATTCGCCCGTCCGACCTCGTCGCGCTCGGCGTGACGCAGCGTCAGGTCGAGGAGGTCCTCCTCGCCGGAGGTCAGAGCGGCGGCGGCGGCGCCGTCGAGCGCGGCGGCGAGCAGTCGATCGTTCGCCTGGACGGCCAGTACCGCACCGTCGACTCGGTCTCGCAGCAGGTCGTGGCGACGCGACCCGGCGGCACGCCCGTGCTCGTGAAGGACGTCGCCACCGTCGCCGAGGGCACGGCATTCCGCCTCTCGGCGGCGACGCAGGACGGCAAGGGCGAGACCGTCTACGGCATGGTCCAGATGATCGCGGGCGGCAACGCGCACGAGATCGTGGCCCGCGTCGACGAGCGGCTCCGCGAGATCCAGGCGCGACTTCCGGCGGGCGCCAAGGTCACGCCGTTCTACGACCGCGCGCACCTCGTCGATCGCGTCCTCTCGACGGTGAAGCGCTCGCTCATCGAGGGCGGCGCGGTCGTCGTCCTCCTGTTGCTCGTCATGCTCGGCGACGTCGTCGCCGGACTCGTCGTGGCGACGACCATCCCGCTCGCGATGCTCGGCGCCTTCGCGCTCATGCGCGTGTTCGGGATCACGGGCAATCTGATGAGCCTCGGCGCGATCGACTTCGGCCTCGTCGTCGACGGCGCCGTGGTCGTCGTCGAAGGCGCGCTCACGGCGATGGCCGCCCGCAGGGCGACCTCGGGCGAAGCGCTCATCCACGAGGCGCGCGCCGTCGGGAAGCCGATCGCCTTCGGGGTGTTCATCGTCGGGCTCGTCTACGTGCCGATCCTCCTGCTCGAGGGCGTCGAGGGGAAGATGTTCCGCCCGATGGCCTTCACGGTCCTCTTCGCGCTCGGCACGGCGCTCATCCTCACGTTCACGTGGGTGCCCGCGCTCGCGTCGCTCTTGCTCCACAAGGTTCACGAGCGCGAGCCCTGGCTCGTGCGGCTGCTGCGGCGCGGGTACGAGCCGCTTCTCACGCGCAGCCTCGCGCATCCGCGGGTCGCGGTCGTGTTCGCGATCGTCCTCGTCGCGATCGGAGCCGTCGCCGCGTCGCAGCGCGGCGTCGAGTTCGTCCCCAGGCTCGAGGAGGGAGACCTCGTCATCCAGGTGACGCGTCCGCCGAGCGTCTCGCTCGCCGAGGCGGTGCGCGGCACGACCGCGGTCGAGGCGGCGCTGAAGGCGTTTCCCGAGGTTCGCCGCGTCGTCTCGCGAACGGGCAGCCCGGACGTCGCCACCGACATCATGGGCGTCGAGCAGAGCGACGTCTTCGTGATGCTCACGCCGCGGCCCGAGTGGGTGACGGCTCACGACCGCGAGGGCCTCGTGGCGCGCTTCGACCAGGCGCTCCGGCGCGCGCTCCCCGGCACGGGCTTCAGCTTCACGCAGCCGATCGAGATGCGCACGCAGGAGCTCCTCGGCGGCATGAAGAGCGACATCGGCGTGAAGGTCTTCGGCGACGACCTCGTCGCCCTCAGCCGCACCGCAGCGCTCGTCGCCCGCGAATTGCAGGCGATCCAGGGCGCGGCCGACGTCCGTGTCGAGCAGACGTCGGGGCTCCCGCTCACCACGGTGCGCCCCGATCCGTGGAAGGCCGCGCGCGCCGGCGCCTCGGTCAGTGACGTGCGCGCGGCCGTCGAGGCGCTGCGAGCGGGCCGGAAGGTGGGGACGCTCGTCGAGGGCGAGCGCCGCTTCGACGTGCGCGTGCTCACCGAGTTCCCGGCGACCGGAGACCTCCGCCAGCTCACCGTCGTCCTCGAGGGCGGACGCGCGCTGCCGCTGCCCGAGCTCGCGGACATCACGGAGGAGGAGGGTCCGGCGATCATCGGTCGCGAGAACGCACGACGGCGCGTCCTCGTGGAGGCGAACGTGCGCGGCCGGGACCTCGGCTCGTTCGTCACCGAGCTCGAGCGTCGCCTCGCCACGATCGAGCGTCGCGCGGGCGTGCACTTCGTCGTGACGGGTCAGTACGAGCACCTCGTCCACGCCGCAAAGCGCTTCGCGATCATCGTGCCCCTCACGATCGCGGCGATCTTCGGCCTGCTCTACGTCTCGTTCGGCAAGGCGCGCCCGGCCGCTCTCATCCTCGTCAACGTCCCGGTCGCTACGAGCGGCGGGGTGCTCGCGCTGGCGGCGCGAGGCCTCCCGCTCTCCATCGCAGCGGCCGTCGGCATGATCGCGCTCTTCGGCGTCGCGACCCTCAACGGCACCGTCCTCCTCTCGGCCGCGCAGGCGCACGAGCGCGACGGCAGGAGCCCGATGGATGCGGCACGTCGCGCGGCGCGTGAGCGATTCCGGCCCGTGCTCACCACCGCCTTCGTCGCTTCGGTCGGCTTCCTCCCCATGGCGCTGGCGAGCGGAGCCGGAGCGGAGGTGCAGCGGCCGCTCGCCACGGTCGTCATCGGCGGCCTCATCACCGCGACGCTCCTCACGCTCGGCCTTCTACCTTCGCTCTACGCGAGCATCGGCGTCCGGGCCCCGGAGACGCGAACCGACGAGGAATTTCAGGTCGTCTCGTAGTTTTGCCTGATTTCATGCGTGCGATTTTACTTATGTAGGGCAGCGTGCGAGCCATCGAGCAAACGCAACCCGAGGCGGGGATTGGGGTAGGATCGGAGGGTTCTTCCCTTGTGGTGGCTCACGTGACAGAGCTTAGACCCGGCACCTCCGTCACCCCGACCGTCCGCCTCCTCCGTCCCCTCGGTGCGGGCGGGATGGGCAGGGTGTGGGTTGCAGAGCACCTCACGCTCGACACGCTGGTCGTCGTGAAGTTCATGGCGAAGGAGATCGCCGACACCGCCGACGGCGCCGCTCGTTTCGCGCGCGAGGCCTCGGTCGCCGCCGCGGTGAAGAGCCCGCACGTCGTCCAGATGTTCGACCACGGCGTCACGCCCGACGGCGACGCCTACATCGTCATGGAGATGCTCGAGGGTCACGACCTCGCCGCGCACCTCTCCAAGCACGGCCCGATGAGCCCAGGTGACGTCGCCGCGCTCGTGGCTCAGGTCGCCAAGGCCCTCGGCAAGGCGCACCAGGTGGGTGTCATCCACCGTGACATCAAGCCGGACAACATCTTCCTCTGCGATGCCGACGGCGGAGAGCTGTTCGTGAAGCTCCTCGATTTCGGGATCGCGAAGCGCGATCAGTATCTCGTCGCGGGCAGCGCCACGACGACCGGCGCCGTCGTCGGCACGCCGTACTACATGAGCCCGGAGCAGATCGTCGGCGACAAGGAGATCGACGCGCGCACCGACATCTGGTCGCTCGGCGTCGTCGCCTTCGAGGCGATGACGGGAAGGCGCCCGTTCGAGGGAACGACGGTCGGGGCGATCACGCTCGCGATCCATACGGGCACCCGTCGCATCACCGACCACCTTCCGAACGCGCCCGTCGCGCTCGACGAGTGGTTCGCGAAGGCGTGCAACCGGGACCCGAAGGCTCGCTTCCAGACGCCGCGTGAGGCCTCGCAGGCGCTTCTCCTCGCCGCAGGCGACGCACCGGGCTCCGCGCCGCTCCTCCGCGCACCGATGCCGTCGATGGTCGGCGACGGGAGCGACCCGAGCCTCGTCTCGTCGGTGAGCTCAGGCGAGCCCCACTCCGACGGACGCGCGGCCACCAACCTCTCCTCGGTCTTCCCCGTGCCGCGTCCGAGCCGCACGCGCCCTGCCCTGCTCGTCGCCAGCGTCGGTGCCGTCGTCGTCGTCGTCGTCGTCGCGGCGATGTTCGTCGTTCCGGCGCTCTTCCGTCAGGACTCGACGACCGGACGAGCCGCGGTGAGCGCGGAGCCGCCCGCATCCGTCTCGGCGGGAGCTCCCGTGCTCGCATCGGCATCCGCCGCCCCGGCCGAGACAGCGTCGGCCGCGCCGAGCCCGTCTGCCGTCGCGAGCGAGTCCGCCATCCGACTCTCCGGCGTAGTACCGTCGCGTCCGGTCACGACGGCGAAGCCGCTTCCCCGACCGACGACGACGGCAAAGCCCCCGAAGCCGGGCCGCACGCGAGACGATGACGACATCAAGTAGGAAGACATCGAGCAGCGGCGGTACATGTCGCCGCGCATGGGTCGTGCTCGCGACCGCATTCATGATGGCCGTGCCCACGGCGAGCGCCGCGCAGCCCGCCCCGCAGCCCTCGGCCGCCGATCTCGAGTCGGCACGCGAGCTGTTCAAGGAAGGCCGCGAGGCCCGTCAAGCGGGCGACCTCCGCAAGGCGATCGAGCGCTTCAAGGCGGCACACGCCTACGGACAGACGCCGGTGACCGCCCTCGAGCTCGGGCGCACGCAGATGCAAGCCGGTGACCTCATCGAGGCGCGCGAGGTGCTCCTCTCCGTCGCGCGCATGAAGGTGCAGTCCGACGAGACCGAGAAGAGCGCCGCCGCGCGCGCCGAGGCCGCGGACCTCGCGGAGGACGTGAAGAAGCGCATCCCCACGCTCTCCGTGAGGCTCACGGGCGTGGCGTCCGATGCCGCCGCGCAGGTCACCGTCGACGGTGCGACCGTTCCGATCGTCGGCCTGGCCGGCATCCGCAAGGCCAACCCCGGCAAGCACGTCGTCGTCGCGCGCGCGGGCGCGCGCGAGGAGACGCGCAACGTCGACCTCGAGGAGGGCAAGACGCAGGACCTCGCGATCGACCTCACCGGCGGCCAGGGTGCGACGGTCGTAGCGCCCCCCGCGCCGGTCGGCGGCGGGGCCCAGGGCAAGACGATCAGCCCCGTCACGTGGCTCGGGCTCGGCGTCGGCGTGGTCGGCATCGGCGTCGGCACGGTGACCGGCATCCTCGCGCTCGGTAAGGCGAGCGACGTGAAGAGTGCCTGCGAAGGCACACATTGTCCCCCTGCCACGAAGAGCACGGTCGACTCGGGGCGAACGACGGCGACGATCTCCACGGTCGGTTTTGCGGTGGGCGGCGCGGGCCTCGTCGCCGCGGCCGTGGGATACTTCTTCCTGTCGAAGCCGACGACAGCCGCCGCGCGGGTCACCCCCTTCGTGACGGCGAGCTCCATCGGCCTCGACGGGGCATTCTAAACACGATGTACCTTACACCCATTCGCATCGCCGCCCTCACGCTCCCCGCCGTTCTCGCGCTCGCGGCATGCGGGCAGGTCACGGGCCTGAGCGACGACTACCAGTACGACCTCGAAGGCGGCGCGGCCGCGACCACCGACGGCAGCGTCGACGGCGCGAAGACCGACAGCGCGACCCGCGACGGCGCCACGGACGCCGGCGTGGACGCGACCAACAAGTGCTCGGCGGGTCAGACCCTCAAGGCGTCGCAGAAGATGGAAGGGCTCAACGGCTCGCAGCTCTGCAAGACGTGCCTCGCCGGCTCCTGCTGCAACGACGTCGACACGTGCAGCTCCAACGCGGACTGCAACCACGTCTTCTCCTGCAAGCTCGATTGCACCGAGAAGTCGGCAGCCGAGCGGACCCAGTGCTTCAAGTCGTGCACGATCTCGGGCGGCGGACCGAGCCCGATCTACCAGGCCACCGTCGGTGTCTGCGGCGCCGCCGCGTGCACCAAGGAGTGCGGCCTCAACTAGCCGCCCCACCGTGGTCTCGAGCTGCGCGCGGTAGCGTCTCCGCAGACGGTGAGGCATCCCCTCTCGTATCTCGGCGAGAAGCAGCCCTGGCGGACGGTCACGCTCGTCATCGGCGGCGTCGCGACGCTCGTGATGGTCGGGCGTACGTTTTCTTGCGACCTCGCCCGCGCGGGCGGCTCCTAGGGGCATGAGCTCTCGCTTTCCCCTGGTTCTTGCGCTTCCCCTCGCGATGGCGGGCGCCCTCGCCTGCTCCAACAGGGTCGTCCAGTACGAGGAGCCCGGCGATCCCCCGGCGGAGGGCGCGGTCCTGCCGGCCGATCCGGACCCGAGCGATCCGAGCGAAGAGACCGACGCCGGAACCACGGCTGACGGCGGCAAGCCCAAGGACGGCGGCAAGACCACGGCTGACGCGGCGCCTCCTCCGCCTCCGACGCCTCCGCCTCCGACGCCGTGGAAGTCGCTCAGCACGTTGGGCGCGCCCTCGGGGCGCAGCCTTCACTCGGCGGTGTGGACGGGCTCGGAGATGATCGTGTGGGGCGGGTTCGACGGCGCGAGCAACAAGAGCGACGGCGCCGCGTACTCGCCAACGATGAACACGTGGCGAACGCTCTCGACGGTGGGGGCTCCAACCGCACGACGAGGCCATGCCGCGGTGTGGACGGGCACGCAGATGGTGATCTGGGGCGGCAACGTCGGCACGACGCCGCTCGGTGACGGCGCGACGTACGACCCGGCGACGAACACGTGGTCGCCGATGACGACGACGGGCGCCGTCGCGGGACGCGCCTATGCAGGCGTCGCCTGGACGGGCACGGAGATGCTCGTGTGGGGCGGCGCAGGCACGTCCTATCTCGCGTCGGGCGGCGCGTACTCCCCCGCCGCGAACACGTGGTCTCCGCTGTCGACGGTGAGCGAGCCGGTGGCGCGCGGCCTGAATACGCCGGCGGCGTTCTGGACGGGCTCGCGTCTCCTCGTGTGGGGCGGCCAGAACGGTGGTGGCGCGGTGGCGAGCGGCGGCAGCTACGACCGCGCGGCGAACACGTGGAGCACGATCGCGTCGGCAGGCGCACCGGCAGGCCGTTCGGCACATGCGAGCGTCTGGACCGGCACGGAGCTCGTCGTGTGGGGCGGCCTGAACGGCGTCTCCTTGAACGACGGTGCCTCGTACAATCCGGCGACGTCGCAGTGGAAGACGCTCCCGAGCGCATCGGCGCCGTCGGCGCGTCGCTTCCCGACGGCGGTGTGGACCGGCTCACGAATGCTGGTGTGGGGCGGCTGGGATCAGCCCTCGTACTTCGCGACGGGCGCCGCGTTCGACCCCGCGACCTCGACGTGGACCCCGATGAGCACGTCGAGCGCCCCGGTCGGCCGCTCGAACCACACGGCCGTGTGGACGGGCACCGAGATGATCGTGTGGGGCGGCTACGACGGCGCGGCGCAGCAGAGCACGGGCGCACGCTTCACGCCGTAGGGACGTGACCTCGTCGAGCGTGCGCGAAGCGAGGAGCGCCGCAAGGACGCATGGGGAGCGCGGCTCGATGCTCCTGAGCTCAGGGGAGTCTTCGATCATGCAATGCCGTCACGGCACGAGTGAAACGCAGCCGATCCGACGTCGCACCGCGACGCGGGAGCGAGGGCCCCGATCGCGGACGATCACCTGCACCAGCTCACCCGGCGCTCGACCGAGCTCGTGGCATGCATCCTGCGATCAATCCAGCGAACTACCTTGGGGCGCTACCACGGCTCCGTGTGTCGCCCCGCCGCGCGAGGAACTCATGCAAGGCTTCATCACCACACGAGACGTCCTTCTCCACCCGCGACTGGTCGTTGAGAGCTTCGGGTTCCGCGTGTACCTGCGCTGCCTCTACAAGATCGCGCGCAGCGACAGGAGCCGGCCCGTGACGTTCCTCGAGTGCATCTAGTCTAGGTGACTGGTGTGAAACGACCTTTCGCGACGAGGTCGTCGTGGTGCGGGGGCACGCTCGCGGCCGGTGAGCTCCGAGATCGGGCACGGGCACGGGCACGTCGAGACGAGACCAGCGCCGCGAAGGCGCCGTCTCTTTTCACGGGGTCTTGGCCGCATGGGTCGTGGCCGAGCAGCTCGTTTGTCTCGTGACGCTACGTGATCCCACGTTGCCCTATGTGATCCCGCGCGAATCGATTTGCGGCGTCGTGCCGGATCTGGCGAAGTACGTGGATGAGCCTGGGGCGCGCACCTGACCACGAAGATCTCTACAGTTCGACGCGCGCGACATGCGAAAAGCG
>Ga0335397_10002071_pt1 | contig 27281 bp, 21 predicted proteins | sample MAT04_FD_205740 | JGI IMG/M metagenome (GOLD analysis project Ga0335397, IMG submission 205740) | Freshwater microbial communities from Lake Fryxell liftoff mats and glacier meltwater in Antarctica - MAT-04 (spades assembly) (version 2) ... | reverse complement strand
CCTTAGATATTACACTTGCTTTTATTGCCGCTGTATATTTTGTGACTTGTCCCATCAGAAACTCCAACTCCGCCCCTCGATTTTAATTTCTTTCAGAGGCGACAACTTTCCTGAAACTGGGGGTTAACCAAGAAGAAGCACATAAATTTTTAAACACGGGATTTATGAGGCGTAGTTATTAATTAATTTCATTAGGATTTATAAAGTTAAATTTATATAATCAATCAGTTATGTTTAATTATATTTAAATTAGCTACAAGTAACGGCTTTTGAAGCGATAACTAATTTTGATTAAATTTAATTTATAGCGATAGAAAGATAAATAACGATTAACGTATTCAGGATGCATATGAATCTACACCATAATATCACTCTTTGGATGGTTTCATGACTAAAAAAAGAATAAGTTCAGTCACCCATGAACCCTTATTAGCGGATATCCTGCATCTTATTAATAAATCCAGGCAAAAAGTTGCTTTAGCTGTGAACGCAGAATTAACATTGTTGTATTGGAACATAGGTCATAGGATTAATGTTGAAATACTGAATGATAGCCGGGCAGAATATGGGCAATCCATCATTGATACTATAGCCCGTGGCCTTACAACAGAATATGGTCGTTCATTTGAAACTAAAAATCTAAGGCGCATGATTCAGTTTGCAGAAACGTTCCCCGATGAAAAGATTGTCGCTACACTGCGGCGACAATTGAGCTGGAGCCATTTCAAATTATTAATTCCTCTAAAAGATCCCTTGAAACGCGATTTTTATGCGGAAATATGTCGCATTGAACACTGGAGTACGCGTACATTAGAAAAGCAGATTCAAGCCATGTTATTTGAGCGTACAGCACTGTCCAAAAAGCCAGAAGAATTAATTCGCCATGAAATTGAAGAATTAAGGGATTCTGATAAAGTTAGCACCGATTTAATCTTGAAAGATCCTTATATTCTAGATTTTCTTGACATGAACGATCGTTATCTTGAAAAGGATTTAGAGGATGCCATATTAAGAGAAATTGAACACTTTTTATTGGAGTTAGGTACAGGTTTCAGTTTTATAGCGCGTCAAAAACGTATTCAAATCGATCATCAGGATTACTACATTGACTTGTTATTTTATAACAGACGACTTCGTAGAATGTGCGCGTTGGATTTAAAAATAGGAGACTTCGAGGCGGGTTACAAAGGTCAAATGGAACTTTATCTACGTTGGCTGGCCAAATATGAACAAGAACCTGGCGAGAATCCACCATTAGGTATCATATTGTGTACCGGAAAAGCAAATGAGCAAATCGAGTTGCTGGAATTGGATAAAAGCGGCATTCATGTTGCTGAGTATATTACAACATTGCCACCTAAAGCAGAATTACAGAAAAAGTTACATCAATCTATTGAGTTTGCACGGCTGAGATTTGAAAGTAGGGATAAATGAACGATCTTTATTCTAAGACCATAATTTTTAATGAAGAACATTTTCATCCCTTTCATCAAAAATATATTGGAAAAGGGAAGATGGGAAAACAAGGTATAAATCCATGTTAAGTCTGATTATCACAATAATCAGACTTAGTGGGTTGTTAGGAGTAAAGGAACCATCTGGATAAGGGAATGGAAATCATATCGCTAATAAGCAGAATAAAAATAAAGCTAACCCATAAACCCCTCCCCTCTACTCCAGATGATTCTTTGTAGGCAAAAAAAGATGTCATGACTTGCCAGCCGAATGTCCCAAACATAACAAAATAAGAAAATGTCGCTGTAATAGAAAAATGTAGCTCAATATCCTTAGAGTAATCAATTGGGTTGTGAGGGAATACATGTTTTTCTAGTAAAGAATATAATAACCAAATCAATAGCGGGTAACGTGATAAAGCAACTGTTCCAAAAAAATCAATAATTCGAATTCTTTTTTGTTTTAAAATCAAGGCACCCATTAAAAACATGTTTGCCAGAACAAAGATTGCAATACTATTTTGATACATTAACAATAAAAAATCCGGTCTCATGGCTTTCAAATGTTCGGCGAAAATAAAGCCAAAAATACCATCGAAATAAATGTTTGCGTAAACACCCGTGATACTCATAAAAACCATCATTAGCAACCCTAAACTCAGAGCTTTTATGCCTGCAATTTTTTGGTATGGATTAATTAGTAAGGAATTTTCCAGTTTATTACTTAAAGATTTCTTATTTAATGCTTGAGAAAGCAATTTATAATCTTCTTCAGAAATTTTGCCATTTTCAAGCATGTTTGTTAACTTTTCGTGCTCTTTGCTCATGATTAACCTCTTAATTTTTTTAGCATATTTGCTGCTTCTTTTGCTGTAATTTTTCCCTTTTCTAAAAGAATCAAAACGTCCTCTTTAGGGCTTTCCTGACTTATCGTCAGTTTTTTTAATGCCTCGATTAATAAGTTCAACCTATTGCGCAACGTCGGATACGATACTTTTTGATTTAATGCCATTTCCTTTAGACTCCCTGAGCATTTAACGAAATCTAAAATAAATTGTAGATCCTCATCAGGCAGTCTCATTAAGGGAGATATATCAAATTGCCCCTCAAATTTAGTATGGCAATTAGCACAATCTATTTTGGTTACATGTAAATCGGTTCCATTGCAGGAAGGGCATTGTGTAATAATTTTTCCCATTTTATCCTCAAGTCCTAAAAACACTCATATTAAATAATAAATTAATTTAATGCAATATTAATATTATTTAAATATATTTGAATAATATTTAATATTTGTTATTATATTTTTAGTATAAAGTTAATATATTTAAATAGTGAGTACTAATCATGAATAAAAAATCATCCCCCCACTTTTCCTGGCAAAAAAAATTTCATTTAATTAAAGATTATTTTATTAATTCTGATGAAAAATTAGTGGCATGGCTGCTCCTTCTGGGCATAGTGCTTTGTGTTGCAGGTACCGTAGGAGTAATGACTGCCCTTTCCTGGTGTTCAGCCGGATTTTGGGCCGCCTTAACTACCAAAACAATAACCCCCTTCCTTATAAGTTTGGTTTACACGGGTTTGTTGAGTGGTGCGTATGTAGCTGTTAATGTTTTAAAAAATTTATTCATTAGTAAACTTTCGATTCGTTGGCGCAATTGGTTGACTAAACAAACTCTTAATAAATTGTTTAATGGAGAAAACAATTATTTGGATTTAAAACGTTGTGCTGAAACAAATAATCTTTCTCAGTGCATTCAGGAAGATATCAAGAGCTTTGTAAGTTTAAACTTACAATTGGGTGCTGGCTTTTTAAAATCCGTGTTAAGTCTAGGGGCTTTTATAGGAACGTTGTGGGTGGTCGGTGGCTCTTTAACTTTAGCCGTATTAGGTCTTACTATCACCATTCCAGGATATATGGTTTGGGTTGCACTTATTCTTTCCTTAACAGCAACCCTCATTACCCATTTTATAGGGAAATCCCTTGCTGATAAAAACAAAGAAAGTGAGTGTGTTGAAGCTGATTTAAGACAAAATTTAGAAACCATTACAAATGACGCTGAAAATATTGCCGAAGAACATGCGGAAAATTATTTTAAAAAAATATTGAAAACCAAGGTTCACGATATTAATGAAAATGCTCACCAAATACTTAATACCCAATCCAAACTAGTAGCTTTTCAAAATTTTTACATACAATTCTCAGGGATTTTTCCATTATTAGTATCAGCACCATTGTATTTTGCTGGACGCATTGCGGTTGGGCAAATAATGCAGATTTCAATAGCTTTTGGAGAAGTGACTTCGTCCTTAAGTTGGATTGTTGACGCATATGAAGATCTCGCAAAACATAAGGCAAGCGCAGACCGCATCATAGAATTAGAACATTTTTTTAAAAAAGGAGGGTTGAAAGATAATCCCAGAGCAATTAGTAGAAAAGAAAAAAATAAAGATATTATTAAGATAAAACATTTGAATATAATGCCGCCTAAAGCCTCAAGCACCTCATGGATAATGAAAAACATTAATTTAAAATTGATTGCGGGAGAAAATACCTTGATAACTGGCACTTCAGGGCTGGGAAAAAGTACTCTTTTTAAGGTAATTTCTGGAACTTGGCCATATGGTGATGGCCAAATAACCACTCCATCTGGTAAACACTTGTATTTTTTACCTCAAAAACCTACCTTGCCCAAAGATACACTGATGGCTGTTTTGGCATATCCAGAACCGATAACCAACTATAGCCAGGATGCATATATTTGCGCTTTAAAAGCTGTAGGTGGAATGAAAAATTTTATTAGTCAACTCACTGAAAAAAAAGATTGGTCGCAATTATCGGGTGGGCAACAGCAGCGTATATCAGTTGCAAGAGCTTTATTGAAAAACCCTGATTGGTTCTTTTTGGATGAAGCAACGGCTTCGTTAGATGAAAAGAGCGAACAAAAAATTTATAAACATCTGAACTCATTAAAAGGCAAAACAATTGTGAGCATTTCTCATCAGAGTAGCGTTAAAAAATATCATTCACGGGAAGTTTTTTTTAGCGCAAATAATGATAAAGAAATTACGGTTACTGAGAAAGACGTATGCAGCGGCGATGCTAAAAATGACGCCAGCGTAATCTTAAAGCGTTCATAATAACTGAAACAGAACTTAGCGACATAGCCGCTGCTGCAAATACTGGACTTAGAAGTAAACCGGTAAATGGGTAGAGAACACCAGCGGCTATAGGAACACCTGCCATATTATAAATAAATGCAAAAAACAGGTTTTGACGTATATTACGCATGGTTGCTACAGACAGGTGTCGAGCTTTAACAATGCCGGTTAAATCGCCACGTAACAACGTAATGCCGGCACTTTCAATTGCCACATCGGTACCCGTCCCCATGGCAATACCAATATTTGCTGTTGCCAATGCGGGCGCATCATTAACGCCGTCTCCAGCCATCGCCACGATAAATCCTTTGCGTTGTAAATCAGCTACAATCCTGCTTTTATCAGCCGGCATTACCTCAGCTATTACTTGTTTTATTCCCAGTCTGGCAGCTATTGCTTCGCCGGTTTTTTTGCTGTCTCCGGTCAGAATAATAACGTCCATTCCCATATTTTGTATCTCACGAATAGCCGCAGGCGTAGTTGATTTAATCGGATCTTCTACCGCTAAAAGAGCAGCCAACTTACCGTCTACAGCAACAAACATAACACTTGCACCCTCAGCACGAAATGCATCAGCCTGAGTCACCAAAACATCATTTATCGCACCGGTTTCTTGCATAAGTTTCGCATTCCCAATTGCAATATGACGGCCATTTACCATGCCTGTTGCCCCCTTCCCTGTCGGCGCATTGAAATCAGAAACGCTGTATTGTGGACTGTTTTTTTCTTTTGCAGCGTTCACTATTGCATTTGCCAGAGGGTGTTCGCTATGGGATTCAACCGCCACGGCTAATGCTAATATGTCGTCTTCCTCAAAGCCTTCAGATGTTATAATTTTTGTAAGCATCGGATGTCCTTCAGTAAGTGTTCCGGTTTTATCTACTACCAGAATATTAACTTTTTCCATGTTTTCCAGTGCTTCAGCATTTTTGATTAATACACCGCTCTTTGCGCCCTGCCCAATTCCTACCATAATCGACATCGGTGTAGCTAAACCTAATGCACAGGGACAGGCAATAATTAATACGGATACGGCAGCAATAAGACCATAACTGAATGAGGGTTGAGGACCATAAATTGCCCATGCAACATATGCTACAACTGCTATCAAAAGTACAACCGGAACAAACCAACCAGCTACCGTATCGGCCAATCGCTGTATAGGTGCGCGACTGCGTTGGGCATCGCTGACCATTTGTACAATCCGTGAAAGCATTGTCTCGTTGCCAACATGGAGTGCTTTCATCACGAAGCTACCGGTTTGATTAATCGTTGCGCCAATGACTTTTGCCCCCACTTCTTTAACTACGGGCATAGGCTCACCTGTCACCATCGATTCATCAACATGACTATGACCTTCTGTCAACTCGCCATCAACGGGTATTTTTTCTCCTGGACGTACACGCAATAAATCACCTTGATGAACTTCATCAAGTCCTATTTCTTCTTCACTGCCGTCCTCTTTGATTCGATGCGCACTCGCAGGTGCAAGTTTCAGGAGTGCTCGAATTGCATTACCCGTTTGCTCACGTGCTTTTAACTCAAGCATTTGCCCCAATAACACGAGCGTAGTAATCACCGCCGCCGCTTCAAAATAGACTGCCACCATTCCGTGTTCATTACGAAATGCAGCAGGAAATAAACCTGGAAATAGCCCCGCTATCATGCTGTAGCTCCAAGAAACACCTATGCCTATAGAAATTAAGGTAAACATATTCAAATGACGCGTTTTTAATGATTGGAATCCACGCTGAAAAAATGGCCAACCGCACCATAGCACCACTGGTGTTGCTAGAATCATTTGTATCCAATTAGACATAACAGCAAATTCACTATGCCCTTGCCAATGCCCGCTCATTTCCATAAAAAATACTGGTAAAGTTAGTACTAAAGCCAACCAGAAGCGGCGTCGCATGTCTAAGTATTCATGATTTGGTGTATTGTCTTCTATTATTAATGGTTCTAACGCCATGCCGCATATTGGACAATTACCAGGACCTGATTGACGAATTTCCAAATGCATGGGACAAGTGTAAATAGTATTGTCAGACACCGAAGCTTTATGTACATTTTTTGATTGATGATGACAGCATGCTGTCTGCTTGTGATGATCGTCGTGCTTCATAAACTTGCCTAACCAATTGATTTATATTTTAGATTAACTTATCAGATGAAAAGATACAAAACCAGGGCGATCTCACCAAAGTTCAAAAAATAATATATAAGCAATTAAATTTATCGATTTGAATGTAGGGCGGGCAAAACGTGGTCATATCATTACCCACAAGTCTACTGCTCACCTCTCCCGCGGGAGAGGTCGACGGGAAGCGGCGGGTGAGGGTTTTCCTCGCAGACACGGATTTATTTTCTGCTCAAGCCTTTTTAAGGCCACATTAAGTGACCCAGTTTTTCGCGTTTTGCAAAATACTCAATAAACTCATAATGGTATGGCGTAGCCTCAGCTTTGATTTTGAGATGCCGTCGAATCGGGATAGTTGCTGCTGTTACCAAGAGTTGCCTTTTGGTGTTGAGTACCTTTGAGCTAAATATCCAATTTTTAGCGCCCTGGCTACGAAAGTATTTCTTCGTTTGACATTCAGCACTTTTATTTGGATGTCTGTATGCAGATTCACATATGTTCACCATACCAACTACCTGGCACTTACCCGATTTGTGATTGTCAGGAAGGCACATCTCTTGCGATTATTGTCCCGCCGTTAGGCTTTGTTACATTGTCAGGCCAGCTCTTTATTCATGGCCCTAGGTTTACCTGGTAGCACAGGAAGTTCCATCCATGGGAACAACTCAAGTGAGCGACCTCGTGTCGCACACGAAAAGTTACTCTAAGTAATTAGAGTCAAGTCAGCTCTTTCACTTCAGCCACATTTAGTACCTGAAAAAGCTGTAGTTTTTTAGAAATGTACTGCACTAATGATTGAAATCGATTTCACTGCCTGGGGTTGAATTTAAAATCCATATATCATCAACTAATGGAATGTGGGTTAATTAATGTAATCAACCCACTTATAAATTATTCGTGCTCAGGCGCAACAACAAAAATACCAGGCGCATTACGCAGATATTCATTATAGTCCATGCCGTAACCAAATATGTAGTGATCGTCAACTTCAAGGCCAACAAAATCAGCTTTTTCTAATCCGCCGGGAACTCGCTTATGATGCTTATCAACTAGAACCGCACTGTATACTTTTTCAGCACCCATGGCTTTAATTTCATTGATGATCGCAGCCAGTGTCAAACCACCGTCTAATATATCATCGACAATTAATACGGTACGGTTAGTTATATCAACAGTGGGTTTTACTTTCCAAACCAGTTCACCGGCATAAATATCACCTGTGTAGCGAGTGGCGTGAACATAATCTACCTCAAGAGGAAAATCCAGCCGTGGCAGTAAATTGCCCATTGGTACGAGCCCGCCTATCATTACGCATAACAGAACCGGATTTTTATCCTGCAAAACTTCATGAATTTGACTTGCTATGTCATCCAGCGCTTTCTCAATTTGCTGAGTTGTAAACAATTGCGTTGATTTTTCATATACATCTTTAATTTTATGGGGAATAGACATCGGGAATCCTAAGATTATAGATATTAAAATTACTAACTATTTCCTTTTATCCGGAACAGGAAACATACTCACTTTGTTATCATCCCTGAGTTTATCGCTTATCTTACTGACACCCTGCTTATTTACTTCGTCAATTCTATGAACAGAATGCATGGGTATAAACGTTCGTTTAACATTATTAAACTCTGCTTTTAAACGCTCTTCAGATGGATCAACAACCAAAGACGAATTTTCACCAAAAACAAAATCCTCTACTTCAAGAAAGCCAAACATTTCACTTTCATTCACCTGACGCGCATAAATTTCGTAGGTTGCATCCTGATTAGCAAAGGTAATACGGAAAATCGATTTTTTTGACATGAATTTAACCAGAAATATTAATCTTGTGTAGTATACCGAAGGTTAGCCTTCTATTACAAATTTATATTGTAATTGCAAGGCGATCTCACCGAAGTTTACTACGAAACAAAAAGAATTAAAATAGAACGGGTAGGTTGGGTCTTGACCATAGGCGTCAAGCTAAGGTTCAAATGCTCATCTTTGCGAGGGTAGTGAACAACAATTCCATATTCAGCGAGCAATCCTCGTATTTGGTTGCCTTGCGCTGTTCTTTGTTTCATTGCCAATTCTCTTACCCGATGCAGTAATAAAATATCCTGCTGCTCTATTCTTTATTTTGAGCATAAATTTCCAATTAATTCCCACGTGCCGTGCTTTATGCACGGCATCCAGAGCGTTTTAACATCGGGATCTGTCTGGATTCCGCGCATAAAAGCGCGGAACGTAGAGTATTTGAGTTTTTGTTTGACAATTAGATGCGTTTGCCCTGAATTGAAAAATATCTTTTGCCAAATCAATACCTAATACTTTAAGATTACTCATTATGGATCCTCCACTTTTGTTGAATGACTTTTTCAATTTCATTCTGGCTCAATACCTTTATAAAGGCTCGCAACGACGAGCATTGTGCTAAAAAATGTTTTTTCATAACTTAAGGTATAAATGATAAATAAAACCGCGGCAGACGATCAAAATAATACCTATAAATTCGCATTTGCCTGGATATTATTAACGTTATCGCTTCTGTTTGCTGTTTTTTTTACCGAATGGCAATACCTGCGTCTAAATCAACAAAACCAAATACTTTTTTCATCTGCTAAATTCTCCTTTAGATTTGAGCAATTACTGAATAGTGTTTTAAAGTCAGCTCTTTCTTTAAACATCGAAGATAAATCCTTGTCTGCCTGTAATACAAATTTATTGCCTGCCATGCAATCAGTGGTCTTTAATAACCCGTTAATAGCCGGCATGGTAATAAGTGATCGAGGCAATACTATTCATTGCGCAACCGTTGAAATCAACGGTGAACTGCCACCTGCTACATTTCAAAATCCTATGCTTTGGGGACCTTTGAAAATAAACAAAGACAATAAAGAGGTATTCCTTCTTGAGTACCGAATGGGCTCTTATAATATAGGTATTTACCTTTTAAAATCACTTGTAATTAATACCTTGAAAAACGCAGATTCCGAGTTTGAATACATTGGTATATATGACCATAATAATAAAAAAATAATGGCCGGTTCAGGTGATATTAATGTTATTAATAACAATTTACTAGAGCAACATAATCATGATCTGGTGTCCACAACTGTTCAACAGGATAAATCAGGTAATATTATTTTACCTCTTCAATCATTAGATAATGTTGACATAATTGCTCATTCCAAAACACAATCTGTTTATTGGCCATTATTATTTATTTTTCCAGGCACCCTGCTCATGCTCTCTGGTTTATCATACCTGCTTTATTGTTATCTGAAAAAAGTCCTTCTTTACCGCTACTCATTACAATATGCACTTAACCTTGCCATAAAGTTAAATCAGTTTTATCCAGTTTATCAACCGATTTGGAACATCAGTCAAAATCGATATTGTGGTGCTGAAGTTCTTGTTCGCTGGCATTCGGATTTTGATAAAATAATCATGCCAGCTTCTTTTATAGATGAAGCTGAGCGCTCAGGAATAATTATTAATATAACATTACAGTTAATTGAAAAAGCACTTGCCGAGTGCGAGATATTGCTACAAAAATTCCCTTATTTTTACTTGACGTTCAACATGTCCCCTTCTCATTTTCTGGATAACGATTTTTTATCAACATTCAAAGCCCTGTGTATTAAATATCACACGCCAGCACAGCAGATTATTTTGGAATTAACAGAACAGGAATTATTTGATCAAAAAAATGATGATGTAGTTAATACAATGCAAGCGTTGCGCGACTCAGGATTTTCACTGGCAATAGATGATTTTGGCACAGGACATGCAAGTATTACTTATTTACGACGCTTTCCTTTTAATTATTTAAAAATGGACAAAATATTTATCCAGGCAATTGGTACAGGAGCTGTTACCGAAACATTAAATAAACCTATAATAGAAATGGCAAATTTATTGGGACTTACTGTTGTTGCTGAAGGCGTTGAATCTAAAAAGCAACTTGCATACTTACAGGAAAACAAAGTAAATCTGATTCAGGGGTGGCTTTTTTCGCGGGCAATGACCGGAGAAAAACTATCAAATTTCATTGATACAGGGAGTAATAATGAATAAATTATGTTTCTTGATTTTGTTATTTTTAAGTTACCAATTGTATGCTGAGAACATCACTGATGCCTGGCACTGCACTGCTGAAGATGAAGCGCATAAACAGTGGACATCGAGCAGTAATTACGAACGTGCAGCGGTTAATAAAGCTTTTGAACAATGCAAAAAAGAAAGCCAGTTTCCTGAAAGCTGCAAAACATCGCATAATGATTGCGATTATGTAGTAAATGGGTACTCTACCAAACCCATGTGGCAATGTAAGGCGATGGATCAAATGGCTAAAATTTGGCCGAGCAATTTTTATGCGCAGCGTGACGACGCAGCAATCGCCGCTAAAGCTTATTGTCAGCAACGTAGCTCCTTTCCCGATACTTGTTATATTAATCTGATAACGTGTAAAAATGTTAATGAACAGGATAAGTGATGTATTGTGTAGGTTTGACAGGCAATATTGGTAGTGGTAAATCAACGGCTATCCGTGATTTCCAGGACTTGGGTATTGATACAGTTAATGCTGATTTAGTAGCACGGGAAATCACCCTGAAAGGCATGCCTGCTCTCAAAAAAATAGTATTAAAATTTGGCGAACAAATTATTAAAGCAGATGGCGAACTGGATCGACTGGCATTACGAAAAATTATTTTTTCCGATTATAATGCACGTATCTGGCTTGAGAGCCTATTACATCCGCTGATTAAAGAATCAATAAAACAGAAACTGGCCAGTGTGTCGAGTACATATTGTGTAATAGAAATACCGCTGTTGAAAAATAAAGCGGATTATCCTTATCTGGATAGAGTTCTGGTTATATTAGCTGATAAAGAACAGCAGATTAAACGAATTATGCAACGGGACAATTGTGATCCAAAGCAGGCTTTAGCAATTCTTGCTGCTCAACCAGATGAATTATTACGCAAAAACATGGCTGATGATTTAATAATTAATACTGGTTCAAGGAATAAACTGGCAAACCGTATTAAAAAGCTGCATGAAAAGTATTTACAATTTGCAAGCGAAAAGTCATTATAACAAAAATTATGAGATTGTAGATTAAATAAATCTTATATTAGACTAAATGATATACAGACTGATGAAATATCGGCTAAGGACAGCATCTTTATATGTCTAACGACACTATTATTTTTCAATTGGCCACTCATTTTTTACCCAAAATAGCTTTACGTTTGGAGTGTCTTTATAAAACCATTAATCAGGCTTGTGAAGAAACACACCCTGTTATACATCACTATGCGTTGAAAAATGTAATGGAAATCATTAACTTAATTGAAAAACCCGAGTTAAAAAGTCGTTTTTTAAAAGAATTGATGCGAATTGAGCACAATGTGAGTAAATTAAATGACGCCTCCTCTGTTGCATCTCATAATATACATCATCAGATTTTAATTTTAACCCAAGTAATTGGCCTGTTTGGCGACAAAATTCATCTGGATCCATTTTTACAGTCGATAAGAACCATGCAATCGATCCACAGCCAGGATTGCGAAATGTATTCGCCACAACTTTTGCTCTGGCTGGAATCTGATCCTGCGATTAGACAAGCGGATTTACAGCGCTGGTTAAATTTTCTTGAGCCCCTTAACTCCACAGTCGGTCTTTATCTTGAACTATTGAGAAATACAGCTGAATTTAATAAAATCGAAATGCTGAATGGCTTCTATCAAAGGCCCTTGCCACCCAAAACTTCCTGTCATTTAATATTATTGCGCATGGATAAATCGTTTAAAATTGTCCCTCGCATGCAATTAGGTCATCATGGTATGAGCTTGAGATTATGTGAGGTTACGACAATGCGTGAAATCAGGGAAACAAATGCAAACATTGATTTAGCAATTTGCCAGATATAATCTGAAAATATAGCGACATCAGATTAACTCTGAGATAAACTAACACAATTGCTATGAGAAAGGACTACCGCAATGACTTACAATCTGGATTTAATACATGCAATTTTTCCACTGCTTGGTTTAATTCTTTTGTTAGCGGGTTTAAAATCCAGCCACAAAAATTTTATTGTTACCGCCTTATGGTTAAGCCTAATTGCTATTGTATTGCATTACAGGTTGTCAGGTGGCGAAATATTAGGTAGTTATTTTGATTACCTTCATACAACAATCTATTCTATTAACCTGCTTGTATTAGTTATTTCGGTTATCTATCTGTTAATAAATTTTTCCCGCGAAACAAACTCCAGTGTTGTCAGATATGGAGCAGGTTTTGTTGCGGCCATTTCTATTACCAGCATATTAATTTTATTGGGTAATCTTTGGATCAACGCCTGTTTCATCGATAGCAGATTGCCAGGTACGCCAATACTACAGGTTGCCACTTCTGAAAAACTTGATTATTGTAGCTACAGTCACGTTTTTTATAAAGTGAACCATGAAGGTAAAATAAGTTATATGTGTCCAAATCATTATGGTTTATTGCCTTCTGTGGGGCATTTGGATACTGCACCTGAGTACATTGTCAAACAATTACCCTCTTTATTGCAGACTAAGTTTCAGCCTGCTTTGAATGGTGAGAAATAGTTTGGTTTTGTAAATAAATTGTCCTATTGATTAAATTTTGATAATATGCTGAAAATTTTATTAACTGTGAAGATAATGCAACGTTTTTTATTCGTTATAATAACGTTTTTCTGCTCGGCTGTTTTTGCTATGGCACCAAAACTTAATTGGGATAAAGCCGTTGATAACGCTATCGCCAAATATGGTTTACGCACAGAACCGGAGTTGATTCGTTTTTTCAAGAACGCAAATGTTTCTTATCCTCCCAAAGAAGTAGCACTCCTGGCTTTTAAGAAAGAACGATATATTGAATTATGGGCTAAAGACGACAAACAACCCTGGCACTTTATCCATACCTACCCGCTTACTGCATTCAGTGGCAGACTTGGACCCAAACTTAAAGAAAGAGATGGACAAATACCGGAAGGAATATATCGTTTAATTACATTTAATCCGTTTAGCACAATGCATTTGTCAATGATGATTGATTATCCAAATAATTTTGATCGATTACAGGCAATGAAAGATGGTCGAAAACAATTGGGTAATAATATATTTCTGCATGGCAAATCACTGTCAGTGGGTTGTCTGGCAATTGGCGATAAAGCAATCGATCAAATGTTTCTTTTGGGTAGACGTGTTGGTTTACATAATATGAAATTAATTATTGCACCTAATGATCTACGTACTGGTAAAGTTGCCACCACCAATTTTGCCCAGCCTCGATGGCTGCCGGAATTGTATAAGCAGCTTACAACTGCACTCAATCAGTTTCCTGCGAAGCATAGTAAAGTGGGCTAATTAGTTTAATCACCACTTATTTAAACATTACGGGCTAGATTCATCAGACCACTTCAGATTTTCCTTTTCCTCTAAATGATTTAGATGTCTGACCAAAATAGACTATTATTAACCTTCATTGTCTTAATTATAGTGAATTAAACTTAACATAATATTAAGAAAATTTTTTTCAATTTACATATCCGGGCGATCTCACCAAAGGGCTAAAATTAAACAATTGCCGGTAGGGTGGACAAAGGAGCGGCAAGCGACGTGCCCACGCGTAACAAAGGTGATTAAATGGAAATGCGCTGACACACTTCGTTTTGTCCGCCCTACCCACAACTGTTCAATTTTAGCCCTTTGGTGAGTTCGCCCTGATATAAAATAAATAAAATCCATTTCATTATTAATGATGGTAGTATAGCCAATGCAGTTACATTGCATGCACTTTGATACAAATTAAAACGACAATATAATGAACTCCAGGAAATATTATGCGCATAATTGATGATTTTGAAGACAGTAGTGACGATGAAGAAATAGTAGAAAAAAATCCTTATAGGAAATTATCACGAGCGAAAAAAAAAGACATGAAAGTGCCTTTGACTCTGACGAGATTAACCAAGATTAATGAAAATAAAGCAATTCTTAAAAGAGATGGGAAATCACACCAGTATTTATTAAAACACCCTGCAATAGAGGGAAAGAAAAAACCCGATGCCAAGAATAAATCACCCTCTCATTTCCCTGCACCATTAATGGACGTAAAAAAAATGATGGATGCTGTTCCATCAAATGCCAAGACACAAACAGGTATTACCACTTCAATCGTTCCTTCTTTTAGAGGTTTAAAGTGGCGGAGCGATATGAGTGCAAGTGATGTGTTTTTTTCAACCAGAGTACACTGGGAAGGTGAATGTAGTTATTCCAGCCTGGCTTTTATTATGTCTAAAATTAACGTGCGTCAACACACGATGGCCTTTTTTTTAAGTGATGCCAATCTTTTAGCGAAATATGATGATTATGATTTAACTATCCTGGATGCGGAGGTGCAGAATGGCCTTGAATATAATAATGGAAAATTAGAATCCGCTTCAAAGCAATTAAAAGATTTTTTTGCTCTAACCGATAAAATTCGCAAACCATTTACTGAGTGGAAGTCAATATTTGTTAAATTACGTGACTCAAAAGATTTAAATGGTACAAATAATAAAGGTCAAGCAAAGGTATTATCATTATCAGAAATATTGTCCTATGTTTATGTAAATGGTTACGAAGAATTTAAAACAGTTTTCAAGAATTTAGACGCCACTTTAAAAAAACTAAAGAATAATGATCCTGGTGTTGCCCAGCTTAAAAAATTTTTTAACGACTTAAAGTTATCCCCAAACGAACGTGTAGCAGGTATGCCCTATTTATCTGAAGGTCAAATACCAAGACATGCCCTGCTCTATGCCTTTGGATTAAAAGCATACACCCAGGGTAGAACTCAAGATGCAGAGGCCTTATATAAGGTTGATCTGAAGCCTAAAAAAGGAAAAGTATATTTGGGAAAAGTATTAGTAACTAACAATCCAAACACACTTTTTAGCGGAAAGGACAAGGCAGTTTCAATTCCTGATTTTGATGAAAAATATGGTGGTGCAGTCATCGCAAAAGCAATTGTTGGCGAGAAAGAAATACAGCATCAGGGTGCTAATTTACAAGGTACAACTGAAAAAAGTATTAATATCAAGCTCCCCAAATTTCACCATACAAAATGTCCGCAAAGATATAGGGCCAAATATGGACTTAATGATGAATTGTATAACAACTTTAAAAGTACGTTTAACTTTTTGAGTAAAATGAATGAATATGACAAGTTAAGCTGGATGTATTTAGAAACCGTTGTACTTGCACACTTGATTCAATTTCATGAGGTCCAGCTTACAAAATATTGTAACCAAATGGCTACGGATAATAATAAACAGATTAGTTGGTTCAATCGGGCTGGAAAAGCAATTGACGATCCTTTTCCCATAGTAGCAAATGCGGCGCCATAAAAATTTATAATTGTAGAAAGCAGACATTAGAGTGACTGCCATTAAGTTAAACCGCGGGACGTAGGATCTGAGCTTTAGAGCAGGCAAACGATATGCCTGCTCGTTTTAGATACCAGTAGAAATAAGTAGCTGTCAAGACTGTTTTTTATTTATTTTTTTGATAGAATGTTTTCCCGGAAATAAATACCCCCTCTTGTGGATAAAATTCCGCGCCACTATTCTAAAAAACATTGTTTAACGTCGTCTGCTAAGCTCAAACCAAGCTCAGTCATGGTTTTTTTGCGCTTTATAATTAGGAATATACTTGTAAAGTTATCCACAGAATCTGTGGGTAAGTCTGTGCATAGCCTGTCCATTTCCTTGTATAGCAAGTGTTTATCTAAGATTTGGATAACGCAAACTATTCATGTTTGCGTTATCCGTGGTGTTATTGGATAAACGGGGTTGATGTATTTTCATCATCTGCTGTAGCTGGTTTAGCTGCTCCTGTATCAGTAGATTTGATGATGGAATATTTTTTGTCTAAGTCAGTAAACGTTCTAGGTTCATTTCCCCGGGAATAAGAATTAGTATTAATTTCAGAAATCCATAGTCCTTCTGATTGTGTCATGGGTTGTCCCAAGGCCATGCCCTGTGTAAGCTTGCTATTATATATATCTGAAAGCCTATCTAATTGTTGGTTTACATTTGATGACTCAGGCACCTCCGTCATTGCAGCTTTTTCTTTCTCCATCCGCATTCCTTCCTTCACCAGTTCTTGTACCTCTTCATTTTCTCCAAAACCCGCATGACCTTTCCATTTAGTCATTGCATATCGTAAAGGCATTTTTACAAGCCAGGTAATCGGCGTTGTAGCCAATTGAAAAGCACCTTTACATATAGTACCCAAAGCATGTATGACGAATGAAAGTCCTAAAACTGCCGCATTGGCTTTAACTTCATGTTTTGAATCCTTAGGCTCTTCAATTCCATTACTACGGTTAACAGCTCCTACTATACCTTTGATTAACGGCATACCTACCACTAACATAAGGTCGCGGATACCCTTTAATATATTTACCGCACCACGAGCGGGTTGAGCTGCATCCTTGGCATAGTCCCCTTTTATTCCATCAAAACCAACTTCATATTTTTGATGTTTATAAGGTGAAGCAAATGTTTGAAAATAATCAATAATGTCGACAAATGGTTGGAAGGCACCTTTAAATTGGCCCCAATTAGTAACCTCCAATCTCACACTCTTACCACCAAACAGATACTCTAATGGACTTACAAAATTAAGGTTAACTTTTTTCATCGTCGCTCTCTCCCAGATGTGTACATAAATTGTACCATTAATAAATTAAATGATCAATAGTTGAGCAGTATTATTTTAGCAATAAGATATTTTTTTTTAGTTTTCCCTAAAATTGCTTTATATCATTATGTAGATTAATTGGATAAAATGCCGCGCATATGAATTACCAGCTTCAGGATAAATGATGCCACAATCATCCTATACAAAAACAATTGATTTAATTTGGACTTTAATAAAAGATAAAAAATTTGTTGAAGCAGAAACGAAAGTAGATGGGTTGCCAATTGGGGTATTAATAGGAGCGGATAAAAAACGGGCTTTGTCCGCCAAAGGTTTAGTCAAAGAAAATGCAGGCAAATGGGACGAAGCAGTTACTATTTATACTCAAGCAGTAAAAGAATTCCCCACTTTACTCAATGCCACTTTAAGTCTAAGCCGGTGTTATCAAAAACAACATAGGTACGATCAGTCTGAGAAAGTTCTTAAAGCATTTCCCAACTATCAGACTGAGTATAAAATTCAAATGGCGCTCGCTTATATCCATTCAGAGCAGGGAGAGTATCCTAAAGCCATTCAACTATTTAAAGGAATTGCCAGTTCCGATAAAGAGGTAAAACTAGGGTTATCGCGTGCCTATCAAGGTTTAGAACAATACACTGAGTCCGAAAAGTGTCTAAAAGAAATTTCTGCTAATCAACAAAAGGATGAACAGGTTTTACATGCTTATGGTTGTCTATATACACAAAATGGCAAGCATGAGATGGCACTGCAAAAATTTAAAGAGATTCCCAACTATGATAAAAAACGTGACGTATTGATTAGTCTTGGCCGTCTTTTTAATGAAAAAACGGATTATACTCAAGCTGAAAAATGTTATAAATCTGTTACTAAATGGGAATCGGATCCCTTGGCTTTGCTAGGTTTGGGTCGATGTTATATGGAGCAAGGTCTAAATAAAGATGCTATTTCAACTTATAAAAAAATTGCATATTGGCAAACTGATCTTCAGCTTGTTATCGGCATAGCACGTTGTCTTGATGCTCTCGGCGATCATGGTCAAGCAATTGAATTATTAGAAAAACTTCCTGAAAACAAGCGTAATCCTGACTTTTATATGACATTAGCCTTGTTTTATCAGACAATAGAAGATCATGCCAAAGCAAAGGCATGTTACGAGCAAATTAAGCCGTCACAAACATCAAAAAAAGTAAAATTTTCACGAGCAGCCTGTTATTCGAGCAGTGGCAATGTTGCAGAGGCACTTACACTTTATCAGGAAATTTTAAAAGATGGTTATGATAAAAATTCAATTCTCAGCATAGCGCATTGCTATCAAGTACAAAAACAATATCAGAAAGCCCGAGAATACGTAAAACAGGTAAAAAACTGGGAAGAGGATGTAGAAGCCTTATTGCGTTTAGCGAGCATTGAAGAAGCGCTTCAGAATAATGAGGAAGCAATCAATTTATTAACTGGCGCAAAAAATTGGCAAACAAATCCAACACTCTGTTACGCGGTTGCAAAATATCAGTCAAATTTAAAGAATTATCATCAAGCCGTTCAGCTGGTTAAAGCATTACCATGGCGAGATGACAAAAAAGCAATAACATGTATTTCCTCCATTTACGCGAAAGCAAATAACTTTGCTGAAGAAATAAAAATCAATGAGATTGCTACAAAAAAATGGCCTGAGGATAGATTATTTCGTTTAAATTTGGGAATTGCATATGTTAAGAATGAAGAGTATTCGCAAGCTTTGCCAATACTTGAATCGGTTCATAACTGGCGAAAAGATAAACGGGTGCTGCTGGCTCATGCTCACTGTCTGGAAAAGTTGGGACGTTTTGAAGAGGCTGGGAAGGAGTTCCAGACAATCAATTCTCAATGGCCTGGCCAGGATGTTACCGCTAGCCTGGCACGTTTTTACCAGGCAACGAAACAATATGAGATGACGCTGAAAGAGTTTAAAAAGCTCTCTGACTGGCGTGGAAATAAAATGGCATTAATGGGTATTGGCCATTGCTACAAAGAAATGGGTGATATTGACCAAGCATTTGCACATTTCAAGAAAATTAACGGATGGCAAAATGATCCTGAAATCATCAATACAATGGCGATTTATTATGCCGATACAGGTGATTATGAAACAGCTGAAAAATATTTTCAAAGTTGTCCTGATTGGAAAACCAATCGAGATATTTTAATTGGCTTAATACGAGTATACAGTCATACAAATAATGAAAAAATTGAAGAAATTATTAACCTGGCGCTTACTCAATTTCCTGAAGACAGAGATATCATTGAGCCAATTGCTTATCATTATCAAAGTATTTTTAACAACGCAGAGGCTATCAGGTTATTAGAAGGTCTGCCTGCCAGCAAACGAAATAATTCAGTAAAGATGTCCCTAAGTATTTCATATCAGGAAGTCGGAAATTTTGCTAAAGCAATTGAATGTCATAAACAGCTTGAAATTATTGATAATGATAAATCAGCTTTGATGAGCCATGCCATCCTTCAATCAAAGTTAGGATTCCCTGCAGAAGCAATTGAAATTTTGAAGTCACATCCACAGGCCGATAGTGATCCGGAAATTCTGATTTCGATGGCTCGAATGTATGATTTATTGAACAATCCGGTTGAAGCAGAAAACGCAATTAAGCGCATAAGTAACTGGCATTTAAATCGTATAGCATTGCTTACCTTAGGCCATACATATAAAGCGAGCGGTAATTATAATGAATCGATAGCAACTTTCAAAAAAATAACCAATTGGAAAAATGACACCAGTGCAAGACTAGGTATTGCCTATAGCTATCGAGAAAGTGATAGCTATGTTAAAGCACGTCATCATTATCAAAAAATTAAAAATTGGAGCCGTAATAGACGCGCTGTATTAGGAGTGGAAGAATGCTATCGTTTAGAGCTGAATTTCGATGAATCCGAGCGCGTCATAAGAGCTTTTCCTAATTGGCAGAAAGAAAAAAGTTTTTGTATTGCTTTAATAAAAACACTTGTAAACCGTGCCAAATACTATGAAGAATACGTTCAATTGAATGAAGTCGAAGTGTGTTTGCAGCAATTTCCCCAATGGGACGAAAATTGTAAGATTTTATTAACACTTGCCCGAGCACATGAAGAACAGGGAGAAATGATAACGGCTGCACGTTACTATAAAAAAGTGATGGAATTATTTCCTGATGATTACGACGTTCAGATATCTTATGGGTTATTCTTAATAATAACAGGTGGAGAATTTGAAGAGGTAGCTAATATATTTGATGCTTTGATTGAGAAATTCCCTGATCGAGTTGATACCTATTTGATATTTTCACGTATTCTTGTCACACAAGAAAGGTATGAAGAAGCCACACATTTCATTAATAATGCCATAAAAAAATTTCCTTTTACGTATAATCTTCAAATTAGTCGTGCACGGTTACAATGTGCCATGGGTGAAATGGTTCAAGCGATAGCAACAACAATGGAGACTATCGAACAATATCCCTTAGTTTCAACATTGCGTCTTCATTTGATTCGACTTCATATTATAAATGATGATATGAAATCAGCACGGAAATGTTTTAATGATGCTAAACAACTATTTAAAGATAATGATCGCCTGGAACGCAAAGGCAATAACCTTTTTAAGAATGCTGCACTCATTCGCATGGCTGGTAATAAAGGGATCGCAGAAAATTATGTTGATAAAAACCAGCTTCCTCCTCTCGATTTCCCACCTATAGTTAAAGACGCTTTTTCAGATTTAAAACAGGCTAGTCCTGGATTCTACTACCTCGTAGGCGGTGCGGTGGAAAGTCTGATTAATAAAAGCGAAATGCCTCCGGCAGATTTGGATTTATTTGCTTTAGATGCTTCAGAAGAGCGCTTGATAAAAAACGGACATAGTGCCAGTCCTCATATTTCTAATTTATTAACGAAAACAAATAAAAATGAGCCGGATAAACTGCCAGTTGATGTTGTATTGGCCGGTAAAGCGTATGTTTCTGTTAACTCTATTAAAACCAATGCCACCTCTCGTGATTTCACTATTGCTGCAATTTATTGTGATGAGAATGGCAAATTATATGACCCATTAGGTCGGGGAATAACGGATTGTAAAAATAAAATTTTACGTCCGATAGGACCAGCTGGTGTTTGTCTGGCAAAAGATCCTGTCCGTATTTTACGCGCAATGCATTATATTTCGCATAATTGTTACACACCAACTCCTGATCTGGCACAAGCATTGTTGTCATGGAAAGCCGATTTAACACCTCAAAAAAAACAACACCTGGCACATGTATTACATAAACATTTAGATTGTGTTGATAATAAAAAGTATATTGAAACATTAAAAAAATATGGATTAGTTGAGAAATTATTTGGAATCAATCCTGCAGAAGAAGACAGCTTGACAATTAATCAACTACGATTGCAGGCTGGATTAGCTGTACCCTATAATGGACTGCCTAAAGAGCCTCATCCTGATTTAATTGCTAAATGGCGGCAAATAGTTGTTAACCATGCTGAAATAACGCCCATTTTAACCGCAAAAGAGCCTGAAATTGTAACACAAAAAGCAGCTCCCCAGAGTATTTTGCTTACACCACCCATTCCAAATATTGAATCAAAAATTGAAGAGAAAATCGATATTATACCGGTAAAACCTGCTCACAATAGTGATAAACCTGTCGAGACCCCAATTTCACCGGTTAAATCCAGACAAAGCATTTTTACGACAGTCACGCCGACAAAAAAAACAGCCTGTTATAGTGAGGCAAAAGCAAATAATATTACCGGATTTATCTTTAGAAAAGCGTTAAGATCTGTTAATGAAGAATCTATCAATAAACAAGAGTTGGCAAACGCAAAAACAATTATATGTGATTTTTTAAAAAACCAGCCCGTTTTGCATGAGCAAAAGGTTTATGAAGCATTAGTTAATCGATTATCTGGAGTTGTTCATAAAAGTTTATACGCAAAACCCTATTTACAATTATTGAACCCATGGAATAAAGCAGCAACTTATGGCTTTCGCTTAAATTATATAACGCATCCTGAGGAGGCATTATGTGTAGAGAATATATCAAACACTCATGCAGCTACAAAGGCCCCCTCAATTTAACAACAAAGATAAAGTGATTTTATGATAAAGCCAAACGTGATTAGATTTTCATTATTATTAGCAATTTGTTTGTCCTTTAATGCCTATCCTTATGATATCGATTCATATTTTGATGGCTTGGACGCAATTATGCAGTCCCCTTCTGGATCATCACTCGTTAAAGAGTGTGATGATATTGAAAAAAACAAGATACTAAAAATGCTAGGTGAATCCTACAAGGATATAGAGTTGGATGGAACAGATGTTATAAACGTGTTTAAAGGAGATTTTAGCAATGAAGGCAATATCGAATACGCGGTAATTATAATGGCTGGCTTTTTAAGATGGCAGCAATATTATTTTTATAAGCTCGATAACAATAAACTGATTAATTTAGACTTTGATAAAGTAGTTGCCACGAATTTTTATCATGGCGATTTGGCTATGATGCAAGATTATTCAAAAATGGAATTCAACCATCATATCGCGTCACCATTTGCAATAACGCTAAACGGCAAAACCTACATACGCTTTATGAGCTACCCGGCTGGAAGAACCGAATATGATAAGTTCCAGTTACAACTTTGTACTTATTTATGGGAAGGTAATAAATTTACATTGTCAGGTCCAAATCTGGATTTTTCCCGATCAACTGGAAAATTAGAGAATACAGAAGACTGTCCTGGCCCAAGCTAAACTTTTAAATGGAAATGATTAATATGTTTGAATTAAAACCAGGGATAAAAAAAGAAGAATTAGATACACCTTGTTTAATAATTAACAGGAGTGATTTAGAGTATAATTTAGAAATTATGCGTCAACATTCTATAGACAATTCAATTAATATTCGTCCACATGTTAAGACGCATAAATCGTCTAAATTAGCCCTCCTTCAAATCAAATATGGTGCTATTGGAATTTGTGCTGCGAAAATTTCAGAAGCAGAGGTTTTGATAAACAATGGCATCAAAAATATATTAATTACCAGTCCTATTGTTACCAACAATAAAATTTCAAGACTTCTTTCATGCATCCAAAAAGCGCCTGAAACAATCATTGTTGTCGATAATGAAAAAAATTTATTGGATTTAAATTCTGTAGGTAAATCTATTGAAACAGGGATTAATGTTTTAATAGATATCGATTCAGGTATAGGCAGAACAGGTGTCAATCCGGATTACGTATTGGATTTTGCTAAAAAAATCAATGAGCTTAAATGGTTAAATCTAATGGGCGTGCAGTGCTATGCTGGTAATTTGCAACACATTATATCTTATGATGAGCGGAAGAATCGTTCATTGCAGATAATGAATATGGCCAGTGATATTGTAAGAAAGCTTAGAAATCACGGACTCCCTTGCTCTGTTTTGACCGGTACTGGTACAGGTACTTATGATATAGATATGGAGGCTTCGGAAATTACTGAAATTCAACCTGGGTCTTACACCGTAATGGATGTTGAATATGCAACCATTGGCTCAAAGAGTAATGCCTCATCATTTAGCACCTTTCGTCCGGCAATGACGTTGCTAACCACCGTAATAAGCAGTAACCGAAATGATCATGTAACGGTGGATGCTGGAACAAAATCTATATATGTCGATGCTTCAAACAAACCTCAAATTATCAGCCACGAAGGCTTACAATATGATTGGGGTGGTTTTGGTGATGAGCATGGTAAAATAACTGCTGTTGGAAATGCTAAATTACCCAAAAATGGAGAAGTTTTGGAGTTGATTGTTCCGCACTGTGATCCAACAGTTAATTTGTTTGATAAATTTTATATTGTAGACAATGATATTGTTATTGATATTTGGGACATCGATATGAGAGGGAAATCTCAATAGATTTACTTATTTGTTCCAATTCCAGCAAACTCATGCATTTGGACATACGTAATCCTGTGTTACATTATAAATATACAAATTTGCAGGGAGCATCTTGTAATGGATAATACATATTCAGATGTGGTAACACGTTTTCTTAGAGCAGATGAACGATTGGTGTTATCTGATGAAAAAGAAATGCCGTTGGTCATTGAAGCCGATAAATCGACAGATGTTAACTTCCTGAAAAAATTTCTTAGCGCCAATTCTGCCCCCGTAGTTAATGACATAGCTAAATATGGAGCTGTTTTATTAAGAGGCTTTGATATTGCTACTGATGAGGATTTTGAGCAAGTCGTTCTAAGCATTCAGGGATTTCAGGGTATAAGCGATGCCTTTATGTCCGAAGAGGGTCGTATTCATGTTGATGGTTTAAAATACGTTTTACACACCAATGCCGTTTATAAAACAGGTGGTACTTTATATTTAGGTGGCTTTCATACTGAAAATTATTACTCTGCTGATGTACCAGGTTATATTTCTTTTTGTTGCCTGAAGCCTTCTGAAACAGGCGGCGAAACAGGCATTATTAATACAAAAAAACTTTACGGCGATTTTAATAACGCGCTTAAGGAAAAGCTGGAAAAAAATACTTTTTTTGTTTGCAAATGGTTAGTGACGGAAGTGGCCGAACGATATAATTTATCGACGGAAACAGTAGAGAAAAAATGTAAAGAATTCGATTTGCCAATCGTTGGCAACGGTAACGATAAATTTGTGCTTATGTATAAACCAAGTGTTTTTGAAAACCCGGTCACCAATGAAAAATCACTGCAGATTAATCTTCTGGAAATACCCACACTTAATTTAGAATTAAGCAGATGCTTTATAAATGATTATAACGGTACAACCTGGTTCTGGCATCGATTTGTGTGGAGGCTCCCCTCCTCTGTTTTTAATGCCCTAGCTATGATTTATATGAGTTTTTCATCGTTTTTTTATTCACCCAAAGATTCGCTTAAAATTTTATTCACAAAAATTAATGTTTACAGAGCCTCAACCAAAAAAAATAATTTTCCATCATTTAATGACGTGAAGGTTGGAAGCTGTTTTAGTAAGGATGATATTAGTCAACTGGCAAAATCAATGCGAAAACATTATTCGTCCTGTTTATGGAGAAAAGGCGACATTTTGTTAGTAGATAACAAGCAAGTCATGCATGCGGGTATGCCCGGTTCCGGATCAAGAGTTGTGAGAGCCATGATTTGCAATCCAATTGAAATGAAATATTCTCACATTGAACCGGGATATCTGACCTGTCGATATCGAACTACTACGATTGGAGAGCGTATGAAACTCCATCGATCCATTGGACAATAATGTAATAAAATACAGGGGGTTGTAGATGCTACTAAGATATATCAAAACAAACAGTGAAAAATCTCCCAAGCATGGAGAAGATTCAAGTCAATCAGTTGATTATGTCATTAGTAAAGCATGTAAGTTAGCCCATAAAAAAAAAACAAAGGCTTTAAGAGAGTATTTGCATAACTATGAACATCAGTTTCCTGCCCTTTTATCAAAACTCGTTGAATATCTGATTGAACATAGCAATCTCTCTGCTATTAAATTTTTAATTAACTATTTTAAAGTAAATCCGTCTAAAGTTGTGTTGGATTTTATAAAGGAAGAGAAATTTGAATCAGCGAAAGAAATATTAAGTAACGACAAAGATTCAACATTAATGAGAGAAGTATTTTTATTACACGCAAAATCGCCAGATATTTCGTTTACAGTTTTTATGAAATTTATTTTTTCATATAAATCTGAAGGTAAACAAAATGATTTATTGATGCTGCTACTGGAAGCTTATGCAAGCGTTAATCAATGTAGCCTTGTTAATGACATTATTGCTGCCGCATCAACAGAAAAAACTCAGCACGAGTTAAAAATTCACGCTGTAAAAACATATGCGGCAAATAATTTTCCTGGAGACGCAGGTAATTTGGTGACATGGGAACCGAATAAACGCTTGCAGCATAAAATGCTGATAGCAGCCATAACAGAATTTTCGAAAGCAAAAGAGCGGTTACGAATTTATTATTATTACCTCGAGGATTATGATGATGATAATGGTCGAGCCATTTTAAATGAGGCTATCGATATATTTTTAGCAAACGATGATATGGAGGAAATTTGTTATATTTTGAACTATGTTCAAACAGAACAAAAAAGTCACTTTATTTCTCGCATCGCAACGTATTTTTCTGAAACAAAAGAACTTTATTTAATAACAAACTACGCTGAATTTATAGGTGCAAAGCTGGGAATTGAGATTAAACGAAAAATCCTTGCCGCAATCCCCACAAATAACATTAATGTAACTAAAGCCAGGTTTAATAAAGAGCAAAATGCAGATGAGCAAAGATTCATTGATCTTAAATCCCAAATTAAAGCGATCGCCGATAAAAATAATAATCTTACAGATTTATTTGCCATATTTGTCCAGGAACTTCAAAACGACCAACAACTAAATTTAAAAAAGTATTATATTGAATTGGTATGTAAACAGAAAAATGCGCTAAAAACGTTAGACTCTTTATTCTTAGCCGAAACAGATGTAAATCATGTATTGTTAATCAAAAAATATTCAATAAGTACTTTCTTATTAAATAAAAAAGAGAAAAAAGCAGCAAAGATTATTATTGATACGGATCATCCAGACAACAAACTGTCTTTGCAACGACATTATATACTCATCGCCATTGAAAGTACTGGAAAATTTTTCTGAAATGAATTACAAATACGCCCATGAGATTTCAGCCGCTCACTGACGAGCAAAAAAAAGATTTAGAACTACACCATCGTTATGAAGGC
>Ga0335397_10002070_pt1 | contig 27287 bp, 16 predicted proteins | sample MAT04_FD_205740 | JGI IMG/M metagenome (GOLD analysis project Ga0335397, IMG submission 205740) | Freshwater microbial communities from Lake Fryxell liftoff mats and glacier meltwater in Antarctica - MAT-04 (spades assembly) (version 2) ... | reverse complement strand
CGTTACGAGAATGCTTGACACTAACTGATGAGTCTGCTAATCTATAAACAAGGTGCTAGTCGTAACACCCTTTAGGTAGGCATTAATGCTCGTAACACCCTTTAGGTAGGCATTGATGCACTCACACACATAAACCCGTTCTAAAGTACGTCTCTGAAATTATGAGACTGAAACAGGGCGGGTTTTGTGTTGTTTACTATTAATGTGAGTTTACCCCCCCCAATTGGGGGGCCAAAATCACATATATGTCAGCTAAAGTTCAAGTAACATACTAGGTAAGCTAGCTCTAGAATAAGGCTAGAAATTGACAAGCTTCTAGTTAAGCTATCTCAACAGCTAGGATGACACAAATACGTTAAATAGCTAGAATGTGTCTAGAAATTAGAATAATAATGGCTGTAAGTATTGATAAATAGTAAATATCAATAAGCCGATTCGTTTATATGTAAATGGTGAGGAATTGCGAGATGGGAAACAAGGCTCGCTGCATCTATTTATCAATGAGTTGGGGGAGGAGGGGTGGGAACTTGTGGCTATGCGCCACGACTCGAAGTACGACCAAAATTGTTTGATTTTTAAACGTCCTAAAATTGTGAAGAAAGTTAGGAGTACGAAACAGTCTCAGGTACAGAAAACTTGACATAACTCAATCTAACATTGATCGGATTTTAGATGTTGACTCAAAATCATTAATTAATCTCAAATCGCAAAATGGAAAATCTAAACTCCATCGATTCGCCGCTGCCATTCCGCATCTATTTTTGCTGACTGTTCTAGTTCTTGTTGGGTTAAATCGGTTTCTGTTGTATAAGCTAAATCTTCTCCTGTCAGTACGTTTTCTGCTGCAAATTCCCTGGCGTAGCTTAATTTTTGCTGCAAGTTGGCATCTGGTTGGTTTAATAACATGGCTCGCTGCTGCCGCTCTTGATTCCGGGCTTCTATCTTGCTATTTTTCCACTGAGTCCAGAAGTACCGAATTAAGGGAATTGTCAGAAATCCGATGCCGTAAATCAGCAGCATTGGATAAATACCGCTGACGAAACCGATAAATCCACTGGCGATCGCACTTTTAGTTAATAAATTTCCCAAAACTAACGCACCGACAAGATTGACGGCTCCCAACCCTGCCGCGAGCATGACTTGGCCGGAGCTGGCGTGGCTGAAACGCCACAGCATTTCTCGCAAATAAGCTGCTACTGGTTGAGGATTTTTTTGGACTGCCGTGGTTTGCAATTGCGGAAAATGGTAGACTATTTGTCCTTCGGGACTGACTTCGGGGCGGCCGTCAAAACGCGCGAGAGTCGGTAGCATATATTCTTCGTATTCTCTCGCGTATCCTTGTCCGAGATTGTCGAGATAGGGCGCTATTTGTTCGGCGACTACGGCACCTCGGTTGTTGCGAATTGCGACGGCAATATCGCTCCACTTGCGCTCTTCTAAATTGTAATTTGGATTGCCATCTCCAAATAGAAAGGAGAAAACTGCTTCCAGAAAACTCATCTGGGGTTTTTGGCCGCTTAAGCGCGATTGCTGCTGGTAGTAAGGTTCGTTATGGTTCCAGTAAAATATCCAGGGTAACTCGTTCCAGAAGTAGGGAAAAAAGAAAAATCCGCCGCCTCTGTTACCGTCGCTTCCGCCTCCGCTTCCGCCTCCGCCGTTATTGTCGCTGTTGAGGCTCGATAGTAACATCGTGATGGCCACAAAAATTAAGAGGATGGAAGCTACCAGCACTATGCCAAAAGATACTCGAATCAGGTAAAATAGAATTTTCCAGATTTTTTGCCACCATTCCTGCAACTGCAAGCGAAAGAATTTGTTTCGCAAAATATCTCGAAAGTTGTTGGGAAATAGGTAGGCAATGTCGCCGGATTCTGCTACTTGCAGGTGGCCGCCTGCTTCGGAGGCGAGGGTTAACAGTTCTCGCTGGGCAAAATTGACGTCTAATCCAGCTTTTGCCGCCACGTCTCCAACCGTAACGCGGTAGCCAAGTTGCTCGACGGCTTGCATAATGGTGGGATTCGGAGCCATAGGTTTCTCTCTGTAAAAATTACCCGGTTGTTTTTATTATATATTGCGAGAATTCAAACTGGTTTTGAGTCGCTGGTTTATGAATTTTTTTGATGCGGCTCTTGACTTTGGGGCGAAATGTTGCTAGGTTTTTGCCCGATCGCCCGTAGAGTGCGGTCAATAGGTTAAAGAAATGTGGTTTTTTTTGTCAATACTGGCAAGAGTTATCTAAAATGGATGGGATTGTGCGAGTTGCACCTCGCAAGCGCGTGTTTTCAGGTTTGCAGTTGTGTGTCTCACCAGCCTTTGCAAGCGTCGGCGGCCGGGCTGAACCCAAACAGTCGCAAAACTCTTAATAGGAAAACTTTACAGGCTAATTTTTTTGATTGGCCGTTAACCAAAGAATCGAATTATGCCCAGAACTCAACGCAACGATAACTTTATTGACAAAAGTTTCACGGTAATGGCCGATATTATCTTGAAGATTATGCCGGCGAAAAAGCAGGCGAAGGAAGCTTTTGCTTACTATCGAGATGGTATGTCGGCTCAAGCTGATGGCGAATATGCTGAAGCGCTGGACAATTATCATGAAGCGCTGAAGCTGGAAGAAGATCCTTACGATCGCAGTTACGTGTTGTACAATATGGGTCTGATCCATACTAGCAACGGCGAACACGATAAAGCTTTGGAGTATTACAGCGAAGCGCTTGAACTAAATCCGAGAATGCCGCAAGCGCTGAATAATATTGCTGTGATTTACCACTATCAAGGGGAAAGGGAAAAGGAAGCTGGCAATGTTGAAGGGGCGGAAGGCTTGTTTGATAAGGCTGCGGATTATTGGAAGGAGGCTATTCGCTTAGCGCCGAACAATTACATTGAGGTGCAAAATTGGCTGAAGACGACAGGGCGATCGCAAATTGATGTGTATTTTTAACCTCGGTTGTTAGTCGCAATAAGCCGGATTGCGTAAAAACAAAGTTGTGAGTTTTAAGTCTTAATATGTGAATTGAAAACTCTTTAATAGGATTTAGGCGCGCTGACCTCAGAAACCCGGTTTATTCGTATATTTCTCGTGAATGTCGCAAAATTTCGTAGAAACCGGGTTTCTAGCCCATGCTTAAGCCCTATGTAACTTAGAACTCACAAGTCACAACTCAAAACTACTCACAAATTACGGATTTTTATGATTGACAGAGAAGAAGTTCGGAAAGTAGCGAATTTAGCCCGATTGGAATTAACGCCGGCAGAAGAAGAGCAGTTTACCGATCAATTGAACGGTATTTTGGATTATTTTGAGCAGTTGAGCGAACTGGATACGACTAAGGTAAAACCGACAACTCGGGCGATCGATGTTAGCAATATCATGCGATCGGACGATTTGCAACCTTTTGCTAACGGAGAAAGTATTTTGGCGGGTGCTCCCGATCGCGATGGGGAGTTTTTCAAAGTGCCTAAGATTATGTAAGATGCTCGCAGAGCGCTTTAATACCAAACTTACTCTTCAACCCGCGGAGGCGGGTTTTGTTTGTGTAGGGGCGGTTTCAACCGCCGACTACTACTACACTTTTTAATACCGGCTAAATTCTCACTCCAGCTAAATTCTCACTCCAAAAGATGCGGCTAATTCCCGTTCTGGCTGCATACCAACTGTAGGCGGCATCGAGCGATTTGCTACCTGTTCAATCAGTTGTAAGTGCTGCGGCAACATTTTAGCTAAACTATAGCGTTCTAGGGCGGTTTGACGGGCCTTGACGCGAATTTCTGCCATGCGGGTAGGATGGTCTAAAACTTCATCGATGCGATCGGCTACTTGTTTCGGCGAGAAGTAATCGACGATTAAACCGTTTTCTCCATCGCGGATCACTTCTCTCACCGGCCCGGTATCCGAACCGATTACTAAACATCCTGCCGATAGAGATTCAATCATCGACCAAGATAGCACGAAAGGTCTGGTTAAATAAACGTGTACGTCGGATGCTTGAATTACTTTTAAATACAGTCCATAAGGTAGCTGCCCGACAAAGTGCACTCGCGACATATCTAGTGGCACTTTTTTGAGCATATGGTCTTTATAAGACTCGCCGTTTGGTAAAGAACGACCATAACAAACTCTGTCTGAACCAACAACAACTACGTGACAGTTGGGGCGGCGTTCTTGCAAATATGCGATCGACTCAATGAACTCTGGAAAACCCCGATAAGGTTCCATTCCCCGCGATACGTAGGTGACAATTTCATCAACACCGGACAAATCTAAGTTAGGTAAAACCAGTTTAGCACCGGGGTCTGGCTTGAAGTAATCTGTATCTACGCCGTCGTGGAGTACGGACAATTTTTGTTGTAATTCTGGGGGAAATTGCGATCGCTGCCAATATGTCGGCGACAAACCCCAATCACAAGAGTATAAATCGATCAGAATCGGCGCATTTTTGATTCTAATTCTTGCCATGTCGTCAACTGTTAAAGGTTCCGCCGGATCGAAATCTGCATCTGAACCAATGGAGTGATAAAACCACTCGAAATAACACAAAAGCGGCGTATTGGGAAAAGCTTCTTTGACAAATAGTGTCGGCCCCCAACCAGAATGTCCGCAAATTACATCGGGTACAAAACCGTCTGCTTTGAGTTGTTCTGCCATTCTAAATACGGCTTGTCCGTAGATGACTGCACTTTCTAAAGGGCGGACGTATTGGTGAGTCTGGGCGTTGGGTTCGCGGCTGGGGGTAAATGCTGCTTTGCGAACTCCGGGAATTTCCCATTCGGGACGCTCGTTTTTAGTTCCGAAAACAACTTGATTTTTGGGATCTGCGCCTAAAGCCGTGATAATGTGGCGGTATTGGGCGGGGAAGTTGGGATGGAGAAATAATGCTTTCATTAACTGTTGACTGTTGACTGTTGACTGTTGACTGTTGACTGTTGACTGTTAACTGTTAACTGTTGACTGTTGACTGTTGACTGTTGACTGTTGTTAGTAGGAATTAAATATTTAGATGATAAAAAGCTTTGGTTTTATTCATTGGGAGTTGGGGCTTTGCAGATCCAGACGCAATCTCGCGGTACTGAAGATGTGTTTTTTAGGATAATTTCATAGTTTAAATGGTTGAGAAATTTTTCCATGATTGTATCAGTCATTACTGAGAATGCAGTGCCATCTCTGCGTCCCAGTAAGTTTTTGTCCCACTCGCCGGCGAATTTTTGCCAACCCAAATCGCTGAGAATGTTGCCGTGGTGAAAGACGCAAAGGCGATCGCCCCGCAGCAGTTTGGGAATGCGTGTTAGGTAGTTGAATATGTCTACCGGTTCTACGTGTACCATTGTATCGTAGCAAAAGCAGACATCGGCTGCACCCGGGGCGATGCCGTCTAAGGTTAAACCGTCGAGTTTGACGTAGGAAACGCGATCGTCTCCCAAGCGCGATCGGGCGGCTTGCAGCATTTGAGTGGAAATGTCGGCACAAATTAGGCGATCGCAATATTGTAGCAATAGCGAACCAGTTTTCCCGCCACCGATCCCAATTTCTAAAACCCTATGTTCTTTTTTGATGTACGGTGCAATAAATTGCTGTTCGATCAGCGCTTCGTATTCGGTTAAGGAGTTGGCGGCACCTGCGGCTTTACCTATCCATTCGTCGCCAATATGGGCAAGTTCGGCATTAGTTTTCTGCCACTGTTGGGCGTAACTGTCCCATGCGGTTTCATAATCTACTCTTGGGCGATCGGTCATTTTTTCATCAATCATTTTTGATTATTTTATATTATTGATGGTTCAATTTTCGATATGTTCCGCAACTGTCGATAAATTATATCAAATTTTGGCAAAAATCTACGCAGTGATTTACCGCGCAGGGAGAACGCAGGGCGATCGCACTGCAAGATGATTATACCTCTTGCATAAATCTTTGATTGATAGACTAACCGCAGATTCAAAGCAGACAAACACAGATCGACGCAGATGCTTTTCAAGATTAATGACTGCTGAAATATGCTTCGCAGAAAATGTCTGCATAAGCTTGAGTCATCTCCTCAAAAGTATTGAGTGAATCCAAGACATATTTAGCATTTCCAGCTAACTGCAGTCGCAATGATTTATCCTCCAATAAGCTAATCAAAGCTGCCACTAATTCTTCCGGGCGATCCGGCGTATAAAACAAACCGTTAATTCCCGGTCTCACTTGTTCTTTGATCCCAAAAACTGGCGATGTAATAATTGGTAAATCGCAGGCCATCGCCTCCAAAATCACTCTCGGAAAACTTTCTACACGAGAAGTACAAACAAATATATCCGCCGCTTTGTAATACTGTCCTGGTTCCCCAGTTTCCGGGACTACCGTCACCCTTTGCCGCAACTCTTCCGGCAATGCGCCCACCATATCGGCTAATTTATTGCTGTAAATACTCGGCCGATCGCCCACAATGAAACACCTAATCTGATTGTGCCATTTTTCAGGTAAAAGCGAAAGTGCTTGAACTAAATCCTGCTGGCCTTTGCGTTCGCATACTGTCCCCAGTAGCAACAATACCACATCTTCCGCTGCAATACCTAAACTTTTTCTAGCTAATTCAGAATTATCCAAATTTTCCAGTTTGCTCAAATCTAAGCCATTGTGAATCACTGTAAAATTGTGGTGGCTGTTGAGAGGCAAATACCTATCCCGCGTTGCATCCGCTACAAAAATCACCTTATAAGGAAAGCGGAAACACTGCAAAGCCCTCGCCGCAATCTCCGAACCAAACCTATTAAAATAAGTTTGCCAAGGTTCGCTTTCGTGCACGTTCCAAACCGTAGGAATTCCGATTTGTCGCGCTGCATCAACCACAAAAAAGTTTTCTAAAGTATTAGCATAAACTGCATCTACTTTTAACCTTTCAATTTCCTTACTAAAACTGCGGATAGCTTCATCGTAAGCATCCCGCTGATAGATGTGTTCGAGGGGATTGTCGCGCACAATTACTTCGATTCCCTGCTGTTCGTAGGCTTGACGCAGGGGGCCGTCTGTGGTGCAAAGTACGATCGGCATAATCACACCCTCAGCCGCCAACTTCACCGCAATTTCGTACTGATGCAGCGGCGCGCCCGTGAAATCCAACGAATTGCTGCACATCAAAACCCTAACAGGATGAATAGAATTGTTTGTGTTTACTACTGACAACAAACCAGAATCAACAAATTGTAACTCTCCCTTGTCCCTTCCATCAGTGACATCAGTGACATCAGTGACATCCGTGACATCCGTTAAATCCGCTACAAAATCCGTTGCTAATCTTCCTTCTTCCTTCTTCCCTCTTCCTTCTTCCTTCTTCCCCTCTTCCTTCATAAAAACCCTGCGAGGTTGAATATGAAAATACTCATCTTCCAAAGACAAATGAGGACTATAAAAACCATCATTTTTCCCCGCATACTTGCGCCGAAAAGCCGCCACTTCTTGAGGATTATCAGTAAAACCTCTAGAAGTTCCCTCCTTGTGCAACAACTCCGCATCAGGACAATAAACACACCGATAACCGCGTTTTAACAATCGGTATCCGTAATCGACATCATTATAAGCAACAGCAAAATTCTCCTCATCAAATCCGCCCAATTCCAAGAACAATTGACGCGGAGTAATCGTGCAAGCAGCAGTTACCGCCGAGTAATTTCGCGTTACCATCGCTTGAGAAAGATAACCTCGATTATCCTTATCCATCAGCTTAAAAGCGTGACCAGCCAAACCGTGATGGAAGCCGTGAATTACCCCTGCGTGCTGAATTCTGCCGTCGGGATATAACAGCCGCGCGCCGACTGCACCCACAGCGGGAATTTGAGCGTATCCGACCATTTGACTCAGCCATCGCGGGGTGATTACTTCAGTATCATTGTTCAGAAACAAGACATATTCGCTGTCAACTTGTGCGACAGCGCGGTTGTTAATGGCGGCAAAACTAAACTTGCCCCCAGGATTTTTGATCAGCAGAACTTGACAACTTAATTGATTTAAATATTCTAGAGTTTTCGGATCGTCGCTTTCATTGTCGATGACGGCAATTTGATAATTTTTGTAAGTTGTTTTTTCCAGGGAATCTAGACAGGATTTCAGCAATTTAAGCTGATTTTTAGTAGGGACAATCACCGTTACTGACGGGCCGTCATCGGGGAAATCCTGGGCAAATATGCCCAAATTTTCTTTAATTGCCCAGGCGTGCTGAGCAACATTGCCATTAATTTCTCGGCGGTTTAGTGCATCTTGAATGGCTTGTTGACCTGCGGAAAAACTGGCGGGTTTTGCTGCTCCAGATATGGCTGTAGAACCGGGTGCAGTTCGCCAATGATACAGCACTAAAGGCAGGTGGGCGACGTGGCGAGAAATTTCGGTTGCTCTTAAGGCAAAATCGTAATCTTGCGAGCCTTCAAAACCGAGCCGCAAGCCGCCTATTTGTTCAAAAATTTCTTTTTTTACGGCGCATAAATGACCGAGATACATATAGGAAAGCAGCAGTTCCGGCGACCATTCTGGTTTGAATTGCGGGGCAAATCGGCGACCTTTGGTGTCGATTTTGTCGTCGTCTGAGTAGAGAAAATCGGTGGTTGGATGCGCGGCAAAATATAAGGCGACTTCGCCTAATGCGTCGGGAGTTAGTTCGTCGTCGTTGTCTAAAAACAGGATGATGTCGCCTGTGGCGAGGGCGGCGGCGCTGTTGGTGGCGGCGCTGATGTTGCCGTTTTCTGTGCGAAATGTGATGCGGATACGATCGTCCTTTGCGGCCCAATTTTTCAAAGTTTCAGCAACCGTGAAGTCTGTACTGCGATCGTCAGCGATGCAGAGTTCCCAGTTTTGATAGACTTGATTGATTACGCTGTCGATCGCACTTTCGAGAAAATCTATCTGCGGATTGTACACTGGCATTACCACCGAAATTTTCGGCAGAGGTTCCCCACAGGATTTTAACCGAGAAATCAGATAATCGCGCGCGCGATCGTTCCACTGATTCACCTCCAGCCAAGCATCATACCGATCAATCGGTGAAGCAAGCACAAAACCCGCAGGTGGCAGTAAATCTCCCGGCGCAGTAAACTGTTTTTGCTGCTTGTAAATCTTCCCCAACTGACGCATCACCTTCACAATTTCCCAAGGCATCGGCACAATTCTGCCGAGACGCTGTTTTCTCTCCCTCGCCCGCTGCCGGATTGCCTTTACAAAACTCGAAAACTCCTCAAATTTATCAGCACTTCTCTGCCAAATATTGTAGCGCCGCACCGTCAATATTTTCGGCGCTTGAAAATACAAAATTTCCCCGGTTTCTAACTCGGCTTGCAGAGAAACGGGACATTTACCCGGAGGCAAATTGACAAGCGCCTCAAAGCCGCTTTCCGAACTGTTAACCCAGTCAGGAAACACTTCGCCGACATCTTTTCGGCGCAAACCGTAGGCGCATTCTACAGAAGTATCGCCGCACAAAAAGCTTAATTTAGCAATTTTGCGATCGTGGTGACAACACCAACCTGCAAACAAAATTTGACCCTGACGCTGTTCCCATATCACGGGTACATCTAACGATGCTTGAATCGTTGAAACCAACAGCGGATAAGCTGCCAAAAGATACCATTTACCACGCTCGTCTTGCGCTTCCAGCAGCACTTCGTGCCGTCCGGCAGGCGCTGCCAATTCAATTGTAAAGCCAGATTTATTTGCAGCCGCAATATTAGAATGTGCTAGCGCTATATCGCTCCTTTCTATGCCGTAAACAGCGGCGAAACTCTTGCCTTCAATTCGGGCGCGGACGGCTTTAATATCTTTTTTTGTGTTAAACACCCAGCCCACAATTAACAGGTTGGAATCGCTAACTTGCCAAGTAGTGGGTTTGTCTAACGAAAAAACAAATTTTGGGAACAAATCGCGGATTCTGTGCTGAACTTCCCACCAGTTTTCTCTAAGTTTCCACCAGTCAGAAGACTTGATTGCAGCAATTTCTGCCCCGATTCTTTCTGTTTCCTGGCGTGATTGTTCTAAATATTCCAGAGTTTTATTTAATTCTTCCTGAGTTTGACTTTGGATTGTTTCCAAACACAGTAACTCAGCTAACTTTTGCTCCAATTTGAATTCTTTTTCTTCAACTTTTACCTGACTATTCCCTAATTCTGCTTCTAATTCCAATACTTTCGCTAAAGCTATTTGAAATTGCGATTCTTTGCCTGCAAGCTGTACCTGAGTTTCTCCTAATTCTGTTTCTAATCCGAGCAGTTTTGCTAAGGCTTCTTGAAATTGCGATTCTTGACCGTCAAGCTGTACTTGAGTTTGTCCTAATTCTGTTTCTAATTTCAAGACTTTTGTTAAGGCTTCTTGAAATTGCGATTCTTGACCGTTAAGCTGTACCTGAGTTTCTCCTAATTCTGTTTCTAATCCGAGCAGTTTTGCTAAGGCTTCTTGAAATTGAGATTCTTTGCCGTCAAGCTGTACCTGAGTTTCTCCTAATTCTGTTTCTAATCCCAACACTTTTGTTTGAGCTTGTTGAAATTGTTCTTGCCACTGTTTGACTTCTAAATTGCTGGTTTTTTGCTGTTTTTCCAGCAAGCGAATTTTGAGCCAATCTTCAAAAGGCCCGACAGGAGATATGGGAAAATGAATAATTTTGTCATTCGCCAATTTCGATTCGCTGCTGAGATTGCCGGCTTTGGTTTCTAAAACTTGATATAGTTCTAATGCTTGGGGAAAATATTGTTCTATTAAACTCGGTCTGTGACTTTTAACAATATCGTTGACTAATAAAGATTCTTCAAAGTTGTCGGCTGCGATCGCACTTAAGTTAACGTTAAATTTTTCGTTGACTCGATCGATAAAAAATTCGGGAGTGTTGCCGATCGGGTAAACGTTGGCCAGCAGACAGCGATCGGGAAAACTTTCAGACAATTCTAAGACTTTTTGGTTGTAGTGCAGCCACATTTTTACTGCCATTTCGGGATTTTGCAGCAAGCTGACATCGGTTCCCCGGCGGTACAGCGAATCGACTACTTCCCAGGGCGATCGATAAACACAGATGAAATTGGCTTCGGGAAGCAATTTTAACCAAAAATCCCAAAACAGGGCGGTTCGCGGGTCTTTCCAGCCCCAATGCTTGTCAGTTTGTTGGTTTTGCTCGATCGCCCGTTTAGCGATTTCCACGTCTGACGCTGCTACCGAAATCGTTTTTTCCAACGTACAGCCGAGTTCATCTATGCCGTGCGATCGTAAAACACTCTTGTGAAACTCCACAAAATCAACATTCTCGAAATGACCTTTCACATTTCCCACCGCCGGGCCCACCAACTTTTTACCAATATCAACCCCGACTTTCTGAAACAAAGAAGCCGTTAAAGACGTACCGGAACGGTGCATTCCAGTAACAATAAAAACCGACGGTTTGCTGTCATTTGTACTCACAATTTCTCTCCCTCGCCCTAATTCCCACACCAACTTTACTGATTATTCTCGGAAACCTCTGCCTCCCAGCATTTAATAGTCCCCGAACGCGAGCCATTCAGGTGCTCGCGCTATCATCAAAAATGCTTTTTTCAAAGCTGGAGATGCTCCCCTATTCTCCCGCTACCCCCAGCAACCGCCTGACTTGAAACCAGGTGCTTCTCAGCTTCCAGAACTTGCTGCTTTCCATTGCCACAAGTCGATTGTGCGATCGGTCTAATTCTTGCTTGACATTAATTAACTGAGATTCTGTTTGTTCCAACTGCATTTGTACAGATACTAACTGACTTTGAGTTTGTTCTAACTGCGCGTGAACTGAAATTAATTGAGCTTGAGTTTCTTGCAACTTTATTTGAGATTCTTCTAATTTTGGTTCAGTAATCATTAACTTACTTTGACTGATCTCCCATGCTATTTTAGCCGCCTCTAACTGAGTTTCAACCAACTTGAGTTTTTCGTGAGTAGAACCCAACAAAGACTGCGATTGCCTTTGGCCCACCAGCGATTTCACGCTGCAAATTTCCAGAATCCATTCCCAACCGTAGTTATTGATTGCTTTAACGGTTAACACATCCTCCGGTGTCACAGTATGTTTCGGTAAATAACAGTTCCAACCAGACTGCAAAATTGCCTCTTTTTGAAAATAGTCAGCCACATCCCGGCGATCGTAAAAAGGCTCGCACCTCTGCACCACCTCACCGTTTACCAGCACCTGAACCTCATCTATTCGGCCGCCCAAATTCACATCAGCCGCCCAACCTTCCAGATATAAATTCTGCTTGTTTGTCAAAGCAGCAACATCAATATATCCTCCAGGGTGGTGATAAAAATTTAACTCCGAAAAATCTCTAACTAAGTTATTTGTAACAACATACAAATCCTGAAACCTGCATATGCCTTTTTTGATCCGGTGAACAAAAGCTTTCCCACCGCTAACTTTACCGACAATTTCTCTCACAAACTTTTCAGTTACATAAGTTGTGCCGTATTCCTCCTTATCCAAAGACTGACTTTCGCTTTCAGCACTAAACAAAATACCGTTAGCAGGCATTTCTATGTGAGAAGGCAGCAAACAATCGCCGTGAACGCTAAACATTAAAATCCCGTTATCAGTCAACAAATCATACAGATTTTGGAGCCAACTCGTAAAAGTTCTTTCCGGGATATGGCTGAAAAAAGAATTAGCCAGAATGCAGTCAAATTTTCGGTCAATTAAATATTTTTCCGGTTTTCCCGTCGAAACAATACCGTTAACGCCCAAGTATTCAGTTTGAAACTTGACCGCGTTAGCATAAATATCAGAAACCCAAATTTGCTCCGGCGGCATTTCTTGAATCAAAAACCGGGTAAATCTACCGTAACCGCAGGCAAAATCCAGAAAAGACGGTACATTTTCAAAACTGCCAAAATGCCAATCTACAACTTGTTTAACCGCATCCCGGATGCGTCGCCCAAGAGAATAATAGCGTACTAAAGCTTGATCGCGATCGTCATCGTCTCCATCCTCTCCATCGTCTCCATCCTCCTTGACATTGCTCAAGCTAAACAAATACATTTCATCGTCTTCGCAAATATTTAGTTTAAAATCTTCGGGAAACTTAGCTTGATCTCGAATCAATGCTTTGATTACTTGATTTTTGGATAATTCTAAATTGAGATTGCTCATTATTTTTACAAAGTTTTCACAGAATAATTAGATGACTTCCGTTGACTGTTCTGGCACCAGACAATCAGAATTTACAACAGTTAAACACGGTTCTATCAGCAAGTCAACTATGCCGTTACCGCAAGACTCAGTACAAGACTGAACTTTGAACATCGCCACATCAACGCAGCGATCCAGATAACTCAAATCCCCATCTACCGTTCCCACCACCCCCGCATTCAAAAAATAAACCCCCGGATTCAGCAAACATTTAAACTGAAACTTAACTACAATTGTCGTTCCCGCTTCCACATATCTAACTGACTGAGTAGAAGCCTTCAGAGAAGCACCAGCCAACTCAAAACCGCTAATCGTTTTAATCAACATTCCAAACCTCACCTTGGAAGTTGACCGCGAGAAAGTGACAGAGTAAGTGTAAACATAATCTTGACGGCCTAGCAAGTGATTTACCACATTTCCCTGCAGCGTTTCGATGCGGGGGTTAATAATTTCCGCGCCGCGAGACGGATACCGCACCGTATTCGACGGGATCATCCCCGGTTCGTAAAATTCATCATAATGTTCCTTGGGTTGGGAGAGATATTGCTCCGCTTGGGCCTCCGTTTTGGTGCTTTCTAAATTAGAATGCTGAAGATTTTCTTGAGTTTCTTGCTTTGTTAGTTGGTTGAGAAGTCGAATATCTTGCTTCAACCCCAAGACTTTATCTGGATCGGCATAAATCAGCTTTTGGTATTTAGAAATTACCACCTTTGGCGTGTGAGCGAGCAGCAATTCTCCGCTATCCATTAAAATCGCCGAAGTACAAAGTTGCACCACAGAACTAGCAGCGTGAGAAACAAATAAAATTGTTCCGCCACCTTCCTGAATGCTTTGCAAGCGGGCAAAACACTTGCGCTGAAAAGCTTCGTCACCTACCGAAAGTGCCTCGTCAACCACTAAAATATCTGGCTCGACGCTAGTTGCAACGGCAAAAGCCAGTCTGACAAACATACCGCTAGAATAGGTTTTGACTGGCTGATCGATGAAATCTCCAATATCAGCAAAAGCCGCGATTTCGTCAAATTTTTCTTCAGTTTCTTTTTGATTGAATCCGAGTATTTGAGCGTTGAAAAACACGTTTTGCCTTCCGGTAAATTCCGGGTTAAACCCGCTTCCGAGTTCCAACAAAGCGGAGATTCGCCCTTGTACTCGGACGCTTCCTGCGGTGGGTGTCAGCGTTCCTACAATTATTTGCAAAAGCGTGCTTTTTCCCGACCCGTTGCGACCGACTACTCCTAGAGTTTGTCCTTGAGGAATTTCCAGATTGATGTCGGAGAGTGCCCAAAATTCATCAGCAAACTTTTTATTTGGATAAATAATTTCTTTTAAGCGGTCTCCTGGACGATCGTACCGCTTAAAGCATTTGGAAACATTTTTTAGGGAAATTACATTTTCAGTCATCCGATTTTAGATTTTAGATTTTAGATTTTAGATTTTAGATACTTCGGCTTCGCTGTACAAGTTTTAGATTTTAGATTGATATTATGTCTGTTAGAACAAAAAATACGTTTGATCGTTCGGACTTTAGTTCTCTGATTTATGCGGACTAAAGTCCTCACTACGAACCTCGATCGGGATTTTCGATGGTAGATTGCATTTAAATGTAAAACATATAGCGGTTCTCAAAAAAGTGAGGATAGCCCATAGCCCTAGGCCCATAGCCCTAGGCCCATAGCCCTAGGCCGGATAGTACCTCATATGAGAGCTCGAAAGGCTATATTACAGCACGTCAGCAAAAGCGGGACGCAAACGCCGATAAACCGCTAAACCTCCACAAAATACAGCAGCAGAGATTAGGGTGGCGACACCCCATTCGCCCCAGTGTTTGACTTCTCCCAGCAGGATGAGGTCTCGATAAACCTCCGAGATGGCGGCCATTGGATTCAACCAAAATATCCAGGCTCGCCACTCTTGGGGGATGATTGATGCTGGATAGACGATCGGCGTTAAATAAAACCAAAAATTTAGAATAACACCTAATGTCTGAGGAATGTCTCGCAAAAACACGGTTAAGCCCGCTGTCAAATATCCCAAGCCGGCTGTGAGTAGCAACTGAGGCACCCAAACCAGCGGCAGCAAGCATAAAGTAGCGTTGAGCTTTTGCGTGGAAACTGCTACGATCAGAATCAAAGCTGCTAAACCGAGAGAACTTTCAATAAAAGCTGTCAAAATCGGCACTAGGGGCAGCAAACCGAGGGGAAATACTACTTTTTTGACTAAATTTGGCTGCCCTACTACGGATACTCCCGATTTAATCAAACCGCTGGTGAAAGCACTCCAAGGTAGCAAACCTGCAAATAGCCAGACTCCAAATGTGATGTCGCTGTTTTCCGGGAAGCCTACAAGTTTGAGCTTTACCTTGAGGACGATCGAGAATACGTAGGTGTAAATCACCAATTGCGATAGCTGATTCAGCAGCGGCCACAAATTGCCCAGAATCGAGCCTTTGTATTGAGCTTCCAAGTCCCGCCGCACCAATGTTAGCAGCAGATTGAGCTTCGTCCACCGCTGGCTACTTGCCGGCAGCCTTCCGCCCACCGTTCGGGCTTTTTGGGCAACTCCTTTCACCGTTCTTAGCAATTTTTTCGCCCTCGTTCACTACCTTCACACCGAAATCAACTCAAGCTACAATTGTGCAGCTTTTGCTAAACCGCAATTATTCCACAGCCCCGTCGTTTTGAGCAAGCATCTGCTGGAAAAGATCAGACGGCGGTTGAAACCGCGTCTATACAAACGAAGATCAGACGGCGGTTGAAACCGCATCTACACAAACGAAGTCCGCCTCCGCGGACTGAAGAAAATAAGGTAATTTTAACCGCTCGGTCTTCAACCCCTCTGATCTCGGGTTTTGTTTGTATAGACGCGGTTTCAACCGCCCAGTCTTCTTAACCCAAGCGTATTGGGTTATTTTAGATCGCCGAGCGCACTGCTGAACCGATCGCGACTCTTTGCTCATCATCGTAGCCCCACCGCTGAAAAAATTCCTCATACTCGCCGCTGGCACTCTGCAAACTTTCCAGCATTTGCGACGCTACAGCTTGACAGGCGGGCATTTGCAGGATTTGAATTAAATTGCGCGATCGCCCCTGCACTCTAGCAGAACCCGCCGCCATTTCCTCGTTTTGAAGGCGCGAATGATGCAACACCATTGCCGCCGACATCGCCACATTTTTGACCAGCAGTTCTGCTACGATCTCAGGAGTCGATCGCAGCGCCTCGATAACTCCTGGTGACGGCCGGTCTGCCGCCTGTCGGTCGTCCGTCAGATAGGTGACAAAAAACCCCCTAGCACCGTTGGGAGTTTTCACCAGAGAAGCCACTACTTGCTCGATCTGAGCCTGTGAAAGTCGTTCGGCTTCTATTTCCGACAGTAGAGATTGAGTCAGCGCGATCGCCTCCTCAAAAGTTATACTTTCCGACGCTAATAAAGAAGATGGAACACTCATAACGACCTCAATAATTTTCAATATTCTGCAAATAATTGTCAACAATTTTCGCTATCCGAGCGCAAATAAATATGGCTATAATCTCCTCCAAACAACAACCCCCCGACCCAAATCTACCCGAAGACATAGCCCCGACTCCGCGCAAAAAAGTCGCTAAACCCCAGACGGAATCGCTGCTAGAATCGCAAGAACTACCAGACGAAATCAACAACAAACAAGAAGACAAAATCCGCCCCCAGCGGTTAGCCGAATACATCGGACAAAAAGACTTGAGAGAAGTTTTGGCGATCGCAATTGCAGCAGCCAAATCGCGGGGCGAACCGATGGATCACCTGTTACTGTACGGGCCGCCTGGGTTGGGGAAAACCACAATGTCGCTAATTCTAGCAGCAGAAATGGAAGTTGAATGCAAAATCACCAGCGCCCCCGCCCTAGAAAAACCGCGAGATATTGTCGGATTGCTGATCAACCTCAAAGCAGGCGACGTGCTGTTTATCGACGAAATTCACCGATTATCTAAAGTTACCGAAGAAATCCTCTATCCGGCGATGGAAGACTGCCGTTTAGATATTACGATCGGTCAAGGAAAAAGCGCCAAAATCCGCAGCATTCCCCTGAAACCCTTTACCTTGGTAGGCGCAACTACCAAAGTTGGATCGCTAACAGCTCCATTGCGCGATCGCTTCGGCTTAATCCAAAGATTGCGCTACTACGAAATAGACGAACTAACTCTAATTGTCCAAAGAACCGCCCAAGTTCTCGACACTAAAATCACCCCAGAAGGAGCCGAAGAAATTGCCCGCCGAGCTCGCGGAACGCCCAGGATTGCTAACCGTTTGTTGCGCAGAGTTAGAGACTACAGCGAAGTCAAAAATTTAAAGCCAATTGATGCCGAAGTTGCCTCACTCGCCCTGGAATTGTTCAACGTCGATCCGCTAGGTTTGGATTGGACAGATCGGTGTCTTTTGACAGCAATGATCGAAAATTTTAACGGTGGCCCGGTTGGTTTAGAAACCCTCGCCGCTTCCACCGGAGAAGACACTCAAACAATTGAGGATGTCTACGAACCGTACTTAATGCAAATCGGATTTTTGCAGCGGACAAGTCGGGGCAGAATTGCCACACCCGCCGCTTGGAAACACTTAGGTTTTGTCTCACCTAAATTATTTTAGGATCGTTAGATTGAGTCCTGGACGCATTCCTATCAAAGAAACCGGGTTTTTCACCTAATCTGCGCTGCTCCAGCCCAAGATTTTCCTCAACAAACCCGGTGTCTGACCTCCCCTGGGTCAGTCCTATTCAGTAAATCCACTTAATTAAACGTAAAATACCGATCGACCCAGTTGCGGGTGGGCTGGGGCTATCCCATGAGCGATCGACCCGATTTCTCGATCGCCAACAAACCGGGTTTATTGTACAATGATTGACGAGAAACCCCATTGCTGGAGGTAAAAATCAACAAACCTCTGGGAAATTTCTGCCTCTGTGGTTCATTAAAGGTAACAAATCATGGCTTATTTTTGGTTTAAAGCGTTTCATTTTATTGGCATTGTCGTTTGGTTTGCTGGCTTGTTTTATTTAGTAAGATTATTCGTCTATCACGCGGAAGCCGAAGAGAAACCAGAACCGGCAAAAACTATTCTCAAAGAACAATATCAAATTATGGAGAAACGTCTTTATAATTTGATTACTACCCCCGGAATGTTTGTGACTGTCCTGATGGCGATCGGCTTGATATCGACCGAACCCGATGTATTGCATGACACTTGGTTACAAATCAAGCTAATATTAGTTAGTTTGTTAATAGGTTATCATTTCTATTGCGGTTGGCTGCTTAAGAAATTAGCAAATAATGAATCTCGGTGGACTGGTCAACAATTTAGGGCATTAAATGAAGTGCCAACGGTTTTGTTAGCAATGATAGTATTCCTAGCAGTATTTAAGCAAAACTTACCTGTTTCTTCGAGTATTGCTGCCATTCTGGCCATGATTGTATTAATGGTTGTCACCATTAATTTGTATGCCAAAAAACGCCTCAACGACCGACAAAAAAATCTCCCGTCTATTCCCCAACAAGAAGCTTAAGTAATTCACCAATCACCCCATATCCTCTAAGGAAATGGGATGATTGGGTGTTTTGCAAAAATTACCCAAAAATCAGGGATAGGATTGTAGATAAAATCAAGTCCTGCTGACAGAACCTACAATATACCTCAATACGGTTTACTTAAGACGATCCAGGCGGGGAAAAATTATGAAAAATAAATACTCTTGTTTGCTTCGTTCCTCTCTTAGGACAATCTTAAGTGAACCGTATTGCAATATACCTCTGGCATTCATCCGCTCTCAATACTTGAAATGATCTGCGTTTGTCTGTGTTGCATCTGCTTGGTATCTGCGGCTTAAAGAAGAATAAAACAATCAGACAAAACTCAGAGAATCCCAGATGCGAAATGAATATTGACTAGCAGAAAAATTTGTGAAATATCGGAATTTCAAGGGAATTTTTCTAAGTAAAATTTGGAAAAGAATCTGAATCAATTTGATATCGATTCACATCCAAAATTAACTGCTGAAAAATATCAAAGAACTACCGTCGCCAATCGATTCGATCCAAAAATTTCCCTGTTTTGGGAGCATTCCCAGGGAAGTGCAGGGTCGAAGTATTCCCAAAGAGATGCAGTTATTGGTGAAAAGCTCATATTGACGGAGGTCATGCTGTGACCAGACAGATATATTTGCACTCATCGGATAGCCAAATTAAACAGACAGGAACCATGCACTATTCTTCATTACCAATTCCTTATGTTACTATCCCTCAGAATAGAAAACTTTGCCCTAATTGACCGCATGGATCTAGACTTTGGCCCGAGTTTGAACGTATTTACAGGGGAAACCGGCGCAGGAAAATCGATTATCCTGGATGCGATCGATGCAGTTTTGGGCGGGAAAGTCGATCGCCGATCGATTCGCACCGGAGCAACGCGCGCAATATTGGAGGCTACCTTTGAATTGGACTCATCCTCCGCAAAATGGCTGGGCGAGCAAGAAATTGAACCCATAGACCGAAATTTAGCCGTTTGCAGCCGGGAAATTAACGCCTCTAGCGGTACTCTCCGCAGCCGATCGCGTTTGAACGGAATTCTCGTCAACCGCCAGTTAATGGAGCAACTGCGCGATCGACTCGTCGAAATTACCGCCCAAGGTCAAACCGTCCACCTCGGACAAGAAACCCTCCAGCGAGAATGGCTCGACTTGTACGGCGGCAAAACTTTAACTGAAGCTCGATCGACAATCACCAAAGCCTGGATCGAAGCCAGCACCGCCAAAACAGCCCTCAAACGCAGGCGTCAGTCGGAACAGCAGCGCCTGCAAAGACTCGATTTATTACAATACCAAGTCCGAGAACTCAGCGAAGCCAACATCGAAAACAGCGACGAACTCGCACACCTAGAACAAGAATCAATCCGCCTCGGCCACATCGTCGAATTGCAGCAGCAAAGTTACAAAGTTCACCAAGCCCTTTACCAAAACGACGGCGACACCGCCTCAGCCGCCGACTTGTTGAGCAAAGCCGAGGAAATTTTAAGCGACATGGCAGTTTACGATGCCCAATTGCAACCAATCCTAGAAATGGTTAGCGATGCTTTAGCTCAAGCCACAGAAGCCAGCAGACAAATTAGCAGCTACGGCGAACAATTAGAAGCAGATCCCGAAAGACTCGAAGAAGTAGAAGACAGAATTCGCGAACTTAAACAAATTTGCCGCAAATACGGGCCGCTCTCTGAAGCGATCGCCTACTACCAAAGCATCCAAAACGAATTAAACGAACTTTTAGAAGGAGGCGAGTCAATGGAAGCCTTAGAACTCGCATATCAGACCGCATTAGAGCAATTAAAAGACGCTTGCAGCCACCTCACCATCCTGCGGCGCGAAACAGCCATCAAACTCGAAACCCATCTAGTAGCAGAACTTAAGCCGTTAGCAATGGAAAAAGTGCAATTTCAAGTCGCAATCTCGCCTTGTAGCCCAACCGCCACGGGTGCCGACCAAATCGCCTTTTGTTTCAGCCCCAATCCGGGGGAACCGCTACAACCGTTAGGGGCGATCGCCTCCGGCGGAGAAATGAGCCGCTTTCTACTCGCCATCAAAGCCTGTTTTTCCCAAATCGAAAGCGCCGGAACCCTAATTTTCGACGAAATCGACGCCGGAGTTTCCGGGAGAGTCGCCGGCGCGATCGCCAAAAAACTCCACCAACTCTCCGACAAACATCAAGTTCTCTGCGTCACCCACCAGCCGCTGATCGCCGCGATGGCAGATTGTCATTTTCGCGTCAACAAAATGACGATCGCCCCAGAACCAACGATCGGCGAATCCCCAGCCAACTCCGAACCGGGCGAACGGACTGTCGTTAGAGTTGCCGCCCTCAACAGCGAACAGCGCCGCGAAGAACTCGCCCAACTCGCCAGCGGTCGATCGGCCACAGAGGCGATCGCCTTCGCCGAATCCCTACTTGTCGAAGCCGCCGGATTGCGTCAAATTCAGTCCGCCAAACCCTGAAAGCAGACTTGAGCCGATCGGGGGGTCAAAATGCGGAGTTTTTTCAGACCGGAGGTTACACTAAAAATGGCAACCGTAAATTTTACAAAAAAAAGCTAAAAACCGCGTGACTTTGTTCCCGGATCAAAGCTTCTAGCAGCCAAATTGACAGAAATTTTAGTAAAAAACCACAATTGTGTAGAGAAGGGCACACATCACTAGCAACTGCTGGTGTCACAATTGCCACTATTCCCGCAATGTCCTCCCTCTTTCAGCAGTCCCTCGCGCTGCTGGCCTTGATGTTGCTGCAGGCGATGCGATTTGCGATCGGCTGGCACAACCTACTTAAACCAGGCACGCACAGTGTCAAAATCACTAAATAAATCATTTAAACAAAATTCGCGTTCTCTCAAACAAAGTACAGCAATGCCACAGTCTCTTTACCGTCCTACCCGCAGTCCACCAGCAAAGCTCACTCAACTTCTCTTGCTCGGACTTCTGTAAACTGGGAAATAGTTTTACGCATACTTGAGTCTTGTGCGACCCGTGACCCCATCCAGAAACAGATACCCTGCCCCCGCAAGGCCCTCGTGGAGAGATCCGCAATTTTAGACTTTTGTTCAACCTCTGGTGATTCACCTGCTGCAAGTAAATCTAAAATCTAAAATCTAAAATCTAAAATCGACCCGTGACTCCATCCAGAAACAGATACCCTGCCCCCGCAAGGCGCTGGTGGAGAAATCGAAATTTTAGACTTTTGTTCAACCTCTGGTGATTCACCTGCTGCAAGTAAATCTAAAATCTAAAATCTAAAATCTAAAATCGACTTACCCACTAATAAACTTGCTCGCTCTCCTAGCTTAAAGATTAACCCTTACACTTAAGCTTCTCTGTAAAGGTCTATGAATCCTTCTGCATCTTCCACCAATTTCTCTTCTCTCGACAACGTGATAGATGTCGCTGTTGTCGGCGGTGACAATCATCATCAGGAACGCTATTCTCCCCATCCCTCTTCTCCTCCCCCTTCTCCTCCTTCTCCATCTCCCTCTAGCAGTGCAATGATCCCGAGTCAGGGAAATTTGTCAGGCATTCTCGACCTCCTAAACAAGCAAAGTTTCACAGTAGTAGTTAAGGAAGTAGAAGACAAACTTAAGGTTGTCAATCAAACCTTGGGAATGCTCGACAATATCCTTGAGTGCGAGGGATTTGATGCCATACTCAACGAGATGTTGCAGTCGATTACCCTCAAAACAGGGGAATTGCTGAGTGCCGATCGCAGCACGATATATTTATTAGATGACGAAAAAAACGAACTCTGGGCGATCGTCGCTAAAGACGAAAATGGTAAAAACCTAGAAATCAGAGTTCCCGCCCACGTAGGTATTGCTGGAGAAGTAGCCACAGACAGAAAAGTGGTTAACATCCCTTACGATTTTTATAACGACGAACGATCGGCTAACGCCCAAAAAATGGATGAAAAAACGGGCTACCGCACTTATACGATGCTGGCAATGCCCCTCATCAATGAAGCAACAAACGAGTTAGTAGCAGTCGTTCAACTGATTAATAAACTCAAACCGAACCACGAAAATTACCATACTTTAGACGAACAAATCGACAGGACAGGATTTACTGAAGAAGACGAAAAAGTTTTTAAAGAATTTGCTCCCTCAATTCGCCTAATCCTAGAATCTTCTAAATCTTTCTACGCAGCCACTCAGAGACAGCGGGCGGCCACGGCGCTGATGAAAGCCGTAAACGCTCTTTCTAAGAGCAGCCTAGACTTAGAAGATACCCTAAAAAGGGTGATGGATCAGGCTCAAGAACTCATGAATGCCGATCGCAGCACCCTGTGGCTGATCGACGAAGATAAAGACGAACTTTGGACGAAAATCCCGATCGGCGGCAACCTGAAAGAAATTCGCATACCCAGAACCGCCGGTTTTGCAGGCCAAGTCGCCCAATCCAGCCAACCCCTGCTGATTCCCTTTGACGTCTACGACGACCCCCGCGCCGCCACCTCCAAAGAAGTAGATCAAAAATCCGGCTACCGCACCAGCAGTATGCTGTGTATGCCAGTGTTTAACTCAGACCAAAAATTGATAGGCGTCACTCAATTAGTCAATAAAAAACGACAAGGAGAATTCCCGCCCTACAACCCCGCAGATTGGCCGCACGCCCCCGAACAGTGGAAAGCTAGTTTCAATCGCAACGACATGGCATTTATGGAGGCGTTTAACATTCAAGCCGGAGTGGCGCTGCAAAACGCCAAACTTTTTGCCGAAGTCAAACAGCAAGAACAAAGACAAAAAGATCTGCTAAACGCCCTGACTAACGGCGTGATATCTACAGATAAAAAAGGCAATATAGTAGCGACAAATCCTAGTGCCAAAAAATTACTCGGTGTCAGCGATGCTGCGCTAGCCGAAGGCAAATGTTTGCGCGAGTTAATTAAGTTAGAAAAAGGCGATTTTGCCAAGTGGTTCGATGCGTCTTTGAAGCCAGAAGACGAAAACGATCGCCAGCAGTATTACCCCGATCAAATTTTGCTCTCCTGTGATGGAAAATCGCAGAGTATCAATCTCTCGCTCAACTCAATGACCGACGCTACCGACCCCAACAAGGTAAACGGCGCGTTAGTAGTCATGGAAGATATTAGCAGCGCCAAACAAGTCAAAAACTTGATGTACCGTTACATGACCCCAGAAGTAGCCGAAGCGCTATTAGCTTCAGGGGATACAGGATTGGGCGGCAAGCGCAAGGAAGTTTCGGTACTGTTCTCAGATATTCGCGGCTATACCACACTTACGGAAAAATTGCAAGCCGAAGAAGTAGTGGTGATGCTGAATAAATATTTTGAAGTGATGGTAGATGTTGTATTCAAGTACGGAGGCACTCTCGATAAATACATAGGCGACGCTCTGATGGCAGTTTTTGGCTCTCCAGCACCTCTAGACGATGATGCCTGGTGCGCCATGCAAACCGCAGTCGAAATGCGGGAAAAATTGAAAGAATTCAATGAAACTCGCGTGGCTAATGGCGAGTTGCCAATCAGTATCGGTATGGGCATACATTCCGATCAAGTTGTCAGCGGCAACATCGGCAGTAGCAAACGCATGGAATTGACTTCCATAGGAGACGGCGTAAACCTCGCCTCTCGCTTAGAAGGTGCCAGCAAACAGTACGGCACCGACTTAATCATCAGTGACAACACCTACAAAAAATACCAAGATCGAGTCTACGTGCGGGAACTCGACTTTATTACTGTCAAAGGCAAAACCGAACCCGTAATCGTTTACGAACTTGTCGGAGTCCGCGAGGGATGTTCCCCCATTGGCAAACCCCTGACAGAAAAACAGCAAAAAATTGTAGAACACTACAACAATGCCCGCGAATATTACAAGACACCAGTCACTCAAATACTCTCAGACAATGAAGTGAGTGACATCTTAGATAATGTCGCGCAAATGCCGGAAGCAGAGATTAAAAAACAGTCCTACAATGTCGAGCAACAGTTGGAACACGAACTAAAACAACTGTTATATCAAGTCAAAAAGCTGTCAGAGTACGACCCGAAAAATCTGTCGGAAGCCGACAAACTTATCGTGCTGTTGCAGTCGGAAATTCAACGGCTGAAATTGGAGGGACTCAAAAATCTTTCCGAAGACGAAGCAAGAATGCTGATCCAAGCAAAAATCAAGCCGCTTTCAGCAGAGGAAATTCAATCTTTGCAAGAGGGTGAAGTCAAAAAAGTGTTGGAAGCAGACATCTTAGAACCGTCAAATCCCCAAATTAAGAGGCTCAAACCCGCACAAATCAGGCAACTATTACAGGCGAAAATTAAAAGTCGAGCCTCCGCAACAGTTACAGAAATGTTAGATGAGGAATTTGCAAATCTCGGACTCGATCAAGTGAAAAAAGTGTTGAGCGAGTTTAAGAAAGCCTTGGAACCAAAAGCCAAGCAAGCTTTTAGAGACGCGGAACGCGAATTTAACCTCGTTCTGGAAGTTGACTCCAAAAACAAGGCAGCTAAATTGCACGTCGATCGCTGTAAATTATTTCAGCACAGGTTTTCGGACGTACTAAACTGGGACGGCGTGTGGAATCTCACGGAAAAATAGCAGCGGCGCTTGGGCTCGGACAGGGGCGATCGCGATCGGGGATACGCCCGCCCTTCCATCCCACCAATTAACCTGAATATCGTGTTAGAGCAATTTTATAAAGTAGCGCTAGATCTTACCCCCCCAACCCCCCCCGCGAGTTCGGGGTGGCTCAGACTTCATCTGTAGCAGATCTTTAGAAAAATGGTATTAGAGCAATTTTAAATAAGCTCCAACGGGTATATATTGTTAAATAAGCGGACTTGAACTCGCTTGCCTCGATGCAGCCAGATGCCCGCATTTGGCGCTACCTGCTGCAACACACAAAGCACTTCTACCGTAGGGAAAGCTTAAAAAATAGTTAGGACTTGCGCCAGCATTGCCCAGTTTATGAGAAAAACTTGGGCCAAAGGCGACAAAACATCCGCTCAGCAACCGGGTTTTTGACCGGGCGCGCGAAAGTCTTAATAGCGTTGGCAGATCCTAAAATCAGCTTGCTTTCATTAAATAGTCAACGTTCTAGTCTTAGATATAGAAAACTACTAGCATCAGTTATGGATAATTGGAATTCGCAATCGGGAGATATGGAGTCGGTAGAGCAGATTTACCAACTATTGCTAGAGATTGCTCGCAGCTCACTGTCAGATATCCCCAGAATCCCCGAAAACATTACTCTAAAGTCTCTTCCCCTGCTCCAACAATTACAAAGTATTCAGCAAAGACCACAGGGACAAGGGTTTAAATCTGATTATTTTTCAGTAAACGATCTCGAATGGGTGGCTCAAGTCCGCGAACTGCTCGAAGAACTGACCGGCGAGTCTTTGTCGGAACGACCAAAAATGCCGGAAAACATGGCGGGCAGAGCTTTGAGTCTGGCAGATCAGGCACAAAGTATCAAAGAAACAATTGAAGAAAAGGCGGCCTGCGGCCCTACAGATGAAGATGAGAGTTCTTTGGAGTCTCCAGACGTGCTGCTGAATCTATTGCACCAGAGTTTAAAAACTCAGCGCGCCAAAAGCTACAAACCCAACGCTCCAGAATGGCAGCAAGTCTTGAGCCTGCTAGATGTAGTGCAGTCAATTTACAAGCAAATTCAAAGTTAGGATCGAAAACTTAATAACTTAAGCAGCTCCTACAGTCCTCTCTCCTGTAAGTTGCCAGAAAAAAGGAGGCTCTTCCTCGCCTATCTGCATTACCAGGCAGATCCTGGTAACGAGCAATCGCTTAACTTATTAAATTTTCATTCCTTAAATAAGTCGGGCAAAATGACTGCGAGTTCGATTCGGCTAAAATAAACTCTGGCTCCTCCACACGATCGGCTCAATCAAACTTGGCTGTTCGCGCGATCGAGCTGGCGATCGCCCGCACCGGCTACGGGATCGACAATCTGCCTCCCGCTTGCAAATTTCGATTCAACTGCTGTAGCGATTTATGCCTCGGCAATAATAAAGCTTTGGAGAAAACCCGATCGCCCGTAAAATGCTATCAAAGGGATTTGGCAACAAGTAGCACTCATCCCAATCATCTGTTAACTTGGAGATATTGTTGTGGACTTATCGCTAATTCCGGCACAGCCGAAACCAGGACTGCTCAACGTCCTGATCGAAATTACCGCCCGTAGCAAAAACAAATACGAGTTTGATAAAGAGATGCAAGCCTTTGCACTCGATCGGGTGCTTTCTTCCTCAGTCCAATATCCGTGCGACTACGGCTTCATACCCAACACCTTGGGCGACGACGGCGACCCCCTCGACGCTATGGTGATGATGGATGAGCCCACATTTCCAGGGTGCGTGATTCTCGCCCGCCCGATCGGAATGCTGGAAATGATCGACGGAGGCGACAGGGACGAAAAATTGCTGTGCGTTCCCGACAAAGACCCCCGCTATGCTCACTATAAGTCCCTCAAAGACGTAGCCCCCCACCGCTTGGATGAAATAGCCGAATTTTTTAGAACCTACAAAAATTTGGAGAAAAAAGTCACAGAAATTCTGGGCTGGCAAGATTTCGAGCTAGTAATGCCGTTAGTCGAAAAGTGCATCGCAGCCGATCGTAAATAA
>Ga0335397_10002067_pt1 | contig 27336 bp, 23 predicted proteins | sample MAT04_FD_205740 | JGI IMG/M metagenome (GOLD analysis project Ga0335397, IMG submission 205740) | Freshwater microbial communities from Lake Fryxell liftoff mats and glacier meltwater in Antarctica - MAT-04 (spades assembly) (version 2) ... | reverse complement strand
CTTACGTTAATTTTTTTAGCCGAGCCCAGAGGGGCTCCGGCAACGTGTAACGTGTCGTCGATTGCATCGGACGCTCTATGACTGACTCCGTCTGCCATGGTTCCATGGTTTGAAGACACGCCCTAGGCTCGCATGCACAGTCCGCATGCCAAAGACGAGGAGATCGCCCATGCGATATTCTGACGTGAGCCAGCGTCCGCCGAGACGCTCGCGCAGGACCTTGGGATTACCGGAAAGCACGCCATTCCATTTCCACGGAATTTCGCCGGACTTGATGCGTTCGGCCTCGGGCCGATTCTCGCAATACACGTCTACGTCGCGGCGCAGGTAATTCCGCAGCTGGTCGCCCTCCCTATGAGAACCTTCGAGAATCATCAGGCCGCCGATTTCATGAGTGAGATCGCCGTAAGGCGTCCAAGCCGTGCAAAGGCGGGAACTCCCCCGCCCCATGTAAACCGTGTCACAATGCGGCTCCGTGCCAAAGCCCTTGCCCATCAGGCGAACCCAGGTGAAATCGAAATGGCGAACGCCCTCGCCGAAAAAGGCCTCGAAGGATGCGATCAGTTTTCCGTCATAAAGCAGGCGCCGCATCGCCAGATTGGTGCGCGCGACCTTCTTCATGAAGTCAACGGCCAGTCGCGGTTCGGATTGAAAGGAGAGGTCCGCATCCGCCTTCTTCACTCCATCGCCAAGGGGAAACGCCGGATCGAGCAGTTTCCTTTCCTCGAGTTCTTGCAAAATATGCTGCCGCGCAGCCGCGATCTCCTCGCGGGCATAAAATTCCGGGATATAGAGGTACCCGTCCTCCGCGAAACGCTCGCGGAGCGCCACCGGGTCGAGCTCCACATCGTCGGAGCGTCTCAGCTTGCCAAAGGCTGTTTCCGATGAATCGAGCTCATGCCCGCGGGCAAAGAGTTTGGAAGAGGTCGCGTTCATGTTTTCCCTTTCTTGATTGAACTGATGTGGTCGGCTTTGTCCATCGGTCCACGCCAAGGGCTAGGCCGAATTTCCTGCGGCGGTCCCGCGCACTCGTCCGAGTTCGCCCCGGACGGCTCCCATAAAATCGCCAAAGGAATCCAACAGCGGCGTCGGGCTGGCCGACGTCATTTTGTGCAAGGATGCTTCGTCTTTGAAACCCGTCCCCGTCACCAGGCACACGACATTCTCGCCGCGGCGGATTTCCCCCCGGCCGAGTGCCTGCTCGACTCCTGCGAGCGCCACGGCTCCCGCTGGTTCGCTGAAGATGCCTTCCTCCAGCGCGAGGCGGGCCTGCCATTTTAGCGCGGCCTCGTCCGCAATCGCGTGTCCCGTCCCACCGGACGAGCGGCAGGCTGCGATCACGTCGTGACCGTCCAGCACGCCGCCGACCTGCAACCCGCTGATCGTGGTCGTCGACTGGACGGCGCTCGCGCGCGCCGCACCGTTTCTCAGTGCGGAAGCAATGGTGTCGTTGCCCGCGGGCTGCACACAATGGACGTGGCCCGGCGCGCCCCAGCGCTTGATTCCCCGCGTCACCGCGAGTGTGAGGCCGCCGCCGCCCGCCGGGCTGAAGACGTGGAAAGAATCCCGCGGAAACGATTCCGCCAGCTCCAACCCGATGGTTTCGACCCCGGCCATGCCGCGCGGCGAAAAGCCGAACGAGCTGATTTCAAATCCCACACCGAGTTCCTGGGCGAATCCGCGCAGCCCCTCCATCACTTCCATGGTCAGCGTGGGGGACTTGCCGAATCCCTTGATCCGGAAAAGCCGCGCACCGTAGGCGATCATCTGCCGGAGTTTTCCCTCGGGCGCGCCCTCAACAATGGCGAGGTAGCACGGAATCCCCGCGCGCGCACAGTAGGCGGCCAGCGCCGCACCCGTGTTGCCACTCGACGTTCCTAGACACGCCGGGCGGCGCTCGCGTGCCAAATGCGTCACGGCCACAGCGGCAAACCGATCCTTATAGGAGCCGGTGGGATTTCCTCCTTCGTGCTTGAACCACAGGCGGTCAAGCCCGAGCGATGGCCCGATCCTTTGCGAACGAATGAGCGGCGTATTCCCTTCACCCAGCGTGACCGCGTCGGCTTCCGGCGGAGCGTCCCACTTGTCTGCGTGCCGCCACAGGTTCATCGGTTAGGCCTTGAAACGGCGGATGCGATACAGTTCGGGTGGCTCCATCCGGCCGAGCGCGACCTCCGCGGTCATTTCACCGAGAGCCGGCGCAAGCTTGAAGCCGTGCCCGGAGCCGCCGCCGACGATGACCACCCGGGAGTCGTTGGGGAAATGATCCATGATTAGGTCCCGATCGGGGGTGTTTTCATACTGGCAAACGCGTGACTCGACCAGCGGCGCATCCTTCATCGCTGGAAACCGAAAAGCGAGATGCTCTCGCGCCCGTGCCAGCCGGCCCGCATCCGGCGTGCGATTGAGCGTGGAGGGATCGACGACCTCGCCGAGATCGTTGCAGGAAATCTTGAAGCCGTGATGCTCACTCGCCGGAATGCCATACCAGCTGCCGCGGGCGTTATCGAGCCAGACAGGGAGGGTCGAATCGTTGAACGACGTGTTGCCGGGCGGGGGGCCAAAATAGAAAACCTCCTGCCGCGACGGCAGCAGCGACGATCCCAACCAGTCAGGGAAGAGCGTCCGCAGCCATGGCCCACAGGCGAAGACATAGCGGTCCGCTTCGAGGAGCGAGCCGTCGCCGAGCCGCACGCCCCGCAACCGGCCATTCTCCGCATTCATCTCGGGCTGTGCCGTCGCCAAGCGCAGGGTCCCGCCGGCTCTTTTGAACTGCGCCACCACTTCATGCACCGAACGCCGCGCCAGCAGCCAACCTGCGCGCGACTCGTAATACGCGATTTTGACGTCGCTCCAGTTCACCTGGGGATAGCGCTGCGCCGCGACCCCGAGGTCCAATCGCTCGATCGGGAAATTCCATGACGCGAGATGGGGCAGGCAGTCCCGCACGTGCGCGTCGTCGTCGCCGAACAGCCATATCGCCCCCGCGCGCCGCACCACTTCCACGCCGGACACCTTCTCGAGAGATTCCCACAATGTGAAACTGCGGTCGGTCATCTTCACATAATGCGCCTTGCGGGCATATGCGCCCCGGATGATTCTCGACTCGTCACCGGAGGATGACCGCGCGTTTGCGGGACCCCACGCATCGACCAGCGCCACCTGCGCCCCGCTCTTCGCGAGCAACCACGCGGTCCAGGATCCGAACACCCCGGCCCCGACGACGACGATACGTGGAGCGATCATCGCGGGAGCTTCGGCAAAGCAACGACGGTAGCCAGCGCGTCACCCACCGCAACCGAGCGTTGACGTCGCAGGGAAACCACGGTGCCGGCGTGGGAAGCGCGCACCGTTACAGGCGCACGTTTGCCCAAAGCATGGATCTCACCGAGGCGTCCACCCTCTTGTACCTTATGTCCGGGCTCAACGACCCGGATAAACAATCCCGCCACGGGAGCGGGATGATGGAGCTGGATATGAGCCTCGGTGTTGCTCGTGGCGACGCGCATGACCTGCGGTTTCAACCGCGGCATTTTGCCGGCGAGAAAGCCAAAGCGCATGAGGAAATTCTTCAGTCCGCGATGGAAGCCTGTTTGGTCGACCGGACCCACGCCACCTCCGCCCAAAGCCTCGGCGTAGATGGCAGGGATGCCAGCGTCCGCCGCGGCACTGATCGTGCGCCCGGGGTTATAACGGCTGCTCCAGCACCAGTAGTCATCGAAGCAGGCGGTCATCCTGGCCTGAGTCTGGTCCCGTTCCTGGCTTCCGGACTGCATGAAACCGACCCATGGCAGCAGGTCGTAACTCACGCCGCCGCTGTGCAGATCGATGTAATAGTCGGCGTGACGCAGGATCTTCCTCAGGAAAAGGTGTGCCACGCGCGCGGAATTATTACCCCGGGGATCGCCTGGGAACACCCGAGCCAGGTTGCTGCCGTCGATGGGATGGCAGCGCGTGCCGCCGAAGAATGCCGCCTCGTGCAGCACAGGGATGATCACGAGTGTGCCCGTGAGCTTGCGCGGCTCGATCATTTCCACGAGTTCGCGTAAAACCGTCGGGCCTTCGTACTCATCACCGTGGGTGCCCGCATTGATGACGGCGATGGGTCCCGGAGTTCCGCGTAGCACGAACGCGCTGAAACCCGGCCGCTGACCCACTCGAATCAGATGCCGGCCCTTGGGTAGCGCAGTAATGTCACGTTTCGCCAAACTCATACTCATCGGGGAACATGGCTGATCCCGGACCGCCATAATTTCAACTTTGCCGGACTGGTTAAGGCATTTAACCACAAGGCGGGAGGTCAGAGAAATCACTTCTGCACTTTAAGGAGGAAGGAGTGAATCGCGGTGAGGAGCGGCCCTTGGCCCCATGGCACCAAAGCCCCGCGCGGCATCCGGCGATAATGCTCGGCGTTTGTGCTCGGAAAGGTCTCGAACGAAACGCCGTCCAGCACTCCGTCCGGCCGGACACTGGCGATCAGCCCATCAAGCGCGCGGGCCACCACAGCCTGATAAGAGCGATCAATCCATCCGTGCCGCATCGCGACGCTGAAACCATCGATGACAAAAGCGGCCACCGATGTTTCCAAATACGAAGATGGATCATCCAGGATCGTATGCCAATGCCCCGACTGGTCTTGCAGCCGGGCGAGCGCGGCCGCCTGCCTTTGCAGCGTGGCCAGGCCCTGCGGAAAATCCGCGGCCGCGTCGGGCAGCGCTTCCAAGGTGTGCACCAGGCCCAACAGCGCCCAGCCGTTGCCCCGGCCCCAGAGCACTTCGTTGCGCCGCTTGGACGATTCAATCCAGAAGTGGTGAAACAGCCCTGCCTCCTCATCGAACAGCACGTCGATCTGCGAACCGAGAGTTTCGATCGCGAGCGAGCGGTACTTTTCTTCGTTAGTCGCCGAAAACAGCGCGGCGAAAAACGGGGCATCGAAATGCATCGTGTCCACAAATGCACAGGGACCTCCGTTTCGCGGTTGAACGGTTTTGACCAAAGGACCATCCGCCGCGGAAATGTCCGGCGGACGGTCGAACGCGGCGTTCTCATAGCGAATATGGATACCACGATCCGATTTCCTAAACCCGGCGAGATAGGCTGCGTGTTCGCGCGCCAACTCAAGCAAGGCCGGATCGCGGGTGGTTTCATAGACGCGCATCAGGGCGACACCCGCGGCCGTGTATTCCCACTCGCTGCGTTCACGCCAGCGCGCGGCCCAAGCCTTCATGATCCCGTAAACGAAACCGCCGAACTTGGGATCGCCAGTGGTCGCTGAAGCATCGAGCAATCCCTCCAATCCAACGCTGTCCCCCCAAAACCAAACTTTCCACGGACAGGCGATCAGCCGGTCGGCAGCGCGACGCGAGACCTCGCAGAGCTCGCTGGAGGTAACCTTCACTTTTCCTTTTCCGACACGACCGAGGGAAGCGCGAACGCGACATACGCGTCCCCTGTTTTTGTCCCCATCCGGCCGCCGCCGCAGGCGATCAGGACGAACTGGCGACCTTTCACCGAGTACGTCGCGGGCGTGGTGTAGCCCCCGGCCGGCAATCGTGTCTTCCAGAGTTCCCGGCCCGACTGTGTATCGAACGCGCGAAACATCTCATCCTTCGTCGCGCCGATGAACAGAACCCCCCCAGCGGTGACAATCGGTCCGCCGGTGTTCTCGGTGCCGGTGAGTGGGATGCCGCGCGCGGTCAGCTCCGGATGTTCACCCAGCGGAATCCGCCAAAGATATTCTCCCGAGTTAAGGTCGATCGCGTTGAGCGTGCCCCACGGCGGCTTGACGGCGGGATAGCCTTCGGGGTCGCGCCACTCCAACTTGCCTGTGGTCACCCAGGAAACGGGGTTGACCGTCTTCTTTTTCGACTTCGGTGAAACGCTTGCCGCCGTGTCGTTGTCGGCGCCACTACCCAAGTGGTCCATCAGAGCATTGATCTCCGCATTCGATAAATGACCGAACCCCGGCATGACGCCGCGGCCACTCCGCACCGTCGTGCGGACGGCGGCCAGCGCCTGCCGGTCCATGATTCCGACCAGCGACGGAACGCTGGCCGCGGGATTGCCCACGCGATCAGCTTGATGACACGACGCACAGTTTTTCAGGTACGTCTGCTTGCCGAGGGACGCCATCACGTCGAACTCCACCATGTCGATGACCCACGGCATTTCCTGCCCATTGACATACATGACACCCTTCGGATCAGTGGCGGCGCCGCCCCATTCCCCGCCGCCCGCGAAACCCGGGAAGACAATCGTGCCTTCACGGCTGGGGGGCAGGAACTGGGCGTGTGGGCGAAGTTTAACGAAGCGGTTCAGCACCGCGCGATGCGACGCCGGGGAAAGGTCGGTGATGTCTTCCGCCGAAAAACGCTGCCGTGAAAACGGTGCTGGCTTCGCCGGGACCGGTTGAAATGCTGCCGTCACCTCGCCGGGCAGATCGGACGGCGGTGCGGCCTGTTCGACGACGGGGAAAAGCGGCTCGCCCGTCTCGCGATTAAACACGTAAACATGCCCTGACTTGGTAATCTGCGCGACGGCCGGAATGTCGCGACCGTTTTGCCGCACCGTGAGGAGATTCGGCGTCGCCGGTAAGTCGCGGTCCCAGATGTCATGACGCACAAATTGATAGTGCCACACGCGCTTGCCGGTCGCGGCGTCGAGCGCCACGAGACAATCGGAGAACAGATTGTCGCCGACGCGGTTGCCGCCCCAGAAATCGAACGTCGCCGAACCCGTGGGGCAAAACAGCAGACCACGCTCCGCATCGAGCGAGAGCCCGGCCCAGGCGTTGGCCCCGCCGGAATATTTCCACGCTTCGGGCGGCCAGGTATCATAGCCAAATTCACCGGGACGCGGGATCGTATGAAAGCTCCACACCAACCGACCCGTGCGCGCGTCGTAAGCGCAGATATTTCCAGCGGCGGTCGCGTCCGGGCCCTCCCCCACCTTGATCGGCATGATGATGAGTCCCTGATATATCACGCCGGGAGAACGGGCCAAGACCATCAACTCTGAACCGGGATCGTCCTGACCAGGCGAAAGATTTACGCGGCCTCTTTCCCCAAAATCTGGGATCAGACAGCCGGTTTCCGCATCGACGGCGTGGAGAAAACGCCCGGCCCCGAAGAAAATGCGCCGGTCGTTACCGTCCTTCCAAAATGTAATCCCACGATTCAACCCACCGTCCGCACCCGGAAATGGATCGAAGCGCCATTTCTCGGTCCCTGTTGCCGCATCGAGCGCCACGAGCTTGTTGAGGGGCGTCGTGCAATACACTACGCCGTCAATGATGAGCGGATTGGACGAAATCAACGACCCCGTCGTGCGCGCGTCCCCACAGTGATACGTCCACGCCACCTCGAGCTGCTGGACATTCGACGTAGTGATCTGATCCAGCGTGGAATAATGACTCGAGCCATAGTCCCCGAGGTAAACCGGCCAATCGTTACCGGCGGCCGAGAGTACCGTCGCGCAGGCGATGAAGCATCCGATGGCGGCAACGTGCCGGGCTGATCGAAGCGGGAAAATCGTCATAAGGGAGCCACGAGGCAACTGGTCTATGAGGTGGAAACCCGCAGACCGACACTTAAATTTGACTGGTAAGGATGATGGACCGCAGGTTCGACCTCGAACCGCCATCCTGAGGATGGGTTCGGTCCAGCACTACCCCGTTGGTCCATTGAGTTTACCACCCATTTAGTTTAGCGAACAAGACCGGACGCGGGCTTGATCATTTCGCATTCGTTGGTCGGTCGGAAAAAAGCCAAGGTCGTTTCACCCATGAATTTACCCCTTTTGAATCCCTCCCTCCGACACATTGGTTGGCTGGTCCTGGGTTCGCTCGCGATCGCGCGGATAGCCGTCGGTCAAACCGTTGACGTCGGATTGCGGCGGGAACTCTTTGCGGACGGTTTTATCGTCGAGCAAATGTCCGGCAAGGCGGAGTTGCGCCTGCACCATCCCACGCCCCAGGCGATCGCGATTCTCCACAACGCGCCATGGGAGGGAAACCACAGCCTCAACTACAGTGTTTTTCGAGACGGCAAGATTTACCGAATGTACTATAGCACGACGTTTTTTTCGATTACCCGCGTCGACCCGGGTCCTGACGCCCCGAAAGGCACGCCGACGGCGAAGCGCGAACCGAGTCCGACGTTCTGCTGCTACGCCGAGAGCGAGGACGGGAGTACCTGGCGCAAGCCGGAGCTGGGCCTGGTCGAATTCAAGGGTTCAAAAGCCAACAATATCGTTTTCCAACGCGAGGATTTCGGCGGCATGCGCTCCGAACCAGCAGCGGTTTCGGTGATGAAAGACGAAAATCCCGCAGTCGCCCCCGATGCACGCTACAAGGCCTTCCTGCTCGGCATCGGGACGGGTCCAACGCCTCGGGGACTATTGGCCTTCAAGTCGCCCGACGGAGTCCACTGGCAGCCGCTGCAGCAGGGTCCAATCTTGACGGACGGCGCGTTTGACTCGCAGAACGTCGTTTTCTGGGACGCCCTGCACCACCACTACCGGGCCTACTGGCGCTATTACACCGATCCGCAGACCGGCCTTCCGGCCGCCTCCAACCGCGGCGTGCGCGCGATTCGCACCGCCACGTCGATGGATTTGCTGCATTGGGAAAATCAGGCCGATCTCACGTACCCCGGTTCGCCGCCTCAAAATCTCTACACCAACACGATTCAGCCCTACTTTCGTGCGCCACACCTCTATGTCGGGTTTCCCTCGCGTTACGTCGAGCCGCTGCAGGAAGGCTCGCTCGAAGAGGCGCAAGCCCCGGCAGGTCCGAATGAAGTTCGGCAATGGCCGGCGGCGCTGCGGGCGTTACCCAACCTGTCGGAACGCGAGCTTCGAGCGGGAATCAGCGAACGATTCGGCACCGCGCTGACAGAAGGGTTGTTCATGGTCAGCCGCGATGGCTTGAGTTTCAAACGCTGGGACGAGGCGTTCATGCGCCCTGGCATCGAGCGGACCGGGACGTGGGCGTCGGGTCAGCATTACCTATCGTGGCCGCTGGTGGAAACTGCGTCGAACCTCGCGGGCGCGCCGAACGAACTCTCCTTGTACGCCAGCGAAGGCTATTGGCTCGGCACCGGCAGTGCGGTGCGGCGCCACACGTTGCGCGTTGATGGCTTCGTCTCCGTGACCGCGCCTATGAGCGGCGGCGAACTCGTCACTAAGCCCTTGCGCTTCGAAGGCCGTCAGCTCGCGCTCAATTTCTCGACCTCCGCCGCGGGCGGGATCCGCGTGGAGATCCAAAACCTGGAGGGCAAGCCGCTGCCGGGATTTTCACGGGAGGATTGTCCGCGCCTCTTCGGTGACACCACCGAGCGCGTCGTCACGTGGCGCCACGGCACCGACGTCGGCTCCCTCGCCGGTCAAACCGTGCGGCTCTGCTTCGTGCTGAACGACGCGGACCTGTACGCCTTTCAATTCCAGCTCTAGCGCGGCGAGGATTCCGGTCCCATGAATGGCGACGACGCGAGTGAGGGGCAGGCGGGGCACCGTCGGAAGTGGATTATCCTGGGGCTGCTTTTCGTCGCGTCGCTGTTGAACTATTTCGATCGGCAAACGCTCTCGATCCTCAAGCCGACGATCAAGGCGGAATACGGGCTGAACGACGCGGACTATTCGACGCTGCTCAGCGTGTTCATGGCGCCGTACATCGTCATGTACATCCTCGGCGGTCGATTGGTCGACCGCTGGGGCGCCCGTCTGTGCATGAGTGTCTTCGTCGGCGTCTGGTCAATGTCCACGGCCGCCACGGGTTTCGTCCGCTCGCTATGGCAACTGGGGGCCTGTCGCTTTATGCTCGGAGTCGCCGAGCCGGGCAACTGGGCCGGCGGCGTGCGTGCGTTGGCGTCCCTGTTTCCGTCGAACCAGCGGGGATTCGCCATCAGTGTTTTTTCCGCCGGGAGCGCGATCGGCTCCATGATCGCGCCACCCGCAATCGCCTTCATGGCGCTGCGTTACGGGTGGCGCTCCGCGTTCTGTATCCCCGGCGTCGTGGGCCTCGCCTGGGTCGCAGGCTGGCTTTGTTTCTACCGCAAATCCGATGACGCCGTTCCCGCCGGGCAAACGAACAACGAAAAGTGGACCAACTTCCTGAAGCGTCGCGACTTCTGGGCCATCCTCCTCGCGCGCGGGGTGAGCGACCCGGTGTGGTATTTCTATCTCTTCTGGGTCCCAGGCTACCTTCAGGAAGGGTTGGGCCTTTCCCTCTCACAAGCCGGCGCGTTGGGCTGGATTCCGTTTCTCTTCGCCGACGCTTGGGGAATCAGTTCAGCGTCGCTCTCGGACAAGTTCGTGCGGAACGGCGTGCCGGCTGCCACGGCCCGCAAACGCGTACTTTACGCGATGGCCTGCGTGGCCCCCGTGGGCATCCTCGCGCCCCACGTCGGGTCGGTAACAGTTGCGATCGTGATTTTCAGCCTGGTCTGCGCGACCTGCCTGACGTGGACGTTCAACACGACGACTCTCATCGCCGATCTCTTCCCGCGCAACGCCACGGGTTTTGTCGTCGGTGCGGTTGGCGCGGCGGGAGCCACCGGCGGACTGATCTTCAACAGCGTAATCGGCGGGGTCATTGATCGAACCGGCTATGGTCTCGTCTTCCTGATCACCGGACTGCTTCACCCGGCGGGCGCTCTGATCCTGGCCGCCCTTCTCCGCCGGCCCAAGGATCCCGTTCCCCCAAGGGCACTGAGTGGTGTGGCCACTTGACCAGTTCGCGACCCTTGGCCCCCGGATTTCCGGAGAGTCAGATTCGCCCGCTTACCTACCCTTTCATATGAACCTCAATCGATTCTTTTCCGCCCTCTGCCTCGTGACCGGGTTGCTCGGTTCGGCAGTCGCTGCAGTTCCTGTTCGCAACGCCAGCGACTTCGAAATCCCCGCGGGCGGACGCCTCATTCTCATGGGCGACAGCATCACGCGGGGCCATGCGTTCGGTGATTACACCAATCCCTCGCCGCTCCGTTCGCTCTATGGCATCGGCGGAATTCTCTTGAAGGAAAACCTCCCTTACGGCGTCGAGATGGACCGCCTGCCGAAAGTCTGGGAAGGGTTGAATCCTGACGGAACACCCAAGACGGTCGACACACTCGCCGGGGAGCTGCGGGTGAACACCGCAAAGGGCCTGGTGCATCCCGGCGACTGGCTGGTCTACGAAGACGCCGGTGAAATCAACATGGTGGTGCACCCCGCGCCATGGCCGGACGAGAAAAACATGTACGGTCGGCAGCGCGAGGCCCTGCGCGGCCTGCTCGAGGAAGCCAGAAAAACCAGCGGGCTCGATCGCGTGCTCATGATGACGATGTTCGATTACAAACCGAATCACGCGTGGTCGGAATGGGACTCGTCCCTCGATGATGGCGTGCACACGGGCAACGACTCCATTCGCGACGAAGCAAAGGAATTTGGCGTCCGTGTCATCGACATGAATCGGATCATGGACCGTGCCAACGATTACGTCTTGGCCGCCGGCTGGGGTCGCATGGTCGCGCCCGATGGCATTCATCCCAATGTCTTCGGGAATTACGTGATGACGCTCGCGATCCTCGGCACGCTCGGAGCCGATATCGCCGCGTGGAAAACGGAGACGGTCGACCACCATTTTCTTCACCCGGCCGCGGGCGGGGACGTGGAGACTGTGCTCGGCTTCGCGAAGGATCCGTCGGATGCGGAACGTATGATCATCCTCGCAGAGCTCCGGAAAATCGTAGTGCAGGAGCTGGCCGGGTCTAAGCCGCCAGCCGCCCATGCGTTTTTCGACGGGCCGGCTATCTTTTTGGGCGACGTGCGGGCGAACGAGGGCCCATCGTGGGATGGAAAGAGTTATCTCTATTTCACCGCCGCGGACCGAATTTCACGTCGAGACCAGCAGGGTAAGATCGAAGTCGTGCGCCACTCCACGGGACGGCCGAATGGGACCCTGATTGACGGCGAGGGTCGGCTTTACGTCTGCGAAGGCACGGGCCGTCAGGTGACGCGCACGGAGAAGAACGGCACGGTCACCGTGATGGCGGATCGCTTCGAAGGAAAGAGGCTGAACGCGCCGAACGATTTGGCGATCGACCCGCGCGGCCGGATCTATTTCACCGATCCACGGTACAAGGGCCGCGAAGATGGGGAAATGCGCGACGCGAGCGGCGCGGTGGTCGACGGCGTGTATCGCGTCGACGCGCCGGGCAACGTGGTGAGAGTTCTCACGCACGAGGCACAGCGTCCCAACGGCATCCTCATTCCGCCCGACGGCCGTTTCCTTTATGTCGCCGACCATAACAACCTTGCGGGCGGCAACCGGAAAATCTGGCGCTTCGACCTGCGGCCCGATGGGACGGCCGACGCCGCCAGTCAGAAGTTGATTTTCGACTGGGGCACCGAGCGCGGACCGGACGGTTTCAAGGTGGACACCGCAGGCCGGCTTTACGTTGCGGCCGGCGGCAACAAACCGCTTGCCGGACGGGAAACCGCTGACAAATACCGGAGCGGAATCTACGTGCTGTCGCCGGAGGGCGTGCTCTTGGATTTTGTCGGGGTTGAAAATCCCGTCACGAACTGCGGCTTCGGCGACCCTGATCTCCGCACGCTTTATATAACAGCCGCCGGGGCTTTGTGGAGTGTCCGCACGAAGACTCCGGGAGTGATCACGGCCAAGTAAGACCAGGCAGTTTTTTGACCACGAATGGACACGATGGGACACGAATTCCTATCGCAACAAGGCTTGGATCCTGGTTCGTGTGAGTGCGGTTCGGATTCGTGTACCTTCGTGGCTCTTCGTGGTTTAACTTCCGAAAAAAGCGAACCGTTCCAAAATCATTCGTGGAACCCTCTTCCCCACTTCGCGGCGTAGTGCCAATCTTGCCGACGCCGTTTACGGCGGACGACAGCGTTGATTTTGCCTCGGTCAACGCATTGGTGGAATTCGCCATCAAATCCGGAGCGACGGCCGTGGGCACGCCGGCGTACGCCAGCGAGTTCTACAAACTCGACGAGTCCGAGCGCACCCAGCTGCTGGAAGTGGTACTCGCAGGCGCCAAGGGCCGGCTTCGCGTCGTGGCGCAATGCAACCACCATTCGCCCAAGCACGCGGCCCGGCTTGCGCAAGCGGCGGCAAAAATGGGCGCGTTCGCCATCAACATCGCCCTCCCCCGCAGCTTTCCCAGCGCGCCCGCACAGTTGCTGACCTATGCCCGGACCGTGTGTGACGCCGTGGATCTCCCGGTGATCGTGCAGGACTGGAACCCGGCGGGCGGTTCAGTCGGCGTCGATTTCGCGGTGCAACTCCATCGGTATTGCCGGAATTTCCAGTATTTAAAGCTGGAGGATCCAGGAATCGGCCCATTGATCCGTGCCATCAAACAGGAGACTGGTGAGGCCGTGCAGGTGTTCCTCGGCTGGGGCGGCATGTACATGCTCGAGCTGCAGCGCGCGGGCGCCTGCGGAGCCATGCCCGGGCTTGGATTGACGGACATCTTGGTGCGCATTTGGCGGCTCCTCGAGGAAGGGAAATTCGACGAGGCCATGGCGTCGTTTGCGCGGATCCTGCCGTATCTGAATTTCAGCCTGCGCTCCCTCGAACAACATCATCACGTAGACAAGCAGCTGCTCGTCGCGCGCGCGGTATTGCGCGAGGCGCATGTTCGGCCGGTGACGATCGCGCTGGACGAGGACGCGCAACATTATCTACAGCGGGTAATCCGCAGTGCAGGATTTTGATCCGCGCGGCGGGCCGACTGCGAGTGCGTGCCTCGCCCGGCTCAAACGAATGGGTCGCGAGGAGCGCGCTACGGCGCCAGCAGTCCCTTCAGATATCCGACCGACCACGCTTGAACAATTCGGCGTTGAGCGTCGTTCATCAGCTGGGGGACATGGGCGACTTCGACGGGGCCGGTGTAGCCGACCTGCTGCAGCTCGTGGAGCACTTGGCGCAGGCTCAGGTCGCCGCTATCCATGAATTCCTCGGTGTAGTGCGGCACCGTCCCCCGCACGCCCCGCAGCTCGACGTGCGCGATCTTGCCCTGTTGACCGAAGTGCCGGATGTACTCCAGCACATCGATCTTCGCCTCTTGGATCGTGCCTTGGCAGAGGACGAGGCAATTGCTCGGGCTCGGGACAATCGCGATAAAACGCTCGAGCGCCGCCATCGTGATCAACGGCTGCGCTACACCCCAAAACGTCTCCACCGGCGGGTCATCGGGGTGCAGGCCGAGCACGACGCCTGCCTTCTCCGCTACCGGCACACAGCGCTGCACAACACGGGTGATCCGGTTCCACATCTCCTCGATGGTAACCTTCCCAGCAGGCTCGTCCGTCACCTGCCGCGCACGGGCCTCGTCGAAGATTTTCATGATCGCCCCGCCGCGACCTTCCGGGCTCGAATAATGTCCGGGCAGTGGCAGGCCACGCCGATTTAGAATCGCTCGCGAAACGCTCAGACTGTAATTCAGGAACCGTATGCCGGCTCGCCCCATCACCTCGATTGAACGGCAAAGTTTGTCCAGGTCCTCGTTGGCCCCCGCCTGCCCCAGCAGTAGATTCGAGAGCGCGCGCTGGTCGAGATGCATCGCCGCCAGGCGCAATCCCTGCTTTTCGACCTGCTGCTTGAGCGCCAGCATTTCATCGTAGTCGATCACGCCCGTCTTGTCGTAGCTGGGCAGGTCAAAGGTGTAACCGAGGACCGCATGCACGCCGATCTGCTTCAGGAAAACCAAGCTTTCATCGGACCGACCGCCGGCCCGCAGGGCGAGGAACATGCCTTTGGATACGCCCTCCATATTGAGCGGCTGCCGCAGCGCAGGCGTCGCGGCCAACAGCGCGTTCGGTGTGCCCCCCATCGCCGCGAGCAACGACAGCTGGGCGGTACGCCGCACAAAATCGCGTCGATGGATCCCCGCTCGATCTGACAATAATGCCGATGGGGAACTGTCGGGTGACTGCGGGTGGTGTTGATTCATGGGATAAAATTCCTACGGCAGGATTTTACTCAGCCCGGATGCGGGCGAGTGTCGCGCTGAGTTCCGACATGGTTTGGGCGAACTGGGGATCATCAGCGAGATTGGTCAACTCAAGCGGGTCTTTGTCCATGTCGAAGAGCTGTTTCCCCGCCCGCCCGCCGTCCCATTCGGTATAGCGCCAACGGGCCGTCCGGACGGTGTACCCGTCAATGGTTACGCCATGACGAATCCTCATCTGGCTGACGGCCGCGTCCTTCACCGTTTGTTTCACGTCGTCGAGGATGGGACGCAGGCTTTTTCCGGCCAGATAATCGGGGACCGGGAGGCCGCAGAGGTCGGTGATGGTGGGATAAAGGTCCACCAATTCAGCCAGGCTATAACTGACCTGGCCGTTCCCCTGCCTGTGCGGCGCCGCGATGATCAACGGTACGCGCGTGCAGCGCTCGAACAAACTCGGTTTTTGCCAGAGCTGATGATCCGCGAGGTGATAACCGTGATCGCTGGTGAAAATGATGACTGTGTTCCCAGTCAGGCCGAGCCGATCGAGCGCGTCGAACACGCGACCCAGTTGCGCATCCATGTATGAGATCGCCGCGCGATACGCCTGGATTGCCTCCCGGCGCCGCAGATCCGGCGCCTTTTCGATGGGGGCCTTGACGCTGTCGTAAGCGGCGGCGGGAACGTGCGCAAGATCGTCGGCGCTCAGGCCAGGCAGCGCGATGCTCTCCAGCGGATAGAGGTCAAAATATTTCTTCGGGGCGACATAGGGGGGTGGGGACGATAAAAACCCACACCCAGAAAGAATGGCCGGCCCTCTCGCTTGTAGCGCTCCAGTTGGCTGATGGCCTGGGTCGCACCGATGCCATCCGTGTGTTCGGTGTCCTCGCCCGTTTCGTCGGCCCACCAGCGCATCCCGTTCTCTCCCTCGCCCAAGGCGCGAACCGTCCCAATGGCATCGCGCTCGTTCGAGTAAATCGTGTCATGCGCTTCGCGATCGCGGCCCGCGGATTGAAAACAAGATCCCACGATTGAAAGTCGTCGAGGCCCGACGTGCCGATATCGTAGGGCACGCCCTGATGGAAAATTTTCCCGACGCGCGTGGTGTACCAGCCATTCTGCCGAAAGAGCTCAGGCAGGGTAATCGTGTCGGGAATTTTCGTGCGGAAGTGCGCGCTATAAGGATTTCCCGCGGGCGGGTTGACGAGCACCCCGGTGGCGTCCGGGCGACGACCGGTGAGAAAGGAGGCCCGACTGGGTGAACACATCGGGATCTGGCAGTAAGCGCGCTCGAAGCGAACCCCGCGCGCCGCGAGCTTGTCGATGTTCGGCGTGTGCATGCCCGGAGTGCCGTAGCAGCCCAGGTCGCAATTGAGATCGTCCGAAACCAGGAACAGGACGTTCATCCGCGGCTCCGGATAAGTCTTCATCAAGCGTTTCACAAAATAATAATTCGGCGGCGACGGTGCGGCCGCAGCCGGCGACCCGAGCGCGACGCTGAAGAGAAAAAGCGGATACAATTTCATTGGGATATATTCGTGCGGCACGCGGGCGATAAAGGGGATTGAAGCGGCGGGTCGATCGGCCACTCGCAGATTAGGGCGCAGAACTGCCGGTGTGGTCGCCCACGTCTTTTTCCCATGCGCGCAGGAGATTGCGCATGTCATTTAAAATCTCGGGATGCTCATAGGCGACAGTATGGCGTTCACTGACATCTACAGCGAGATCGAAGAGCAGCTCCTTCTCATTGCCACCAAGGAGGTCGCGGACGAATTTCCATTTCCCCTTTCGCACCGCCTTCTGGCCATGCTTGGCATCCGGATAACGCTAGAAAAACGTCCGCTCCTGCACAGGTTGTTCCCCGGCGAGAATCGGCATCAGGTTGATTCCGTCCATCGGTGCTGTCTCTGGCGCGGACGTTCCTGCCGCCGCCAGGATTGAAGCCGTCAGGTCCATCGTTATCGCGGCTTGTGACGAAACCTGGCCCGCAGGCAGTTTGCCGGGCCAGCGCAGAATGCAGGGCACGTGGATGCCGCCTTCCCACACGCTGCCCTTGCTGTGGAAGAGCGGATAATTCCGCGAAAAACGTTCGCCGCCATTGTCACTCGTGAAAATCACGAGCGTGTCCTGCTCCAAGCCGGCGCGATCGATCGCGTAGAGGATTCGCCCGATGCCTTCGTCGGCTCGCTCGACCATCTTCGCATACACCTGCCGGTTGCCCTTGACCCAAAGTTTCAGCCGCTTCGCCGAGTCCTCGGCGTTGGGCTGGTCTGTCGGTGACAGCGTCCGGATGTCGTCGGGCTGGTCCGGGGACTGCCACGGATCATGCGGGGTGTTGAACGCGACATAAAGGAAGAAGGGTTTGTCATGGGCCCGGCTTAGGTATTCGACCGAACGGTCGGTAATCAGGTCAGCCATGTAACCCTCCCGCACCACAGGTTGGGTGTTTTCGAACAGGTCTGGATGTCCGGTCACATTCCGGTGCGAGAAATAATCAAGGTGGCCCGCGCGGAACCCGAAGAACGCCTCAAAGCCGTGGGCGTTCGGCCCGTCCTCGGTCCGCAGGCCCAGATGCCTCTTTCCAAACATCGCGGTCGCGTATCCCTGCTCCTTCAGCATGCGGGGCAGCGCCACGTGCAGGGGCGAAAGTCCGGTCATGCGGTCCGTGGCGCCGATGGCCTTCTCAATGCCTACGCGTTGGGGATAGCGCCCGGTCATGAACGCCGCGCGCGTTGGCGAGCACACCGGCCCGTTCGAATACGCATCCGTCAGCCGCACACCTTCGCGCGCCAGCCGGTCTAGATTCGGAGTCCGGATATCGGGCGCGCCATAGCTGCCGATGTCACCGTACCCCAAATCGTCGAGCAGGATGAAAACCACATTGGGCCTTCGCGCAGTCGCCTCTGCCCACAGCGGCTGCAACAAAAAAATAGCCCAACAAACCACCCCTCCCCTCATCGCGTGTACCCAAGGTAACCTACGCCCGCTGAAACCCCGCCTTCCCGGGTTCGTCCGGCGCGAAACGCGGCAGTGGGAATTCGAAGCGGTAAGCATAAGCGAACGCACCCGAGCCGGCTCGGGTGCGACAAATTGAACTGTCCACTATGCTGGGTCGGACGGCGGAGCAAATCCGCCTTCGCAATCACTCAATACCGGTAGCGGACCGTCAGGCGTGAACGGAAGGTGTCGGACACCGAGGCCAGACCGCTGTTGTACACCTTGATGATGTAACGCTCGCCGGTGAGGTTCTCCAGGTTGACCTGGGCTTCCCAATGACGGGCGAACGCGTACTTGGCAAACGCATCATACAACTGCGGACGATCAACGGTGTAGGTCGCGTTGCGCTTGGTGGCTTCGCGTTCCGTGCCGACTCCAAGCACCAGGCCTTTGAGAGGGCCGTCGGTCCAAGAATACTTCACGAGCAAGCTGCTCTTCGTTGGTACAAAATCATTGGTCTGCTGGACGTACGGTTTACCTTTGTCGGCCGCGATCGCGGAATTGCCATCAAAGTAGGTCAGGAGGGCGTCAAAATTGCCCGGACCCGCCTTGGCCCGAAGTCCGATATCCGTTTCCCAACCTTCAGCCTCGTCCTTGCCCGACTGAATGTTGCCCAACTGGCCGTTGGCCAGCAAACCGATGGTCCGCAGATTGTTCTGCTCCATTTGGAATAATGCCAGATTGGCATACATGCTCAGGCGAGCGGAGAAGACGTGATCGTATTTGAGGCCGACTTCCTTAAGTTTGCCTTCGGACTGTTTGTAGGGCTCGCCTAGGCGGTCACCCTGCACGAACTTGTCCGTGAAAATCGCGGTATCGGGCGGGAAGATATTTTGCGCCATCACGAAGTAGGCGGAAAGCTCCGGCGTGACCTTGAACACGGCCCCATAGTTATGCACCCGGAAGTGCTTTAAGGCCGAGTCGGTTGTGACGTTCGCCGCGTTGGCGACCTGCTGACTGGGTTTGTACCAACGGAGGCCGCCAACGAGAATGATCCGGTCCTTCCAGAATTTCAGGTTTTCATAAAAGTAGTACGAGAACGATTTATCCCGGGTGAAGCTCTTTGTCAGCGCACCGAATGTGCCACTGGGATAACGGGCAAAATAGTCGTACGTGTGGGGATTGGCCGCGTACCAGGCATCGTCGCCAGGATAGCCTGCCATTTGCGTATCGAGGGTCGGCATGTTTCCGATTACCTGCTGCAGGCCCGTGCGCCCGACGTTGCCGTCCGCGCCGACCGTCGTACTGAGATTAAACCAGTCCAATGTGAGTTGGTGCAGATAATCGACCTGGAAGTTATGGGACTCCGTGTTTAATTGAGTGCGGGTGTCCTGCCGAGTGAGAGTGTAATTGTTTGCGTTGAGAGTGATGCCGCGTGGGTTGTCGCGGCGTTCGTCGCCCCAGTAATATCCGTACACCATGCGTAGGTTGCTGTTTTCGGTGAGTTTCGTGAGAGCCGTGACGCTTCCCGAGACGGTCGTGAGGTACCAGAAGGAATCCTGGCGGCGGCCTGCAGCGTAATTCGCGGCTGAACGCGGATTGATCCGGGCTTCGCGGAGATTGGTGAATGTGTTTACCGGCGCCGTGAGATCGAGGAAGTCCGAGGGATAGATGAAGGAATCATCCACGTAATAGTAGGCATGGGTCGTTACCGAGGTGCGGTTGCCAAAGTAGAACGTGAGTCCCCCACCAACGAACTGGTCCTGCTTGTATTCCGTTGGTTTGCCGACGGGGTCATCGTCGTCCTGTCCGCCAATAGTGACGCGATAATTTGCCCGCAAGTCCTTGGACTTAAACAACGGACCCGTGGCATTGACCCCATAACGATACCCGCCACGTTCGGTGAGGGTGAACTGAACATCCCCGGCAAAATTGTCGGTGGGCACGCGAGAGACGTAGTTGAGCGAGCCGCCGATCGGCGTGTTCGTGCCGGTCAGCATGGCGGCGGGACCTTTGATCAGTTCAACGCGCTCGATGTCGTACAGCGGAGGATACTTGTTCGAGCCGCCGAGCCGCGGGACGCCGTCGCGCAGTGTGCTATTGATCGATCGGAAGCCGCGGATGTTGGTGTCTTCGTTGAACGTCTGGCTTTGGGTCGCGCCGCTCACGCCGTATTTCAACACGTCGTGCACGGTGGTCGCGCCGAGATCCTGGAGCATTTCGAGATTGATGATCCCGATGCTCATAGGGATATCGACAAGGTCCTTGGCCGATCGGCTGCCCAACATGGTCTGCGAGGCGCCGTATCCCTGTTTCCCCTTGTCCGAGACGATAAAGGGCGAAAGCTCGACAATCTTATCACCCGCGGCCGGATTCGGCTCTGCCGCCGGTGCGGGACCGGTCTGCGCGAACGAAACGGAGTGGCTAGAGAAGAATGCGGTGCTGATCAACAAGGCCAATTTGCAGGCCGGGGATAGTTTGTTCATGTTGGTAGTTTTGCTCGCTTTCACTGGTCTAGGAACTGCGGGTGTCCGGAGCCGGCAGGGGTGGGGTCAGTCATTCATTCGCTTCACCGCGAAGTACAAGGAACCTGTTCCAGCCTAGAATGGCCTCTCAATCATGTGGTACTGGTAACTATTAGTATCCAGCTACCTACTCCGTCATTTTCCAGCATCCCAACGAACTTTTGCGGGGCCTCGACGCGCCAAGCGTCTGCACCTATGCCAACGGTTCGTACCTCTGAAATAAGTTTGTATAGAATATACCGATCTGATTCCCACGCATACACATCAATCGGTATTCAACAAAAATACCGGCGGCTGCGCCCGCGATCAACCCTTCCTCAGCTGAAATCAATTCTTCACACCAAGGTCGGACCGCGCCGATCCTTTTATGAAACCACTTTGCGAACAGGTTGCAGTGATTACCGGCGGTGCCGGCGGCCTGGGCTACGCGCTCGGCGCGCACCTTGGAGGTTTGGGCGTGCGCGTGGCGCTTCTGGATCTTGAGGCAGGCAGTACGAAGGAGAAAGCGGCGACGATTCCGGGCGCAATCGGCGTGGCCGGAGATGTCACGGACCACGAGTCTTCCGCCCGAGCGGTGCGCGAGGTAATGGAGCGATGGGGCCGCATCGACGTCCTGGTCAACGCGGCGGGTATCACCGGTAAAACCGCGCTGAAGAGCCACGAGGTGCCGCTCGCCGATTTCGACCGAGTCATGGCCGTCAACGTGCGCTCGTGCATGGTCACAACGCGACTCATCCTCCCGATTATGCTGGAACAGAAATACGGCCGCGTGCTGCACGTCGCATCGATTGCGGGCAAGGAAGGGAACGCCGGGATGGTCGCCTATTCAGCTTCGAAGGCCGCGGTGATTGGCCTGACCAAATCCCAGGGCAAAGAGTACTCCGAGACCGGCATCACGATTAACGCGATAGCACCCGCCGTGATCCTGACCGAAATGCACGACACGATGCCGGCCGCCCAGATCAGTTACATGACGAGCAAAATTCCTATGGCCCGCTGCGGGACTCGCCAGGAATTCGCCGACATGGCCACATTCATAATTTCCCCCGCTTGCAGCTTCACGACGGGGTTCACGTTTGATCTGTCAGGCGGGCGCGCCACCTACTGATCCTCACGGGGCAGCTCGCGCCACGAGCCGGCCATCGCCACCCAACCGTCTCAACCCGGAATTTCCGCGGCGAATTTCTCCGCCAGCCTCAGCCCAATCATCCACTGCCCGGCGGCGTCATAGTGACAGGCGTCCATGAGCCCGGCGTCGTCCGTGGAAAGCAGCGCGGCGCAGGAATCGCTGTCAACGAAATGCTCCTGAGCAGTTCGAACCGCGTCGACAAATTTGAGGCGGGGATCCGATTTTCCTGTTCGGATGATGACAACGGGGAGCAGCGACGCGCCAACATCATGGCGTATTCGAGCGACCAAGTAGTCGAGGTTCGCTCCATACTTCGCGGCCCAATCGGCGTGCGTCGCGTCGGCCTCACCCTGCGCCCAGGCCAAACCGGCCAGCCGAAAATACTCCTTCTGCGTTTCGAGACGCGCAAGGGCCCGTCGCACCTGCGAAAGAAAATCCTGGTACAAATGGCGTCCCAAGCGGGCATCAGGATCCCAATCGACGGCCAAATTTGTTGCGCCGCGTCCGTGCTTAATGAGGTAGATCCGTCGTCCTGGAAACCGTGTCGCCAATCCATACGCCAATCCGATTTCCGGCCCGCAATGCGCCCCCATCGTGTTCCAGTGTTGCGGTTGCGGCGTAACAGAAACCCATGCTTCCGACCGATTGGGAGGTCCTGCAACAGCCTCTTCTCCAAATGAGCAGACATAATCCAAGCGCGCTGATGGCAAGTTACCGCGGGCTTCTGCGGGAAGTTCACTGCCGGGCGCCCGGCCCGCCATGTTGGACTGCCCGGCGAGAATGAATACGAGCGCAGGATTATGCTCCATTCCTGCCATGGGCGGAACTCCCGCCGCGTTACCTTGTGACTGCATAACGCTCATGCCTGCAATTCCTCCCGACAAAGTCGAGGCGCGCAACCGTCGGGAAGCGAATCAAAACAGGACGGTGTAAACCTGTTTCGCGAGCGGCCCGATCTCGGTGCCCACCTTACGCCGGTTTTCTGCTCGGGGGTGCAGTCCAAAAAAGGCGACCGCATCGGGGCGCCCGGAGGTTCGGCCATGTCCATTAGTGCTTTGACTTCGCCGTTGTAGGTGTGGGTCGCGACTCAGGCCTTCAGATAAGTGAGGTCCATTTCGTTTACGATCTGCAGGGCCTTTTTCACATTCCCGCGCTGCAGCGCTTCGTCGACCTCGATTTCCACTTTTGGCCAGATGTTGTCAAGGCCGGTAAGAAAGCAAGGGCGGCCAAACTGGTGACCGTAGAGGCAATAGTTCATGCCATTACTTCCCATCACGGCCACCTTGGCGTTGAGTAAATTGCAAACAGAACGGTAAAATTGGAGATTTTCGGAACCGTCCGTGAATCCGAATACGTGTCCTTGGCCCGCCTCCACGAGATCGAGCATGAGTTTTAGTTTCTTTATAAAATTGGGACGGTGTGCAAAAACGCACTGGAATTGAGGCGGGCCATGCTCACGGCCTCGCCTGTCTTTCTCCGTGAAAATCAAACGCGCCGCTTTGCCGCCTTTTGTTGAACTGCTTCCAATCTGTCGTCGCTGCAGTGGAGGTAACGTTCGGAACCTTCCGCAACTTCGCCCGCAATACGTGAACGCGCCAATTTCGTCCCCAGCCTGCGCTGAAGGAAACGCTTCAAAAGCCAGGCACCAAAGACCGGGTCGTAGCCCTTTTCGGCAAACCAATCCTTTGCTGTCGTGACGTTGAACAACTACGCATGATAACTTCGCGGGGCACGGTGTTCGTCAATGCGACCAATGCACACCACCGTAAAATAAACGCGGTGGCCCGATGTTGACGAGGCCATCGGCGGAGCGGCCGGTTTCGATGCGAGCGTTGTCCAGGTTTTCGACCGCGACAAACAGGGTCAGTGAACGGGCCAGTCGCCGCTGAACGCGCAGCCCGGCTGTCCAACCCGGCGCGAGCCGCAGAGTGTTTTCGTCGTCCTCGAATTGCTCACTGCTTCCGCGCAACTGCGCGTCCACATCCCATTCGCTTGCTTTCCAGCGTAACGAGGTCGTAACCGTCGAGCGGGGAACCTGCGGCAAGCGTTTGCCAGTGAGGTTGGCAGACGCCAGGGCCGCGTCCTTCACCGCCGCATCCACCCCGAGATAACTGACACGCACCAGGACCGTCCCCAACTGATAGGTCGCGCTCGCCTCAATTCCGCGAACCATTGCAAGTGGTAGATTGCGCCGCTGGCGCTGGTTCACCTCCGTAGTCAGATTGGTAACCGCGCCTTGGAGTCGGTCCGAAAACGCCGTGACCGAGAGACTGGCAGAATCTGATGTCATGACAACTCCCGCCTCGACGCCCGTGTTCGTTTCCAAACCCAAGTCGGGGTTAGCGTCCGTTGTGATGGCGCCGACGCGGAAAGGCCGATAATTCTCGTTTAGGGTCGGCAGCCGGAAGCCCTGAGCCCAGACGCCGCGCACGCGAAGCCACGGCGCCAAAGTCCCTTGCACGCCCAACCCGGGGCTCCAGTGCAAACCATCGCGAGCGGAATAGTGGTCGTTTCGCAGGATGGCCCGCGAAACGGATTCGATTTCTTGGCGGTGGCCTTTGGCGTTAAGCCAGTAGTCACCGCGCAGGCCACCGCTCACCCTCCAATTCGGGGAGAGAGACAATTCCTGATGCACAAAAACCCCCGTTAATGTTTGCTCGCCGCCTGCGAAGCGTCCGCGCGTGAACCCATGAGTCGCGCCGGAATAGAGAAACGCTTCGCGTGACTCCCCCCGGACCCAACGCGCGTCGAGACCAGCAGTCGTCGGGTGCGACGACCCTCCCCATGCCGCGGTAACTGCGGCCCCGGCAGCTGTGGCGGGGACATCGTATTGGTTGCTAACGGGCGTCTCCGCGCCGCGCCCAGCCGCGATCGATGTGAAGAAGCTTTGGAAGCTACCCTTCTGCGCATAGACTAGACCGGACCATTCTTCCTCCGCCGAAGACAAACTGGACAACGTGGCCGAAGCGAACACCTCGCGCGAGCGATTCGCTTGCAACGGCGTGCCATTGCCACGCTCTTCCGTGAACCCCCGCCCCGTCAGTGTAAACGCCGCGTCGGAGCCGACAGCTGTGCGCCAGTCCACTTCTGCCACCTCATGCTGCGAGTTGGCATTACGATCGATGCTGCCCCGCTGAGCGGCGCCTACGATCGGAAAGCCACCGGTCGTGAATTTCTCGGCAGCCACGCGAATGCCGCCGAGGTGGGTTACGCGATCTGCCAACAGCACCCCTTTTGCCGTCTGGGAATCCCCAGCTTCAGTTGTGAACTCGGTAGAATCCCCGACGACGGGCCGGGTCAGGAGCTGAATCGTGCCACCTAGCGCCCCATTACCCCAGGTATTGGCGGCGCCGCCGGGCATGATGCGCGCCGACTGCAACGTCGCCGCAGGAACCTTGCTCCACGCGACCCAGCCGCCGAACGGATCATTGAGGGGCACGCCATCGCGGAGTACCAGCGAGCGCGAGGCACCGCTCGGACCCAGCCCGCGGAGCGATACACCCTGTGCTGTCGGATTCGCAGTCAAACTCCCGCTGCGCCGGAACAGTGAAAAAGCCGGCGACTCTCGCAGCACATCGTCGAGGGTGATGTGCGGTGAAGTCCGCAAATCGTCGGTCGTAAAGACCCATTCGCTCGAAGGGGAAGCTCCACCAATAGGCGCGCGGGTGGTTTGCACAACAATCGGTGCCAGGCGCTCTGGCAACTCCTGCGCGGGCATGCTCGAAACCATGAAAACGAGCACGCCCGGCGCAAAGCACCACGGTGCCGCTCCAACCAACCGGATGTTCCAACCCACGATGCAGGCCAACACGGTTCCTACACCTGGCCGCTTTCTGGGTTGTCTGGCACGTAGATTCGCATCGCTGTCCCCGTTCGCCGCCGCTCCGCAAATAGTTTCCGGCCAATCTCGCATGGCCCCAAGCTTACTTATGGAATCTCCTTCGGACAACCTCATGATTCGAATCAGAACGGCAGCATGTCTTTGACATCGTCGCGCACAATCACCAGTCCGGCCGGCGCAACAATTACTCCTTCGCCAGCAATGCCGCCTCCGAGCGCCAGTTCCGCTTCAACGTCCGCATCGTCACTCCGCCGCCGGGTCAGGATTGCCCGCCCGGCACGGGCTCCGCCTATGTCTTCAGCTTGAAACCCCGGCGACGTGGTCACGGCCATCGGTCCCTTCGGCGACTTCCATCTCAAGCCCACCCAGTAGGAAGCCGTCTACATCGGCGGCGGCGCCGGCATGGCCCCGCTGCTCGCCCATCTGGCGCATCTCTTCGAGACCGAACACACCCATCGCAAGGTCAGCTTCTGGTATGGCGCCCGTTCGCGGCAGGAGATTTTCTACGCCGGCTACTTCGAGTCGCTCGCCGCGCAGCACTCCAACCTTTCCTTTCACCTCGCCCTTTCGTCACCGTTGCCCGCGGACGGGTGGACTGGCCTGACCGGTTTCATTCACGAGGTCGTGCTGAACGAATACCTGCGCCATCATCCCAATCTGCCTGCGGTCGAGTTTTACCTCTGCGGGCCGCCGCAAATGATCAAGGCATGCACGCACATGCTCGCCACCCTCGGCGTAACCCAAGCCCAGATCGCGTATGATGAGTTCTGATGCTGCCTCAATAAATCCCCCCATCTGCCGTCCTTCGCAACGGAACAGGTGCGGGGGCATGAATAGCTCGATGTCACCGCGAGCCAGATAGTTGTAATGGGGTATGCAGTTAGGACCAGTAACGTTAGGTTTAATTTTTTGGGGTAAGCGATTCTTATCGATGACCCACGATGGTTTGCTCGAGCAGGCGGCGGAAGAGGAGTCCGCGGCTGCGCGACGTGCGCCGGTTAAAGCGAAAAACGAACTCATCGAGATAAGTTTGCAGGTGCTTCCCTGTGACCCCGCCTTGATGGGTGCCGAGAAGCCATCGCTTGAGAAGCGATGCGACGCGGTGTGCTTTTGGCAACGGGTGCTCGCCGACCTGGCTGGTGTTGGGCCGCGAGACCGTGTGATGGTAGCCGCGCCCGGGCAACCCACCGTAACTGGCCAGCCCGTCGGTCACGACATTGCTGCCCGGTTCGACGAGGTCCCCGACGGCATCGAGCAGGGTTGCGGCCGTGGCGTCGGGGATGATTTGGAGCCTCGCGCGACCGATCTTCGAACCTCGAACCTCCACGACCATCAGGACAAGAACTTTGCCTGTGGCGCCTCTGCCACGGACGCCTCGTTTCACTCCGCCCACGAACGTTTCGTCGACTTCCACTTCGCCGGTGAGGCGACTCCGACCGGGGAACACCATCACGCCTCGAATCCGTCGCAACCACTCGAACGCCGTATGATACGAGCCGAAACCCATGGCCCGTTGCAGACCCAGCGGACTGATGCCATTCTTCTGCTCGCAAACCTGCCAAAGCACTTGGAACCACGTCTTCAGCGGATGTCGTGTGCGATGCAAAAGCGTGTCCGTGGTGACGCTCTGCTCTCGCTTGCACCGCATGCATACCCATCTGGATCGCGAAGCCGTCCATCCTTCGGATCCTCCGCACTTCACACAGCAAATGTCGTCGGGCCAGCGGAGCTTGCGATAATAGTCGAGGCAGCTCGATTCTGTCGGAAACAGTTCGTCGAACTCAGCGCGATTCTTGGGGCTACGGTGCCTCCAAAGCCACGCGCTGAATGAGGTGGACCCATCCGTCAGACAGATGGGAGGGTCGAGTCAGTTAAGGTTGGATTGGGTCTGGGGAAGATCAATAAAGATCAGGAGGGGTGCAGGGGAGGCGAAGCCTCCCCGCG
>Ga0335397_10002066_pt1 | contig 27337 bp, 23 predicted proteins | sample MAT04_FD_205740 | JGI IMG/M metagenome (GOLD analysis project Ga0335397, IMG submission 205740) | Freshwater microbial communities from Lake Fryxell liftoff mats and glacier meltwater in Antarctica - MAT-04 (spades assembly) (version 2) ... | reverse complement strand
ATCGCCCGGGCCGCCGACGCCATCGTGCGCGGCGCCATGGCCTCAGCCGGCCAGAAGTGCACCGCGACCAGCAGGGTGATCGCGATCGGCACGGTCATGGCGCCGCTTCGTGCCGCGATCGTGGAGCGGGTCACGGCCCTTCGGGCGGGTGATCCTACCGATCCGGCAACATCCCTTGGGCCGGTCATCGACGCCAACGCCCGAGACCGCATTGCGGCGATGGTCGCCGATGCCGAGACCGAGGGTGCCCGCACGGTCGTCCGGTCGGCGACACCGGCCGTGGGCGCCTTCCATCCGGCCACGGTGCTGGAGGGTGTGACGTCCGGCATGCGTGTCGCGCAGGAGGAAGTGTTCGGTCCGGTCGTGGCGCTCATCGAGGCGGTCGACCTGGACGACGCCATCCGCCTCCACAACGGCGTTGCATATGGCCTCTCGGGTTCGATCTTCACGCGCGACCTGGCCACCGCCGAGACCTTCGTGGCCACGGCCCAGGTCGGTCTCGTGCATGTCAACGGGGAGACAGCCGGGGCGGAGCCGCACGTGCCGTTCGGGGGCATGAAGGGATCGTCGACGTGGTCACGCGAGCAGGGCAAATCCGCCGCCGACTTCTTCACCCAGACCCGGACCGTGTACGTGGAGGGCCTGCCTGCTCTCGGGCTGTTCGATCGATGACGACCCTGCCGGGTCCGTGGCAGGCAGTCTGCTTCGACCTCGACGGGTTGCTGGTAGACACCGAGCCCATCTGGATGGATGCCAAGGAGGTGCTCTTCGAGCGCTACGGCATCGGCTTCGATGCCGCGGACCACAGCGCTGTGTTCGGCACATCCGAGGTCCAGTCCGCGGCCTACTTCGCGCGCCGCATGGGTCTGCCTGCGTCGGCGACGGAACGCATCCGCGTGGAATACCTGGACATCGTGGTCCAGAAGCTGGATACGGATATCCCGGTCCAGCCAGGTGCCCTGGAACTCATCGCGTCGCTGCGGGGCCGGGTGCCCATCGCGCTGGCGACCAACACCCGTCGGCCCATCGCCGAGATGGTCCTCCGGCGGGTCGGCCTGTCGAGCGCCTTCGATGCCATGGCCACGAGCGACGAGACACAGCCCAAGCCGGCACCGCACCTGTACCTGCTGGCGTGCGAGCGGCTGGGCATCGCGCCGGGATCCGCGGTCGGGCTCGAGGACTCGCCCACGGGCGTGCGGGCCGTGAAGGCGGCCGGCATGTACTGCATCGCCGTGCCGTCCGCGCCGGACACGGACGTCAGCCCCGCGGACGAGATCCGAGGCTCCCTGCTGGAGCTGATCGACACGCACCGCGCGATAGGCCCGCGCAAGAGTGTCCGCTGCTGAGCGGCGCCCTCACCCAGCCCACGTGAGGACCATCAGGTCGAGCCTGCGGGCGAGTTCGATGAGCCGGGCGCGCGTCGCCCAGGTCAGCGACGGCAACGGGTGCCGACCGGCATCGGAGGCGATGACACCGCCCTCCTTGAGCAACACCTTGCTGGCCAGGATGCCCGCCATCCGGTTCTCGTGGCTGATGATGGGCAGCAGCCGCTCGAAGCGCGTCACGGCAGCCTCGCGATCGCCCGCGTGCCACGTCTCCCAGACATCCACCAGCGCCTCGGGGCAGGTCGCACCGGGCATCGTGCCCGTGGCACCGGCCTCCAGGTCCGGGATGAGCGTGATGCTCTCCTCGCCGTCCCAGGGTCCCTCGATGGCGTCACCGCCGACCCGGATGAGTTCGCGCAGCTTGTCCGGCGGCGCATCGTTCTCGAGCTTGAAGTAGCGCGCAGCGGGCACCTCTCGCGCCAGTCGCACGAGCAGTGAGACCGGCAGCGGCGTGCCCGCCATGGGTGCGTCCTGGACCAGGATGGGCACGTCGACGGCCGCCGCGACACCCGCGTAGTGCTCCAGGATCGCCGTCTCGCCGACTCGGATGGTGGCACCGTGATACGGGGGCATGACCATGACCATGGCGGCACCCGCGTCCTGTGCTCGCTTGCTGCGCGCTGCCGCGACCCGGGTGCTGTAGTGGCTGGTGGTCACGATGACCGGCAACCGACCCGCGACGTGCTCAAGGATCACGTCCGTGAGCTGCTCCCGCTCCGCGTCCGTGAGCGCGAACTGCTCGGACCAGTTGGCCAGGATGCAGACACCGTGCGAACCGGCATCGACGAGGAAGTCGATGACCCGCCGCTGGCTGTCCAGGTCCAGCTCGCCGTCCTCGCGGAACGTGGTCGGCACGACGGGGAAGACGCCGGTGAGGACACTCATGCAGGAACCTCCAAGAGGATGGGGACCACGGCCGTCGCCGACACCTGGTCCGGGAAGTGACAGGCGACCCGGTGCTCGGCCACGCTGGCGGGCTGGCCGCTAGCCAGGACCGTGGCCAGATCGGGCGCCGCGCCATCGCCCGCCAGGACCGTCAGCACGGGGTCGTCGGTGGTACAGCGATGGGGTCGGCCGAGTCGTTCGTACAGCCAGCACCGGGTGTGGAAGTGACAGCCGGCTGGTGGATCGGCTGGGCTCGGGATGTCACCCGTCAGGATGACGCGCCGCCGGGCATGCTCCAGGTCCGCGTCGGGCACGGGCACGGCGGACAGCAATGCCAGGGTGTACGGGTGTGCCGGCCGGGCGAACAGTTCATCGACGGGCGCGATCTCCACGATGCGTCCGAGGTACATCACCGCCACCCGGTCTGCGATGTGCCGGACGACGGCCAGGTCGTGGGCGATGAACAGGTAGGTCAGGCCCAGATCCCGCTGCAGCCGCGCCAGGAGGTTGATGACCTGCGCCTGGACCGAGACATCGAGCGCGGAGATGGGCTCGTCGCACACGATGAGGTCGGGCTCCACGGCGAGCGCTCGGGCGATGCCGATGCGCTGGCGCTGGCCGCCGCTGAACTCGTGGGGATATCGGTCCGCGAAGGCGACGTCCAGGTTGACCAGGTCCAGCAACTCGCGCATCCGGCGGCGCCGGTCACCGTCCGCCGGCAATCCGTGGATGGCCAATGGCTCACCGATGATCTCGCCCACGGTCTGACGCGGGTCAAGGCTGGAGTACGGATCCTGGAACACCATCTGGAACTGGCGGCGGCGCTTCCGGAGCGTCTCGCCATCGAGGGCCAGCAGGTCCTCGCCGCCCAGGCGGATGGACCCGCCCGTCGGCCTGTTGACGCGCACGATGGCCCGTCCCGTGGTCGTCTTGCCCGAACCGGACTCACCCACCAGGCCCAGGGTCTCGCCTCGAGCGACGTCGAAGCTGACGCCGTCCACGGCGCGTACCCAGCCGGTCCGACGTCGCCAGACACCGCCCAGGATGGGGAACCAGACCTGGAGGTCGCGGACCTCCAGCAGTGGCTGTTCCTCGGTCATGCGGCCGCACCATCGGGTGTCGGCGACCAGCATGCGACGGCGCGCTCGGGCTGGTCGATGGCGATGAGCGGCGGGTCGTCCGAGGCGCAGCGATCCATGGCTCGCGAACAGCGCGGCCGGAACGGACAGCCCACGATGTCACTGGCCAGGTCGGGCGGCGACCCTTCGATGGGCGTCAGGGCGGCCTGACGCGGCCGGTCCAGACGTGGCAGGGAACGCAGCAGACCGACCGTGTAGGGATGCCGCGGCCGGGACAGGACCACGTTGGTGGGCCCGGTCTCCACGATGCGCCCGGCGTACATCACAGCGAGCCGCTCGGCGATGCCAGCGACGACACCCAGGTCGTGGGTGATGAGGAGCAGCGCCATCCCCTGGTCCTGTCGGAGCTGGCGCAGCAGGTCCAGGATCTGGGCCTGGATGGTCACGTCGAGGGCGGTCGTCGGCTCGTCCGCGATGAGCAGCACGGGGTCGCAGGCAAGGGCCATCGCGACCATGGCCCGCTGACGCATGCCACCCGAGAACTGGTGGGGGTAGTCCTTGAGCCGATCCTCGGCATTGGGGATGCCGACCTGGGTCAGCAGTGCCGCGCCCCGCGCCATGGCCTCGGCCTTGCTGGCACCCCGGTGGCGTCGCAACGATTCCCCGATCTGCTCGCCCACGGTCAGCACCGGGTTGAGGTACACGAGCGGGTCCTGGAACACGAAGCCGATCCGGTCGCCCCGGATGTCCTCCAGCTCGACGCTGGTCAGGCTCGTCAGTTCGCGACCCTGGAATTCCACGTGGGCAGCCGTCACCCGGGTCGCCTGCTCCGGCAACAGTCGCAGCAGTGACAGCGCCGAGACACTCTTGCCGGAGCCCGACTCACCCACCAGCCCCATGGCCTCGCCGGGCGCCAGTTCATAGGTCAGTCCGCGCACGGCGCGCACCGTGCGGCGGCCCACGAACTCCACCCGCAGGTCCTCGACCCGGAGCAATGGCTGGCTGGCCACGGCATGTGGCTCAGCCACGACGCACCGCGCGTGGGTCGACTGCGTCCCGCAGTCCGTCGCCCACGAAGTTGATGGCCAGGACGATGAGCGCGATGGCGACCGCCGGCGGCACCCAGACCCAGGGCATGTTCTGTAGGGTGTTGGCGTTGGTGGCGAGGTTCACCATATTGCCCCACGAGGGCGCCGGTGGCTTGACGCCCAGACCCAGGAAGCTCAGGGCCGCCTCGAGCAGGATGGCCATGGCCATGTAGAAGGTGGCCGCGACGCTCAAGGGACCCAGCACGTTGGGCAGCAGGTGGCGAAGCATGATCGATCGGTCCGTCGCGCCGATCACGCGAGTGGCCGTGATGAACTCGGATTCGCGCAGCACCAGGTACTGTCCGCGCACGATGCGCGCGATCTGGGGCCACGTGAGCAGCGAGATGACGATGATCACCGACTGCAGGCTGGGCCCGATGACGGACACGAACACGGCCACCAGCAGCAACGCCGGCATGGACAGCAGGGTGTCGATGACGCGCGAGATGAGCTGATCGGACCAGCCGCCGTAGTAGCCCGCCACGACACCCAGCAGCGTGCCGATGACGACGCTCACGGCAACCGCCCCGAAGCCCACGATGAGCGATGTTCGGGCACCCCACACGAATCGCGAGAACACGTCGTAGCCGACCGTGTCCGTGCCGAAGATGTGTGCCGCGCTCGGCGGTTGCCGTATGGCCCGCAGGTCCAGCTTGGTCGGGTCATACGGCGCGACCCAGGGTGCCAGCACGGCGAGCACCACGAAGATGCCCAGGATGATGAGGCCGGTCACGGCCAACCTGTGGCGCACGAAGCGACGCACCGACAGGCGGAACAGGGTCTCGTGTGGCCGGCTGGGCACCTCTGCCCGACCGACCACGACCTCAGGCGCGCTCACCCAGCCGCACCCTCGGATCGGCGTACGCGTATGCCAGGTCGGTCAGGATGTTGGCCAGCAGCACACCCACCGCGATGACCAGGATGACGCCCATCATCAGCGACGGGTCACGACCCGCGGCCGCCTTGACCGCCAGCTGGCCCATGCCCGGCCAACCGAACAGTGACTCGGTGATGACCGCGCCCGCCACGAGGTCGGGCAGGATGAGGCCGATGACCGTGATGATGGGGATGAGGGCATTGCGGAAGCCGTGGCGCCACAGGATGCGTCGTGAGCGGAGACCCTTGGACCGCGCCGTCACGATGTATTCGCTGCCCATGACCTCCAGCAGCGCGGTGCGGGTGTAGCGGGCTACCTGGGCGGCCATTGCGAGACTCAGCAGGAGCACCGGCATGACCATGTGGCGGGCCAGGTCCAGGACGTCGAAACCCCTGCCCAGTGTGACCATGCCGCTGGTGGGCAGGATCTTGAGGTTGGCGCCCAGGAAGTAGATGAGCACCAGGCCCACGACGAAGCCCGGGATGGCGATGAACAGGGTCGAGAATCCAGTCGCGAGGTAGTCCGGCAGGGAGTATTGACGGACCGCCGCGATGAGTCCCAGGCCGATGCCGATGGGGATGCCCAGGAGGGCCGCGACCCCCATCAGCAGCAATGTCGGTCCCAGGCGCGCCGAGAGTGCGTCGCCGACGTCACGGCGGTTGACGATGGAGTACCCCAGGTCGCCCTGGAGCACGTCGCCCAGCCAGACCACGTAGCGCACGGGGATGGGCTCGTCGAGGCCCAGCGCATGTCGGGCGGCAGCTTTCTGCTCCACGGTCATGCGGGCCAGCTGGTCGGGATCCATGGACGCGGTCAACGGATCGCCGGGCGCGATGGCGAGCGCCACGAAGGCGATGATGGTGATCCCGAACAGGGTCGGGATCGAGATCAGCAGGCGCCGGATGAGATAGGTGACCATCAGTCCTCGACGTGTCCCTGACAGTGGTTCAGGGTAACGCGCCGCGGATCGATGGCCACCGTCTCGTTCTGGTCCCGGGTCAGAAGTGGTCGCTGGACGCTACCGCGTCAGCGTCCACTTCTCGATCTGCGAGAACGTCTCGCGGCCGTTGGGGTAGTACTCGAAGTCGGCCACAGCGGTTGAGTTCGCGTTGGTGTTGGCCTTGAACCACAGCCAGTTGTAGGGCACATCCTCATTGAGGATGGTGGCGATCCGAGCGTAGTCCTTGGCCTGCTCTGCAGCGTCACCAGTCTCGCGGGCCGCCTTGAACACAGCGTCCACTTCACAGTTGGCGTACAGCGTGCCGACCGGCGTGACACAGTTGTAGGCGCCGGAGTTACGGTCGGGGTGATAGAACGAGCCGCAGCACTGGAGGCTGATCTCGTACGCGGTCGGATCCGCCAGCTTGGCTTCCCAACCGGCAGCGTCGCTCGGCTCCAGCTGGATGTTGAGGCCCACGGCCGCCAGGTCGTTCTGGAGCGCCGCGGCGATCTCGGGCCAGCCCGGCTCCTCGGGGTAGTAGATCACCCGCAGTGGCTTGGTGGCGTCGAACGTGCCCTCCGCCACAGCCGCAGCGATGAGCTCCTTGGCCTTGTCCGGGTCGAAGTCATAGCGCTGGAGCGCCGGATCCTCGAGATCGAATGCGGGCGGTCCCCACAGCAGCTTGCCGGCGCCCTCGAACACCGTTTCCAGCAGGGTCTTCCGATCGAACGCGTAGTAGATCGCTTGGCGGATGCGCTTGTCGGCGACAAGCGGGTTGGTGACCGGGACCTGCAGGAACTGGACGCCCAGTCCGGGCACGTTGACGGCGCTGATGCCCTCGACGCCGTTCAGGACGTTGAAGTCGCCCGGGCCCAACTCGATGGCCATGTCCAACTCACCGCTCTGGAGCTGCGCCGCAGCCGTGGAGGGTACGACATTGAGCTTGAAGATGACCTTCGGGATGTTGGGCGCGCCCTTGAAGTAGGTGTCGTTAGCCGCGTACTCGACCGCGATGTCGGGCGTGAATATGGTCAGCTTGTAGGGCCCGGAGCCGATGGTGCCCTTGCCGTTGACGAAGTCGCTGGCCTGGAGTGCCGTGGCATCCATGCCCTCGAGGAGGTGCTTGGGCATGATCATGTAGGCCGGGTCGGGCAGGTTCCGCAGCCACACCGCGTTCGGGGCAGCCAGCGTGAACTGGACGGTGTGGTCGTCGATCTTGACCAGGCCTTCGGGGATGTCCGAGGTACCCGCGACCGCATCAGCGCCCTTGACCGCGAGCCAGTCCGCGATGGGGTACGTGCCGTTGGTGGCGTAGGTCTCGGCCATCTGGGCGGCCGTGGCCGCGGTGAAGATGACGTCGTCGGCGGTGACGGGAGTACCGTCTTGCCACGTCGCGTCCGGGTTCAGCTTGAAGGTGAATGTCGTCGCGTCAGGCGAGACCTCCCAGCTGTCGGCCAGGTCGGGGATGAAGGTGCTCTCGTCCGAATCGACTTTGATCAGGCTGTTGAACAGCAGCTGGAAGTTCATGTACTGGTTGCCGGTCTGGAAACAGATCGGATGGAAGCAGGTCGGGAAATCGCTGAGACGCGTCACCGTGAGCGTATCCGCCGGCGATTGGGCGAATGCTGGTCCGGTGATCGCCGTCAACGAGACGGCCGTGAGTAGCACGGCCGTGACACGTAGCCGCATCGGCTCCTCCTCTGTTCAGGGGCCCGGCGCAGGCTCCTCGCACCTGGGCGTTCCTGGACAGCAAGCCTACTATCTGAGATACCAAACATCAAGTCCCATGTGCAGCCCCAACGATACGAACAGGCTGCGGCTGGGTAGCGGCGATATCAGTGCCGGCGCCCCGGTCCGGGTCGGCTCAGGCAGGCCCCAGGGCGCGCTCCAGGACGGTGCGCGTGATCCGGCTCACCTGCTCGTCCACGAGCAGGCAAGTCACCCATGTGATGGAACCGACCGAGAACACCATGCCCGGGCCGTCCTCGCGGATGACCATCTCGGCACCGCCCTCGTCCGGGTTGCTGCCCTTGGCCAGGAGCCGGAAGGCGGCAGGCGTCTGCGCGGTCATCTTGTCCGTCTCGTGACCGGACGCGCCACCCGGGCAGCGCTCGTGCTGGCTATCGCTGCCGAAGCTGTCCCCGGCCTGCAGCCCGATGTCGCGATACACCCAATGGTCCGCGGCACCCTCGGTCACCACGTAGGGAGCAGCAGTCATGATGCCCGTCTCGGTGGTCGCGAGACCCAGCAGTTCCGCCTCCGAATGGCCCGTCGTGCGGTGGTAGCGGCTGTCGAGCCAGGCACCGGTCGCCACATCGGGCATGCCCAGGGCACCATCCGTGGAACTGAGCAGGGTCCGGCAGCGCATCGTCCGGCCATCCGGCAGCTCCACCTCGCAATTGAGGGAGTTGCCACCCAGGGACAGCAGCCGGCCGCCGGCAGCGACCCAGTCGGTGACTCGCTCCACCATGCGCCGTGTCCAGTACTCGGGGTGGACGCTGATGATGAGCACCCGGTAGCGCGCCAGATCCAGGGCGCCGTCATCCAGCTGCTGGTCGCCGAACACGTCGTAGCCGAAGCCTTCCCGTTCCAGCCACGACAGCAGGCGCCACTCCGCTGGCGCCATGCTCGAGGCCAGGCGACCGGCGATAGGGTCCTCCGCCCGGGTGCCGGCCGGGATGACGTTGCCATGCTCCGGACGCTCGAATGATAGGGCGGGGTACACCTCATCCGGGTAACCCCACTCGCCCGTGGCCGAAGCGTCGAAGCGGGCCAGGTCCTGACGCGCGTTGACCACCGGCGTCAGCGGCAGGCCGGGCGCATTGCTGTAGTTGCTGCGACCGCCGTAGCGGTTGTATGCGTTCCATGTGTTGGATGACGCGAGCACCGCGATGTCCTCGTGCGGCGCATCCGCTGCGGGCGCCACGATCCACGGCGCGCTCCAGAAGGCGCCCGACTCCCCCTCGGCATGCACGTAATAGAGGCCGCTCCGCTCCGGCGCCCGGACCAGCAACGAATGGTGCGGGTTGCCACCATACCCCACCCGGTTCCATGCGACACCCGTGGCCGTGAAGTCGCCGTCGGGCAGGATCTGGCGCAGCGCACCCGGACCGTGCTCGTCATACCAGCCCAGGATCCGTTCCTGGACCGGCTGGCGGCCGTAGCGCCAGAGCGCCAGTCGATACGGCTCCACGGCATGGAACCGAAGCTCCGCCTGCTCGCCGGAACGGGCCCAGCGGGGCCACACGAATCCGGTCAACTCGCTCGACAACAAGCGGATCCGGACTGGCGTCATGCCATCCGCGAGGGTCACCGTCACACGCTTGGAGCCGAAGTCAGGGTGCGCGAGTGACAGCCGATACGTGCCTGGCTGCACGTCTGCGACGATGCGGCCGGTCGCCGTGGAACGTACCTCGGCCACGAAGCTGCCGTCCCGCTCCAGCTCGATGGCGGCACCCGGCACGGCCGAGTCCCACTCGTCACTCACCCACGCGATCAGCATCCCGACCCCCTGCACACGACGTCCTGCCCGTCTAGTATCTGATATCCCAGAGCAATCGAGCACTGGCACAGACACCCGGCACGGAGGGCATCGATGGATCGGACCGGAGCGCTGCTCCGACGCCTTGGTGATGGCGACCCCATCCCATCCATCTGCGCCACCGAAGGCTGGGAGCAGGCCGACTTCGACCGATGGTGGGCGGCCGCCTGCCAGGAGCGACTGGCACGGCTGGACGGGACCCTGCCGGCCGCCGTGCCCAGCGGCACCCGGATCGTGCGTGACGGGCGGGGTGTGCCGCACGTGCTGGGTGCCACGGATCGGGACGTGTTCGTCGGCTATGGATTCGCCATCGGCCAGGACCGACTGTTCCAGCTCGAACTGCAGCGTCGCACGGGCCATGGCACGCTCGCCGCGCTCATGGGACCGGACGAGATCGAGGTCGACCGCATCGCGCACACCATTGGCTACCCGGCGCTGGTCGCCCGCGAGACCGCGGCGCTGGACGAGGAGACGCGCGCCCTGCACGCCGCCTACGCGGATGGCATCAACCTGGCCATCGGCGCGTTCGGTGAGCTGCTGCCGGTCGAGTTCGGGCTGCTGGGGGTGTCGCCCGAGCCCTGGGAAGTGGCAGACACCATCGCCTGCGTCACTGCCTGGCGCTGGCAGTTCACGGGCCGCCCGCACGCGGTGGCGGGACCCGAGCTGCTGCGGCGGGCCCTCGGTGACGAGACCCTCTTCCGGGCGGTCCTGGCGGCCACGCGGGAATGCGACGAGGCCATCCTGCCGCCCGATGCGGTGTGGCCGCCTGCGCCAGCGGATGCTCCGTGGCGGGCTGTGGCTGCGGGTCCGTCCAGCATCGCGGGCGATGTCACCGGCAGCAACGACTGGGTCATCACCGGATCACGGAGCCGGTCAGGCAAGCCGCTGCTCGGCGCGGACCCGCACATGCCCTACCAGTCCTCCTCCGCGTTCTACGAGGTCGGTCTGCATGGCGGCTCGTTCGACGCCGTCGGGGCAGCCATGGTGGGTGTGCCCGGCCTGCTGTTCGGACGGGACCGGCACGTCACGTGGGGCATCACCAACAACATCTGCTCGTTGCGGGACATCTACCAGGAACGGATCACGGGTCACACGCCCGAGGGAGCGCCGATCCTCGAGACCCCGGACGGCCCCCGCGCGGCCACCCAGCGCCGTGTGGCCATCAGCGTGCGGGGCGCGGAGGACGTGGTCATCGACGTCACGGAGGGCCACAACGGACCGCTCATCGATGCCCTGTTGCCGCCGCTGGCACGCGACACGGGACCGGTCAGCATGCGCTGGCTGGGTACCCAGCCGTGTGACCTGCCGGCGGCGTTGCTGCGGCTCACGCGTGCCACGTCCATCGCTGACGCGAACCATGCGGTGGACGGCTGGCTGGTGCCAACGTTCAGCCTCATGCTCGGCGACACCGCGGGTGGCATCGGTTTCCGGGCCACGGGGCGCATCCCCATCCGGGCCATCCCCGACCGGGGCTACCGTCCGGGCTGGGACGCGGCGCACCAGTGGCTGGGCCTGATCCCGGAGTCGGCGATGCCCCAAGCGACCGACCCAGCCCGTGGCTGGCTGGCCAGCGCCAACAATCGACCCGCGCCGGACAGCTACCCCTATCCCCTGTCCGGGACATGGGACGAGGGCTACCGGGCGCGATGGGCGGGCGAACTCATCGAGGCAGCCGGTGCCTCGGCGATGGACATCGACGACCTGCGTCGGATGCACACGGACGTGCGTTCCAATCGTGCGGCTGCGGTCCTCGACGATGTGCTGGCATTGTTCGCGCCAGTCGCAGACGAGGAGTCCCGGCCCCTGCTGGATCTGCTGCGCGGCTGGGATCGAGCAGCGCGCGCGGACTCTGCGGGTGCGCTCGTGTTCGAGGTGCTGAGCACCCGCTGGGCGCAGGCCGTGATGGCCGAACGCGTCCTGGACCAGGCGCTGGCCGACTACCTCGCCAACTGGGGCATGGGCCTCGCCGTGCAGCTCCTGACGGAGGACACGCTCGGCTGGTTCAACGGGGACCGGCGATCCGAGGTCGCTGCGGCCACGCTCCGGGACGTGCTCGAGGAGCTACGGTCGGAGCTCGGCCACGACATGGCTGCGTGGCGGTGGGGCGCCGTGCACCGGCTGTCACTGCGTCATCCCCTGGGTCATACCGGTGATCTGGGTCAGCTGCTGGACAAGCCCACCATCGAGGTCGACGGCGACCTCGCCACGCTGTCCAACTCCGGCTTCGATGGCCAGCGACCGCACCCCGAGGCCGCCACCGGGCATGGGTTCGCACCCAGCAGCGGTGCCGGCTATCGACTCCAGGTCGATCTCGGGGAGTTCCCCGTACGTGTCTGGACGATCACCCTGGAATCGCAGTCCGCCCAGCCCGGCAGTCCTCACTACGACGACCAACGGCTCGACTTCGTGGCCGGCCGGACGCGCGCACTGCCGCTCGACCTGCCGGACATCGAGGCCGCCGCGCGACACACCATCGAGCTCGTACCTATCGGAGAGACGCGTCCATGAGCCACGCATCGGAGACCACGCCTGCCGCCGCCGGGTTGGCCGCGGCAGGCACCATCGCCGCCATCGAGACAGCCGCGGTCAGCCTGCGTGCCAATCCCCGGCTCGCCGTGAAGGGTGCCCGGGGTGCGCATGACCACTCCGACTTCCTGCTGGTGCGCGTGATCACGAGCACCGGCGTCGTGGGCTACGGCGAGGTGAGCGCGACCCTCCAGTGGAGCGGCGAGGACGCCACGAGCGCGGATTACGCCATCAAGCGGGTGATTGCTCCGGCCGTGCTGGGCCAGCCACTGGCCGCCATCCCGGCCCTTGCCCGACGTATGGACCTGGTACTGGCCGGCAACCCGTTCACCAAGGCGGGCTTGGAGATGGCGCTCTGGGACACGCTCGGCCGGAGCCTCGACCTGCGTGTCGTGGACCTGCTGGGCGGCCCGCACCGCACCGAGGTGCCGACCAAGATGTCCCTGTCGGGCGATGGCGACCGGCTGGTCGGTGCCTACGAAGCCATCACGGGTCTGGGCTTCCGGTCGTTCAAGGTCAAGGTCGGACTGGGTCCGCAACTCGACATCGAGCGCTTTCGGCTGGCCCGCGAGCTGGCCGGCGGCGACGCCTTCCTGGGTGCTGACTCCAACGGCGGCTGGAACCGGGTCGACGCGATGACCGCCATCCGCGGTCTGGCGCAGTACCGGCCGGCATTCATCGAGCAGCCCGTCGCACCCGGTGACCTGCCCGGCATGCGCGCCTGCCGGGCACCCGGTATCCCGGTGCTCGCCGACGAGAGCATCTACTCCCTGGACGACGTCGCGGACATCATCCGGAGCGAGGCCGCCGATGCCCTCAACGTGTATGTGGGCAAGAGCAGCGGTATGGAGCGTGCAGTGCGTGCGATGCGGTCCGCCGCCATCTTCGGCATCCCGTCCATCCTGGGCAGCAACGGCGAGATGGGCCTGGGTGCCGCGGCCCAGATCCACGTCGCGTGCGCGGTGGAGACGCTGGCGCCGTTCCCGAGCGACATCATCGGCCACCACTACTACGACGAGGACGTCCTCGAGCAGCCGCTGGATATCGACGGCATCCGGGCGGTGCTGCCCGATGGCCCGGGCCTCGGGGTCATCCCCAACGCCACGATCCGGGGGCGCTTCGCATGATCGTCGACGTGCACACCCACACACCGAGCCACCGCGACGTAGTGCCAGAACAGGAGCGGAGCTTCAATACCGCCTGGCGCCCGGATCGCGCGGTCCAGGCGGCGACCACGTGGGCCGACCATGACGCCGCGCAGCGAGAAGCAGGCGTCGATGTCGCCCTCGTCTGCAACATCGCCACCCGGACACCCGGCGGCGCGGGGGTCATCGTGGATCTTCAGCGGGTCAACGACACGACCGCCGACTTCGCGGCTGCGGACCCCTCGCGGCGTATCGGACTGTGCTCGGTGGACCCGGAGGACCCGGGTGCCATGGATGAGCTGGAACGATCACGGCTGGAGCTCGGCCTCAAGGGCCTGAAGCTGGGTCCCAACTACCAGGACTTCGAGCCGCTCGGGCCGGCTGCCTTCCGGGTGTATGCCTACGCCCAGCAGCACGGCCTGCCCATCCTGTTCCATCAGGGCACGTCGCCCATCCGGATGGCGCCCCTGCGATACGCCCATCCGCTGGTCATGGACGAGATCGCCATCGCCTTCCCGGAGCTGCGCATCGTGATGGCCCATCTGGGTCACCCGTGGCAGGCGGACACCATCACGGTCATCCGCAAGCATCCCAACGTCTGGTCGGATGTCTCGGCCGGGTTCTATCGGCCGTGGTCGTTCTACACCGCCCTGCGGCTGGCCACCGAGTGGGGCGTGCTGCCCAAGCTGCTGCTGGGATCGGACTATCCCATCGCGACACCCCTCGAGACCATCGAGGGTCTGCGAGCGGTCAATGCGCCCATCGCGGGAACCGGCCTGCCACGCGTCCCGGAAGACGCCATGGAGGCCATCATCGAGCGTGACGCATTGAGCGTGCTGGGCCTGTCGCGTCCCCAGCTGGCGCTGTGATCACGGCACACCCCACGACGCACACACCACGGGAGGGATCCGATCATGACCGTTGATGCCCGAATCACCGAGCTGGGTCTGACCCTGCCAGCGCCAACGACCGGCTCCGCGAACCGGGTCGGCGCGGTGCGCACCGGCTCGCTCCTGTACACCTCTGGTCACGGGCCGGCGACCCGAGCCGATGGCTCGACCCTCTCGGGGAAGGTCGGCAGCGACCTGACCATCGAGGAAGGCTACGAAGCTGGCCGCCTCACTGGCCTGGCGTTGCTGGCCACCATCCGCCATGAGTTGGGCACGCTCGACAACGTGTCGCGCGTGGTCAAGGTCCTGGGCATGGTCAACTGCGCGCCGGGCATGAACCAGACTTCCAAGGTCGTGGATGGATGCTCGGACCTGTTCGTGGAGGTCTTCGGGCCGGCCATCGGCAAGCACGCCCGGAGTGCCGTGGGCATGGCCGAGCTGCCACTCGACTTCCCGGTCGAGATCGAGGTCATCGTCGAGGTCCGCGACTAGCCGTGCGACCATGCTCGGACAAGTGGCCGTCGGGCGGAGACCGGTGGGCAAACAGTGACGCGTCCGTCGAACCGCCCTCGCAACCCGCGTGGCACCGGGATGCCCCTTCCAATCCTGTCTGAGATATCAGATACTGGTTTGGACAAGCCGCGAGGAGGACACCGATGGACCGCCGCTCGACCCGTATCGCCGCCCTGGGATCCGAGGCAGACCTGCGTCGCCGGGCGATGCTCGACCGCCGGGACTTCCTGCGCCTGGGTGCCGGGGCGGCTGTAGCCGTCGCCGCGTCCGGCCTGCTCATGGACCGGGCGATGGCCCAGTCGCCGAGCGCCGCAGCCGGCAGCCCGGCCACCCAGGAGTTCGCGGGTACCACGCTCGACCTCATCGGTCTTGCTGGCGAGGACGGCAAGGTCGAGCTGGAGCAGTGGCGCTCCGACCGTGGTGTCACGCTCGCGACCTCGCCCTTCTCGTCGTGGGATGAGACCTTTGCCAAGCTCAAGACCGATACGTTCGACCTGGCCCTCGTGGCCAACCCGTATGTCAGCCTGTGGGGGAAGGCGGGCGTCCTCACGCCGCTCGACCTGTCGCGGCTGACCAACTGGGAGTCGATGTTCCCGGCGCTCAAGGAGGCCGACTTCCTGCGTGACGAGGCAGGCAACGTGTACGCGGTGCCCATCGCGTGGGGCGACGGTCCCTACATCTACGTGCCGGAACGGGTCCCGACGCCGCCCACCTCGATCACGGACCTGCTCGACCCTGCCTGGAAGGGACGCCTGGTCACGTGGGATGACCCGCTGCTCATCTTCCACCAGTTGGCCGTCGCCAAGGGCTACCCGTCACCGAACCTGACCACGGAGCAACTGGCCGACATCCAGGCGGACGCGCGGACCATCGTCAGCCATCTCGTGGCCTTCAACTCGAGCTACGAGGATGCGACCGATTACATGGTGCGTGGCGAGGCGGACCTCGCCATCGGTGGCTGGGAGGCCATGGTCAACCAAGCCGCGGCGAAGGGCACGACGCTCGACTTCAGCTTCTTCACGGAGGCACATGGTGGCGGCTGGAGTGACAGCCTTGCCATCCCCACCAACGCCGTGGATGTCGACGCCGCGTATGCCTACATCGACGCCATGATCTCGCCCGAGGTCAATGCCCAGGTGGCCACCAACCTCGTCTCGGGGACGGTCAACAGCCTGTCGGTGCCGATGGTCGACCCGAGCGCCCTCATCTACGACTACGGCATCGTGGAATCGACCACCAGCCCAATCAAGTTCGAGGCGTGGACGCCGCCCCTGGGGGCGCCCGACGGCATGGCCACCAAGGCGGACTGGGACGCAGCCTGGGCGGAGATCCGCGCCGGCTGACCCGTGAAGGTCTCAGCAGACGGCACTATCCGGCGCTCGCCGGGACGGGGGACATGGCGGGACACAGCGAGTGACGACGGCCGTTCCGGCCGGCGGTGGTGGGGGGTCGCGACGACGCAGCGTCATCGCGGCGACACCCCTGGCACCGGCCGTCCTCTACTTCCTCGCGTTCCTCGTGGGACCACTGGTCGTCCTCGTGGTGTTCAGCGTGTTCACCTTCCGGGATCTCCAGTGGCTGCCAGAGCTGACGTTCGACAACTACGTCCAGGCGCTCACGGACCTGTCCTATCGGGCCATCGTGCTCCGGACGCTGGGTGTTGCCCTGGCGGTAACCTCCATCGTGCTGCTGCTGGCGTATCCCTTCAGCTACATCGCCACCTTCGTGTTCCCACGCCGCCGGCAGGTGGTGTTCTTCCTGGTCCTGGTGACGCTCTTCGGCTCCTACCTCGTGCGCATCTATGCATGGCGCACGATCCTGGGCGCGGAGGGCGTCATCAACGCCACGCTCGTTGGCGTGGGCCTCATCGGCGAGCCCATCCGGGGACTGCTCAACAGCCCCCTTGCCGTGGGCATCGCGCTCACCAACTTCCTGGTGCCGCTCGCCGTGCTGCCCATCTACTCCGCGATGCAGAACGTGTCGCCGGCGCTCCTGGAAGCGAGCCGGGACCTGGGTGCCGGCCGCTGGCAGGTCATCCGGGGCGTGGCGTTGCCGCTGACCATGCCCGGTGTCCGGGTGGCGGCAGCATTCACGTTCATCGCCGCCGCGAGTGACTTCGCGACCCCCGCACTGCTGGGTGGCGCCGGCGGTCGCATGGCCGGTGGCGCCATCCAGCGCGAGTTCGGCACGACCTTGAACTGGCCTCTGGGCGCTGCACTGGCAATCACGCTCATCGGCGCGGTCGTGCTCGTCATCGGCGGCATCTGGTGGGTGTTGGGCAGGATCGGCCGATGATCGCGCCCCGTCGACGACACCAGCGACGTCCGTGGGCAGCGGCAGTGTTCATGGCCGCTGTGTTGGCCTTCCTGTTCGCGCCACTCGTGGTCGTCGTGGCGTTCTCATTCAACAGCATCCCGCGCATGAGCCTGCCGATGGCCGGCTTCTCGCTCGAGTGGTACCAGGGGCTGATCGATGACCCGGAGGTGCGTCAGGCACTTGGCCGGACCGTCACCGCGGCTATCATCACCGCCCTCGTCGCGGGGCCGATGGGCGTGCTGGCAGCGATCGGGCTGCAGCGCTTGTCGGTGCGTGTCCGGACGACGGTCATGGGCGTGCTGCTACTGCCCATTGCCGTGCCTGGCCTGCTGCTGGCCATCGCGCTCGCGGTCTACTGGCAGGGCGTGCTCGGCCAGCGCTACTCGCTGGGCGCGGCGATCATCGGTCACATCCTGCTGGCGCTGCCGTTCGTGATCCTGACCATGAACGCAGCCGTGTCCGGGTTCCGGTTCTCGCTCCTGGAAGCGAGCCGCGACCTGGGCGCGACGCCCTGGCAGGCGTTTCGGACCATCATGCTGCCGCTCATCCGGCCGGCCATGATCGGCTCCGCACTCCTGGCCGCGGCCGTGTCCCTCGACGAGTTCATCGTCACCCTGTTCGTGGGTGGCCGGGAGACGACGCTACCGGTGCTCGTCTGGGGACGTATCCAGCGCAGCGTGGACCCGAGCCTCAACGCCCTCGCCACGGTGCTCCTGGTCGCGACCACGATCCTGGCCCTGCTGGCCGCGCGACGCACGTCGGTGCGGGCGTGAGCCAAGCCACTGCGGGCGGCGACCGACCGGCCATCTCCATCGAGCGGGTGACGCGGCAGTTCGGCGACGTCATCGCCGTGGACGACATCTCGCTCGACATCCGCGAGGGAGAGTTCTTTTCGCTCCTGGGTCCGTCCGGCTGTGGCAAGACCACGACCCTGCGCATGATGGCGGGCTTCGAGTTGCCCGACAGCGGCACCATCCGGCTGCAGGGCGTGGATGTCACGGACACGCCGCCCAACAGGCGCAACGTCAACCTCGTGTTCCAGCACTACGAGTTGTTCCCGCACATGACCGTGGCCCAGAACGTGGGCTATGGGCTCAGGCTGCGCCGCGTGCGGGAGCCGGAGCTGACAGAGCGGGTCATGGCCGCACTCCGCCTGGTCCGTGCCGAAGGCCTCGAGACCCGCGGCGCCAAGCAGCTTTCGGGCGGCCAGCAGCAGCGCGTCGCCCTGGCGCGCGCCATCGTCAATCGGCCGGCCGCGTTGCTCCTGGACGAGCCACTCAGCGCCCTCGACGTCAAGCTGCGCCAGCAGATGCAGCTGGAACTCAAGCAGATCCAGACGCAGCTGGGCACTACCTTCGTGTACGTCACCCACGACCAGGAGGAGGCCCTCCTGCTGTCGGACCGGATCGGCGTCATGGATGGTGGACGGCTCCTGCAGGTCGCCACTCCCCGGGAACTCTACGAGCGGCCCGCGACCGCGTTCGTGGCCGACTTCGTCGGCTCGCTGGATGTCATCCCCGGCAGGGTCCTCGATGTCCACGACGGCATCGCGTTGGTGGTCCCGACGGGCACGGCCGAGGTCGATCCACCCAACGCCCGCATCGTGGTCCGGGCACCCGACGCCCAGCCGGGCTCAGTGGTCAAGGTCGCGGTCCGGCCGGAGCGGGTCGCCCTGCTGTCCGTGGGCGCGCACCCGCGCGACGCCGACATCTGGACCACGACCATCCCGGGGCGGGTGGAGCGGATCATCTACCTTGGCAACCTGACCCGCGTGGTCACGTCCACCGGCACCGGACAGATGGTCACCAGCGAGCACATCAGCGACGAGCACTTGGCGGGTGTCACAGAAGGCACCGATATCCATGTCACCTGGCCACTGGCAGCCGGGTTCATCCTGCCCGAGCGACCCTGAGAGGAGCGCCCCACATCATGCTCATCGGTTTCGTCAGTGACGAGATGGACATCGCCATCGCGGACGCGCAGCTGGAGTTCATCGGCCCCGATGGGGCGTCGGTGGAGACCCGGTCGCGGGCCAGCGGCGCGGTCCATGCCGAGTTGGCGCCCGGTCCCTGGCGGGTCGTGCTGGCCGCATCCGGCCACGGTCGCAAGTGGCTGGACCTAGGCATCACCCCGGACATGTCACCTGTCCGGTTCCGGCTCCAGAGCGATCGGCTGCTGGGCTATGCGTGGCCCAAGTGGGCACGTGCCGGCGACCAGGTGGAGCTGCGGGTCCACTCCCCGGAGCCCTACTACGCGTCGCTGTGGCGGTATGGCTGGGAGAAGGAGGAGGTGCTGGAGATCGGCCGCTTCGAGTCCTTCGGACCCGGTGGCGACCGCCAGATCCTGCCCGATGGCGACATCGCGGCGAGTGGGGTCGCCTGGAACCACGGCGCTCGCCGGTTCCCGCCGGGTGACCAGTCGTTCATCACTGCACCCGACCGGACCGGGCTCTACTACGTCCATCTCGAGGGCCTCGACACGGGCGAGTTCTTCAGCTTCCCGCTCATCGTGGCGCCCGCCGAGCCGTTGGCCCGGATCGCGGTGCTCTGCTCCAACCTCGACTGGAACGCCTACAACGACTACGGCGGCCGCAGCAATTACGTGGCGGCGTGGGGCCTGCCACCGACCCCGGTGCTCAACCCGCACCAAGATGGCCCCTACCTGCGGGATACCGGGGGCCGGTTCTGGGACCGCGACGACTACCAGCCGCTCAGCCTCGATCGGCCGGAGCCGGTCAACCGTACGGAGCGGGACGCGACCGTGCTGGACGTCATGACCCGCATCGGCGAGGAGCATGTGGCGCCCGGTACCTGGCGCATCCTAGGCTGGTTGGAGCGGGAAGGCTTCGCGCACGATGTGTGGGCGGAGACCCAGCTTCACGCGGGGGAGTTGGACCTCGATCGCTACTCGGTGCTCATCCTTGACCAACACCCGGAGTATTGGACCCGCGACATGTACTTCACGGTCAAGACCTGGGTCGATGAGCGCGGCGGCAAGCTGATGTACCTGGGCGGCAACGGCATCAACTGCGAGGTGACCATCGATGGGCACCAGGTGACCCATCACGACACCGACCAGTCGGAGTTCATCGCGCGGCGGTCGTACCTCCCGGGGCCGGACTCGGAGATTCCCAGCAGGTTCAGCAAGCGGGTCGAGAACGAGGCCGCGCTGCTGGGTGTCTCGACCACGCTCACTGGCATGGGCACCGGCGCGCCATACGCCGTCATCGATGCCGACCACTGGGCGTTCGAGGGTACCGGCCTGGAGGCAGGCGACCTGTTCGGGCTCGGCTGGCTCGATGCCCGGAACCCCGGCGGCGCGTCCGGCCACGAGACAGACAAGCGCAACACCGCCACCCCCGCCGGCACCCGGCTCGTCGCCAGGGGTACCAATGCCAACGAGGGTGGCGCCGAGCTCGTCACCTTCGAGACCGCGTCCGGCGGCGAGGTCTACTCCGTGGGCTCCATCTCCTATGGCGCGTCGATGATCGTGGACGACGTCCTGACGCACATCACGCGCAACGTCATCCGACACCTCCTGCGCTGACGCCGCGCTCGGCACGCGCTGACTTGGCCAGGCCCAGACACGACGAAGGAACGATCCATGCCCACACTCGAGGCACTGCTCGGCGCGGTGCGCACCGACCGCGTGGTCGATGCGGCCACTCGCATCACCGCCGCTCCCCAGCCTGAGGGCCGCGAAGGCCCCAAGGCCCAGGTTGTGGCGGAGTTGCTTGCCCACCCTCGGATCGACGTCCATGTCGACCCGGCCATGCCCGGCCGGCCGAACGTCATCGCACGGCTCCGGGGCACCGGCGAGGGGCCCGGCCTGCTGCTGAACGGCCACATCGATGCCGGCTACGTGGGCACGGGTTGGAGCCACGACCCGCTCGATCCGTGGGTCGCTGACGGCAAGCTGTACGGCGGTGCCATCAGCGACATGCTCGGTGGCGTGGCATCGATGGTGGAGGCCATGCTCGCGGCGGCGGACCTCGATCCGTTGCCGGGCGACCTGGTCCTGCTCGCGAACATGTATCACGATTCCAACGGCCTGGGCACCAAGTACGCCCTCGCCTCGGACGATGACTGGCCGATGTACGGCATCAACGGCGAGCCGACATCGTCCTCGATCCTGACCACACATGGTGGCTGCGTGAAGTTCCAGGTCCGGTTCACGGGTCGCGTGGCGCATATCTCGCGCGCCGAGGAAGGCGCCGACGCACTTGCCGCCGCCGCGGCGACGTACCAGGCGCTTCGCGAAGTCACCTGGAGCCACGAGCCGGATCCGGGCCTGCCCCAGCTGCCGCGAATGCTGCTGGGTGTGCTCAAGGGCGGCTTCGCGCCCGCCGCCGTTGCCGATGAGGCGCTGCTCCAGGGGGACATCCGCATCGTGCCCAGCCAGTCATGGGCCACGGTCAAGGCGGACATCGAGCGGGCGCTGGAGTGGACCCTGCCGGCAGGTGTCACGGCCCAGGTGGACTGCCTCGTGCGACAGCGCGCGTTCGTGGGTCCCCGGCAGGGGGTGCTGATGGACGCGCTGGCATCAGCCCATGAGCGGGTGCACGGGACACCCGTGGACATCGATATCGATGCGGCTGCCCAGACCTTCGTGACCGACGCGGTGGATATGACCCAGGCGGGCATCGAGACACTCGTCTACGGTCCCGCGGCGTGGCACTACGCACCCGACGAGTACATCGACATCGCCGAGATGGCGGATGCCGCACGTGTCTACCTGGCGACCGCAGCGAACCTGATGGGCGTCGTCTGATGACCGCGGGTCCGGTGCGTTGCGCGAGTCGCCCAGCTATCCCTTCAACCCGCCTGTAGTCATGCCTCGAGTGATCCGGTCCTGAGCCACGGCGAACATCACCAGGACCGGGATCATCGACAGGATGACGCCAGCGAAGAGCTCCACCCACTTTGCACTGTATGCAGCGTTGACAGCCAGACCCTGTAGGCCCATCGGGATGGTAAACACGGACTTATCGCTGAGGAGGACGAACGCGAAGAAGAACTCGTTCCAGGTAGTCAGGATATTCAGAAGCACCACGCTGGTCAAACCGGGGACAGCGAGCGGCAGCATCACCGCAGTGAAGATGCGGATCGGCCCCGCACCCTCCGCGAATGCCGCTTCCTCCAACTCCTCTGGCAACAGCCGGAAGAATGGCACCAGCACAAAGACGTCGAAGGGGATAGTGATAGCGACGTAGACCATGACCAGTCCGGGCAGCGTGCCCAACAAGTGGAGGTCGCGCATCAAGAAGTAGAGCGGCACCAAGATCAGGAAGCCGGGCACCATCAAGCCGGCGGTGAAACCGAACAGGAAGAGCCCGCGGAGCGGGAACTCCACCCTTGCGAGCACGTATGCCGCAAGCGCCGAGACCGCAACGCTGATGCCCACCGCGAAGACCGTGACCAGTACCGTGTTCAGGAAGAATTCGCCAACACCGGCCGTGACCCAGGCCGACCCGTAGCTGGCCAGGGACGGAGCCGTCGGCAGGGCGAGGGGATCCGTGGAGATGAACTCCTGATCTGACTTCAGCGATAGTGAAACCATCCACAAGAACGCGCTGACGGAGCTGCCGCAATACAGCAGCAGGACCACATAGACACCGACTCGCGACAGCGCACTCGATCTCGGCATCTCAGTACTGCACGACGTCGCGGCGGGTCACCCGGTAGAAGAACAGTGAGATGGCGACCATGAGCAGGAACATGACCACACCGGCGGCGGTCGCATACGCCCAAGCCTTGCCCTGGAAGGCGGTCATGTACACGAAGATACCGACTGTCTCAGTGGAGTTCAGAGGGCCCCCCTTGGTCATGGCCCAAACAAAGACGAACTCCTGAAGGCCGCTGACAATCCAGAGGATCATGAGGATGCGCGTCACTTCCCAGATGAGCGGGAAGGTGACGTGACGGAACACCTGCAGTGCCGAGCCGCCATCGATCTGGGCCGCTTCCTTCAGGTCGCTCGGGACGTTCGCGATGGCGGCCGACAGGAACACAACGAAGATGCCGACGTTCTGCCAGACGATGACGATGGCAATGGCAATCAGGGCCGTCTCGGGTTGACCCAGCCATGGCATCGAGAGGTCCCTAAGCCCGACCGCGCGCAGGACACCGTTCAGCAGCCCGAGGTTCGGGTCGTACACGAACTTCCACAGGACGGCTGCTGCGACAACGGAAACCGCGAGGGGCGCCAGGACCACGAACCGGAACAGGTGTCTCCCGCGAATCCGCTCACTCGTCGCGAATGCCAAGGTGAGAGCGAGCGGAAAGAGGATGACGCCGCCCACGAGCACCAACGCCACCGTCGTGCCTAACGTTTTGAAGAAGAGCGGGTCGCGTGCCAGATGCTCGAAGTTGCCGAGTCCGTTGAACGACTTGTCGAGCGTGACGCCTTTCCAGTCGGTGAAAGCGGTGACGAACGCTTGGAGCGTCGGCCAGAGGAGAAAGATGCCGTAGATCGTTGCGGCCGGCGCGAGGAACGGCAGGACGAGCCTACGCCTCTGTCGAGCGAGCAACGGCCGGAGGTATCGATGCTGCTGGCGAGCGCTCGGTCAGGTCACGACTACGGTAGATCCCAGAAGCGTGCGAGGCCCGTATCGATGGCATCCACCATCTCCGCGGCAGAACTCTGGCCTAGGAACAGGGCACTGATGGGCAATCCATACGCGTCACGTTGCGCCTGAGTGATGGATACAGCCGCGTACCCGCCCCAGTCCTCAAGGATGAGTCTGCCACCTGCCTGCAGGTCGGCGACGGTTGAGTCGAAACCGGCCGGCACGGCGGCCCCATCGTAGGCGCTCAGATACCCTAGGTCCACGGTCCGACGATCCTGCGAAGCCTTGGCGGCCTGGAGACGAAGCCACTCGGCACCGAGCTCCGGTCGCTTGGACTGCGCGGCCACTTGCTGCATGACGACCCCGCCGATCACGGCGTTCGGATCGCCGTGCCCACCGTCGACGACGGGGAAGCTGAAGATCCCCGAATCGAATCCAACTGGGATGCTGTCCTTCATTTCGCCGAAGAGCCAACTACCCATCAGCATCATCGCCTGCTTTCCCTGGAGGAAGCTCATCTGGGCAGCCGTGAAGTCTGTGCCCTCGAAGCCACTCTGAAAGTAGCCTTCCTTGAGCAGCCGTTCGAGTTCCGTCGCTGCATCGAGGGCGCCCGGCACGTCCTTGAAACGCGCTTTGCCGTCGAGTGCGGCTTGCACGGCGACCGGATCAGCCATTCGGGCAAGCAGGTAGCTATAGTAGATATCCGTATATGGCTGTGTCGGGCCACTCACTGCGAGCGGCTCTATGCCCGCCGCCTTCAGGGTTGCGCAGGCAGCCAAGAACTCGTCCCAAGTCGTGGGGACCGAGATGCCATTCGCCGAGAACAACTTCTTGTTGTAGAAGAACTGGTACGTCTGCAGCTCACGTGGTACGGCATAAGCCTTGCCATCCGCGGGGTACGTCGTGAACCCTCTTATTCCGGGAAGGATGCTGTCCATCCATGTAGCATCGCCGTAGCCGTCCAATGGCTCGGACATCGCGGCCGTGAGGTCATACAACTGTCCGGCTGCGGCGTAGTCCCACGCCTGAGGCGTGCCGTGGAAGAACCCGTAGTTGACCTCCGGCGGATCGCCAGCGAGCCACCGGTTTGTGATGGAGTCCGCGAGTTGCCCGCCAGGAAAGTTCAGTATGGCCGTCGAGCCGGGGAACTTCGCCGAAAACTCCGCGTTCGTCAGCGCCAGATTCCTTGAATCCGGCGCATCGTCAGGATACAGACTGACGATCTCGATCTGACCCGGCGCCATCTGCTGCTGAGATACCGGGTCCGTGTGGGTGAGCACATCCCCCGACCGAGGTGCTGTCGCGGAGACGCCTGCGACGGTGCCCAGCAGCAGCAGCGCTGCCAATCCAGCGATGGACCGGCGTCCGCCCGGGGCGAGCGATGCACGGCGCCTGGCAGGACGGTGCACCGCGAGCATGTGGTTCTTCATTGAGACCCCTTTCCCGTGACTTCACTCGGCGCATGCAGGCGACGCCTCGCCGACCTACGCTGACCCTAGACGCTGGCATATGGGATCTCAGATGTCAAGTTCAGGTGTATTGCATCCGTGGTTCGAGCCAGTGGCTAGCATGAGACAGAATCGGGCGCGCCCCGCGACGAGGACGCGCAGTGGTGGAGGTACGAGCAGATGCCAGTCCGTTGCGCACTCATCGGCGTCGGCATGATGGGCGCCGAGCACGCCGCGATCCTGAGCGGGTCACCCAGCGCCGAGCTGGTCGTTGCCTGTGACACGGACCCGGGAGCGGCGACCAGGCTGCCGGCCGGCGTGCGGCTGACGGCGGACCTCGACGATGCCCTGGATACGCCAGGTCTGGAGGCGGTGATCATCGCCACGCCTCAGTCGCATCACCTGACCGCGGTCCGGGCCGCGCTCGGGCGAGGGCTCGCGGTGCTGTGCGAGAAACCCGTGGCGCACACCCTGGCCGATGCTGATGCGATCGCGGCGCTCGCTGGCGCGCCGGTTGCGCGGCTGGTGGTCGGACACATGTATCGCTTCGATCCCCGGTTCCGGGCCATCGCCGAGGCGGTCAGGGCGGGCACCCTCGGGGTCCCGGTCCAGCTCACCAGCCGGGGCAACGTGCCTGACTTCGAGGGGCGGCTGCTGGCCGGCCGGACGACGCTCGCCAACGAGAACGGCGTCCACGTGTTCGATCTGATGCAGTGGCTGGCCGGGCCCGTCGTACGGGTCTACGGGGAGTCAACCGCGACGCATATCTTGGGCCCTGGCCTCGTGGATGCCATCGTGGTCACGATGCGCTTCGCGAATGGCGCCGTGGGCACGTACACCACGAGCTGGTTGATGCCCAGTGCCATCGGATACCCGACGGAGCACCTGTTCTCGTTCCACGGTTCCACCGGCCTTGCATGGATCGATGCGCGTGACGATGGCACCGGTATCGTCGGGCCGGGCCACACCAGCTTTCCGTCCCTGCTCAGCTATCGCGACCCGAACGGCGTGCCATATGGCCTCTACCGGGTGGAGATAGAGGCGTTCCTGGCGGGGGTCCGGGCGGGTGGCGCGATCCCGTGGCCGGTAACGGTGGCCGAGGCCCGCTCCGCACTCGCCGTAGCGCTCGCCGTCGACGAGTCCATGGCCACGGGCATGCCCGTGGCAGTATCGCGAGCGGCGGCATGAGCGGCGGTGCCTCGGCCGGAGGGTCGTTCGCGGTGCGAAGCATCAGCGTCGGCAGGTTCGAGGAACCCGGTCCCGCCGTGTTCTGGCAAAGTCGCCACGAGGAGTGGATCAGCCTGCGGCTCCAGCTCATCCTCATCCAGGGTGCGGGTCGGACCGTTCTGGTCAACACGGCCCTCCCTGATGACCTATCCGCCCTCCACGCCGAGTTCCCGGGTGCCCTGATGTGGCAGCCCGAGGGCATCCGCGGCGCGACCGTCCGCACACCCGGCGAGATGCAGGTCCCAGCCCTAGCCGCGGCTGGGGTGCGGCCGGAGGACGTGACGGACATCATCCTGACGCCCATCGTGCGTTATACCACCGACACGCTGGACCAGTTCCCGAACGCCACCATCCACATCTCGAAGCGTGGCTGGGTCCATTTCCACACCACCCACCAGCATCCGCACGACCACCGCGCAGCGTTCCCCCAGGACGTCCTGGTCCACCTGGTCACCGACTGGTGGCCACGGGTGTCGCTGCTGGAGGACGAGCACGAGATCGTGCCTGGACTGCGGACCTGGCACTCGGGCGTCCATCACCGCAGCTCACTTGTGGTCGAGGTGGACACCGTGGTCGGCACGGTCGCCATCTCGGACTCGTTCTTCGTGTACGAGAACGTGGAAACGGACCTCGCGCCGCTGGGCCTCAACGAGTCGTTCGAGGAGATGTTCACGATCAATGACCGGGTGCGGCGCACGGCGCAGCACATCGTGCCGCTGTACGACCACCGCGTCTCCGAGCGCTACCCGGGCGGCATCATCGCGCCGTAGGCGGGTCTCGAGCCCATCTGCGCCCGGTTCGGCTGATGGTCGCCGGGCGGCTGATGGTCGCCGGGCGGCTGATGGTCGCCGGGCGGCTGATGGTCGCCGGGCGGCTGATGGTCGCCGGGCGGCTGATGGTCGCCGGGCG